>ERZ773063.104-NODE-104-length-56494-cov-6.133011_pt1 | contig 56494 bp, 51 predicted proteins | sample MGYA00580625_ERZ773063 | MGnify/ENA primary metagenome ERZ773063 (study PRJEB29015, sample SAMEA2738022) | human oral metagenome | biome: human oral; feature: human-associated habitat; material: dental | place: China | collected 2042 ... | reverse complement strand
GTCGTAACAAGGTAGCCGTACCGGAAGGTGCGGCTGGAACACCTCCTTTCTGGAGTTCTGAAAATGGGCTTTAGTATAGTTAGTGTAGTATGTACGTAATAGATGAGTTAGGTGGCTTTCCTGAGTGTGCGTACTCACTTCTGCTGTCATATCAATCTTCTCACCCATCACGAGGCGGTGACTAGCACGAGCTGGTCATCGCCTCGCTTCGTTATATCTACCTATTTCCTCTGTTTAGCTACGCTCCCTTCTCCTGACCTCGTTTCTCTCCCCTCCTTTGGGAGGATATTTAGGGGACAGGATCAAGAGGGGAATCTTTCCTCTGGATAGCTAGGTGCGGAGGCTTACTCTTCGCATTATCGTAGCTCTGCTGTGTCCCAGTAGGAGAGGAGGGCTTTGGGGAGGGGCAAAAAGGACCCTACGGTAGGTCGTCGATGCGACCTACCGTAGGTCGGTGAGACGACCCACAGTAGGTTTTTTCGACGACCTACCGTGGATCGTTTTTAGAGGTGCTTAGTTATCCTCCTTCTGGCCTGCTGTAGATAGGGCTTTCCCCTCGTGCAAAGGGCGTATTAGGGTTACCTGGTCTTTGGTGCTCTTTTTCGCCTGTGTTTGTCTGGGTCGGGGAAGGCGGAGCGGGGAGGGTGGTGATGCTCGGTCTTCCTCCGAGATCTTCGTAGGGTGCTATAAAACTCTTTAAATTTATACGATTAAAGAGAATTAGAGGTTTCGGAGCCTTCTACTTGCGCTGTTGTGGTGGGAAGGGCGCCTCGGAAGGATTGTGATGGAGGGCTTGGCGGGGTAAGGGATGAGGGCGGGGTGTGCGAAGTCTTCGTACCTTTGTGCTCGTAAATACATCGACAGATATGACCAAAGACCAATCCTTGCGCCGTGAAGGCGAACACCTACTCGACGAAATCAAAAACCTGGGGAAGGAACTCCTAGAGGAAAGCAATGAGCCCCGCTTGCTCCCTGCGATCTATTCCCGCCGATCCATCCGAAAGTTCGTCGATACTCCGCTGACGGGTGAAGAGGTGCAGATCCTGCTGGAGGCGGGACTTCGTGCCCCTTCGTCTAAGAATAAGCATACGACGCAGTTCATCCTCATCGAGCAACGTGAGATGCTGGATCGGCTCAGCCACATGCGTGAGAGTGGAGCGCTCTTCCTCCAGCAAGTGCCTCTGGGGATCGTCATCCTTGGCTCCCCGATGGAGTGCGAGCGATGGATCGCTGATGCTTCGCTGGCGGCAGGCTACATCCAGCTACAAGCCGAGGCTTTGGGTCTGGGCTCCTGCTGGGCAGATGCCTACGGGTGCTACACGGGGAATGGGCAGGAATCTTCGGAATATGTGCGCAATCTCCTTGGGATCCCTTACCAGCTGGAGGTCTTCTGTATCCTGGCCATTGGTCATAAGGCAAGCGACGCTGCTCCACGCCCCACGGAATCGCTGAAGTGGGAGAAGATCCACATCGAGCGCTACCCAGAGCTCGAGGAGACCGAAGCACAGAAGGAATGAACTTGAGCGAAGGGACTCCGGAGCGCCTTGTCCTGCTGGGGGCAGGGAATGTAGCGACGCACCTGGGGCGAGCACTCGTAGCCTCCGCTTCGTCCGCCGTGCGCCTCACCCAGATCTACAGCCCTGGGGGAAGTTCGGCTCGGACGCTGGCAGAGGAGCTGGGCGGAGGGATCAGCGCTGTCGGCTCTCTGGAGGAGCTTGACCTCGATGCGGAGTGGTATATCTTCGCTGTGCCCGATGATGCCCTGATCCCACTGGCTAAGGAGCTAGCGGGGCGGGTTCGTGGGCTCTGGGTGCACACCTCGGGATCGACCTCTCTGGAGGACTTGGCTGAAGTGCACCGACCTGCAGGTGTTCTGTATCCTCTTCAGACCTTCTCCAAGGGGAAGGCGCTGGACTTCTCCGAAGTGCCCCTCTATGTCGAAGGGACGGACTCTGAGGCAGAAGGGCGTATCCTTCGGCTAGGCGAACTGCTGAGCCGGTCGGTGGCTCGTGCGACGAGCCAGCAGCGCCTCGTGCTCCATCTCGGGGCTATCTTTGCTTGCAACTTCTCCAATCACTTGATCGCCGTCGCCGAAGAGCTCCTGACCCGACATGGCCTGCCAGAGAAAGCCCTCCTACCGCTCATCGACGAGATGACGGCTAAGCTCCATACCCTCCCAGCACGAGAGGCGCAGACGGGGCCTGCACGACGGGGGGACGAACGGACGCTCCGTAGGCACGAGCGCTTCCTAGCGTCGGAGCCTGAGCTGGAGCACCTCTACTCGCTCCTGTCTCGTCAGATCCAAGAGCGCTCGGAGCGTAGGTAGCCTTCCTTCCCAGAGAAGCGCTGGGACCAGGAAGAGGATAGGGTGGAAGCCTCCTAATCTACCTTCGATTAGGACGAAGCTCATCTATCGTAAGGAAAGGCTTTTCTTAGGGTACTTCGTGGGGAAGAAGTGTGATCTCGACCGATCCATTCCATCTGTGAGGTGCAGAATACCCACTTATAGAGCCCGACCGAGGACATTTGGTATCCTAGAGCTTCCAGTGTAGTGAATCATTCTCGTGGAGGATGGGGACTAATCTCGGCGTCTTAGCAGGAAAAGGGACTCATTTAAATAAATTTCTTTACTTTTGTACCCGCTACAGTGAACAATACCCTCTATGGGTAGTGTTATCACAGTACAAAGACAATGACATATTGTGCCTTGGGCGTCGGGAGACGGCCGCCAGGTCTCTTAGGAATCATACCTTCTGGGTTACGGGAAGATTGCGTTTGGTGTTCGTAGTGTGGTAGGGTGTGATCACCGAGGACCTACATTAGGCGTGTGGTTAGATTGCTTCGGCATCGAGCCACACGCTTTCTGATTTATATATCCCCCAGTCCTTATCCTATGATCCCTTCGAGAAAGTGGGGTGATGCGCGAGGGCCGCATGCCTGCCGTGAGCAGACGTGCGACCCTCGTTGTTTGTGGCGGTCTGTGCTGGGAAGGCTTAGCGTCGTGCTAGGTCGTCGTGGGTCATCTGTAGGAGGGCTCGACCCAGACGCTGGCGCAGTGGCGAAGGGGTAGGTACGTCCTCTAGGATACGACCGCTTACGTTGTCCACGACGGTACTCCCTGTGGGATCGATGAAGCCGAAGCCATCGTTGAAGGTATAGTAGGCAAAGGGCTTCGTATAGTTCGGTGCTAGTACATTCCTGCTGAAGGGGAAGTCCTTGTAGGAGAGGCCGAGCTGTGCAAGGAGGGTCGCCACGAGGTCGGACTGATTCATCAGCGTGGGTAGGACACGAGGGCTACGTACCGCCCCACCCAGCCAAAGGAGTGGGATGTGATGCACGGCGGTGCCATTGCGGTCGTCGCTGTCTCGGTCGGAGAAGCCGTGATCCGCAAGGCAGATGATCAGGAGGTCCTTCCACTGTGGGGTCTTCTTCAGACGCTCGATGAATGTCCCCAGGCTTTCATCCAGATAGGCGAAGGCGTTGGGTATAGGTGAGGCAAGGCGCTTGTAGGGTACATCGAAGGGCTCATGACTGCTTAGGGTCAAGAAGCCCTTATGCCAAGGCCTATCGGTAGGCTGGCGTAGGATCTCCCTGTAAAGGTAGTCGAAGGTTACTCCGTCGGGTACACCCCAGTTGGTGCGAGGGAGTCGCTTGTCGAGGTCCTTCTCATCGGTTACTCGCTGGTAACCCGAGCCCAGGAGATAGCCCTTCATGTTGGTGAAGTTGGCATCGCCCCCGTAGAGGAAGTCCGTGGTGTAGCCCTGCTTCCTCAGCTCTCCACTCAGGGCGGAGAGGCTACGGACCTTGGCAGGGAGCTTCATCACCGAGTGCGTGGGGAAGCTGGGGTAACCACTGAGGGTCGAGAGGACACCTCGGTCGGTGCGGAAGCTATTGGCGTAGCACGAGGAGAAGAGGATACCCTCCTTCGAGAGCCGGTCGAAGTGTGGGCTGACCTCCGCCATTCCTCCTAGAGCACCGATGTAGCGAGCACCGAAGCTCTCCATGATGATGACCAGGATATTCGGGCGTCGAGTAGTGAGGAGGGTGTCGAGACTTGGTGCTTCGAGGGGGAAGAGGTCTGCGGTGAGTTGGGCTAGTTCGGTATCAGAGTAGAAGTTGTATTCCGCCCCGAAGTCCTCGGTCTTCCCCAGCGAAGAGAAGAGGCTAAAGATGGGGTTGACCGCTGCGTGATTGAGGTACTGACGATCGCTGAAGTACACCTGCCCGACGTTGGCCGTGGCTTGGCTCACTCCGCCTCGGATGAGGAGGAAGGTCGGGGCAAGGAGCACGAGTGTCCCCAGCGCAGGTATCCAGCCCTTCTTGACCGAAGGCCAAGACTTCTCCAGCCTCCACCCAAGGGCGAAGAAGAGCCCTGTCGACCATAGAGCGATGAGGAAGACATTAGCTAGGATGAAGCCAAGACTGACGCTAGCGAAGGCCTCGCCTGGGCTGTCGAGGTAGAGGAAGACCGAGGCATCGAGCTTGAAGCCCCAGAAGGGGTAGAGCCGCAGGTCTACGACAGTCACGATCCCGAGGAGTAGTGCTACGAGGACGTGATAGGGCTGTAGTATTCGCCTTGCGGGGAAGTGCTTCACGAGGAAGCTCAGCGCAAGGACGACGAGCGGTACGGCGAGGAGATACCCTAGGACCGACAGGTCGAGACTCAGCCCGTGGTACAGGACAGCGAGCGCATCCCCCAGCCCTACCCTGCCATCGCCTGGAGTAAGGAGTAGGAAAAGTAGCTTCTGCAGGAGGAAGCTCACTAGGAGCACAAGGATCAGCCGAAGGAGATAGAGGAGACGGGGCTTCATCTAGGGGTGGATAGCGAAGGAGCGAGTAGATATGAGGCAGACGGCACAGCCTCCTTCTGCGGGAGGTGTGTGCCGTCTGTGTGTCTCTTGAGGATACGTAGCTCTAGGGCTTAGCCACGTACAGCGATGACCTCGATCTCTACGAGGCCATTCTTGGGAAGGGTCTTGACGGCGAAGGCCGAGCGAGCAGGGAAGGAGCCCGTGAACTGCTGTTCATAGACAGCGTTCATGGCGGCGAAGTCTCCCATATCCGCCAGGAAGCACGTGGTCTTGACGATCTGATCGATGGTGAAGCCTGCTTCGGAGAGGATGGCCTTGATGTTACGGAAGACCTGTTCGGTCTGCGCTGTGACGCCTTCGGGGAATTCGCCCGTGGCGGGGTCGATGCCTAGCTGACCGGAGGCGAAGAGCATGTCCCCAGAGAGGATGGCCTGACTGTAGGGACCGATAGCTGCAGGAGCTTGGTTGGTAGCGATGACTTTCTTCATGCGTGTGAGGAGTAGTTTATGTGATGAGTATTAGAGTGATGATCGGATGAGGGGCGGGGTCACTTGGAGTTGAAGCGGTTCATCGCCGAGCTAGCGCCCTCGAGGCAGAAGGCGATGGCTGCGTCGCAGAAGGTATCGATCCGCTGGGGCAGTTCGGCTGATTCTTCGCTGGAGAAGGCACCGAGTACATAGTTGATCTGAGCTCCCTGGGGGTAATCGTTGCCGATGCCGAAGCGTAGGCGGGCATAGGCCTGTGAGCCGAGGAGCTGAGCTATGTTCTTGAGCCCATTGTGTCCAGCGTCGCTACCCTTACTCTTGAGTCGGAGAGTGCCGAAGGGCAGAGCCAGATCATCGACGATGACCAGTACGCGCTCGATGGGTATCTTCTCCGTGCTCATCCAGTAGCGTACGGCCTCGCCACTGAGGTTCATATAGGTGGAGGGCTTGAGGATGACGAGCTGAGCATTCTTCACCCGTCTCACAGCTACGTCGCCGTAGCGCTTCGTCTCGAAGCGCACTCCGAGGCGCTCTGCTAGGGCATCGGCTACACGGAAGCCGATGTTGTGGCGTGTCTGAGCATATTCAGCGCCGATATTCCCTAGGCCTACGATGAGGTATTTCATAGAGTTGTCTTGTCGTGCAATAGCGTTGTGCAGTGCGAAGATACGGAATTTCGAGGTGTCGCTTAGATGAGCGACTTCGGAGGCGCTCCGAAGGGGTGAAAAAGAGACCTACGGTAGGTCGTCGATGTGACCTACTGTGGGTCGCAAGTGAAACCTACTGTAGGTTTTTTTGACGACCTACCGTAGGTCGTTTTTGGGGTGCTCGAGAAGTCGCTTGTGGAGCGGGCTGTGCTGGGGGGCTTTCCTTAGCCCTGGAATGTGAGCGTGATCTAGGAGACGAGACCGAAGAAACGACAGCTCCCCCACGGGCTCTAAGAATAGAGGCCGTGGGGGAGCTTGGTCGGTGCTTAGGGCTACTTACTCCCAGAGCTTGCTAGGCGGAAGTGCTGTCTACTTGAAGCGGGCGAGGAGCTTGTCTCTCAGGACACGACATGCGAGGCATGTAAAGAGATAGCCCTTGGCAACCTTCGCATATAGAGGTCGGTCGGGTGTCGTGATGATGGGGGTGTAGGCCTTGTTGTAGTTGGCCTTGAGTGCCTTCTTATGCCCGTAGACCCCAGCGGTGTCGTAGATGGAGTAGCGCAGGCCTACATCCTGGGGCTTGTCGAGTAGGCGATAGTCTTGTCCTTCGACGAGGGTAGAGCGCATGGCCTCGATGGTCTTGGTGTACATGACGGGACCCGTGGTACGTAGGACGCCCCACAGCCCAGCTCCGTGCTTGAAGGGTGTATATTCGTCGATATTGCGGAGCATCTGCAGGATGACGGCTCTGAGGAAGGGATGGCCAGCCACGGAGGCGATGCACCACTGGATGTATTCGCCTCGGGGGAGGAACTTCAGTTCGAGGAAGATCCCGATCCCTTCGTATTGCCCTCCAGGGAGATTGTCCCAATGGGTGAGGATGAACTTATCCTCGGGGCGGAGTACTTCCTTGAGCGGTCGATCCAGGGATGACTTGATGTCGATGTACACCCCTCCACACTCGTAGACGAGGAGGTAGCGGAAGAAGTCTGCACGGGCAGCTCCATAGGTAGGAGCAATGCGCTGATAGTAGCCCCAGATGACTTCGCCGTAGTGCTCGAGGATGAAGGCTTTGATGTCTTCGTCGTCGAAGAGATGATATTCGTATTCGGGGTTGGAGCGCTTGAGGTATTCGATGTTCTGCTCGATCTCGTGGGGCAGTCCCGTCTTGGACCGGTAGGTCTGGAAGATATGGTGACTGATCTCCTTCCCCAATGCCTTCTGGGGAACTAACTCTTGATAATTTATGCTCATTGCCTTGTGCCTAACTTTGTCAATACCAGGGGAATCACAGCCCGCAGAGCAGGCTAGTCCACAAAGATAATGAAAAGGGCAGGTAGTATCGAACCACTGCTCCAACGGTGAGGGGTGGGAGCGAGCCTCAGAAGGGAGGATGCTGGGAGGACGAAAAAACGACCTACGGTAGGTCGTCGATGCGACCTACCGTGGGTCGCAAGTGAAACCTACTGTAGGTTTTTTCGACGACCTACCGTGGATCGTTTTTTGGGTGCTCGAGAAGTCGCTTGTGGAGCGGGCTGGAGGAGGCCTCGGAGAGAGAGGTGTGGGTGACTCTTCTTCGCTCGGGAGTCAAGGGCTGAAGAAGCGCAGATCTTTGGAGGGGAAAGTGTACTTTTACGACAGGGGGGATTTGGGCGCTCTTCCTTGGACTGAATCCGCTGGAGCAGGGAGGAGAGAGCAGAGAGAAGGAACCTTAGCCCTAAGAGGAAGAAGACAGCTTGAGCCCTACCCCTCGGAACATGAACTACAGCTAAAGTGACTCTATGAGAATCGAAACGCACCGCATAGGTCAGGCGAAGGTCGCCGAGATCCATGCCGAGGGGCTCGTCTTGACTTCCGTCGAGGATGGGCTTAGCCTGCTGGGTGACTTATATTATCAGGGCTTCGATAAGATCATCTTGCACGAAGAGAATATCGTGCCGGAGTTCTTCGACTTGAAGACCAAGCTCGCTGGGGAGGTGCTCCAGAAGTTCGTGCAGTATCGGATGCCACTTGCCGTGGTGGGCGACTTCTCGGAGTGTACGAGTAAGAGCCTTCGGGACTTCATCTATGAGTGCAATCAAGGTCGGCAGGTCAACTTCGTCCAAGAGCTTAGTAGTGCGCTGAAGGACCTTTGATGGGGGCGAGAGCGAAAGCCATGCCCTTCCCGAGAGGGAATAGAAAGACGTATCCCCTAGAGACTGCCAGAGCAAGTCTCTAGGGGATACGAGTATGTGGGGGGTAAGGGTGTGGGCTACGAGGACTCAGCGTCGTCGCTGACGCCAACTCTTGACGATCGGGTAGAAGACGATCACGCCCGAGAGCAAAAGGGTCAAGAGTGTGGGGCCGTCGAGCCGAGCGCCACCGAAGAGGATCCAGAGAACGAGGGCAAGCCACAGGGTGGAGATGATGACCATCTGCGTCGGGGTCAAGGGGCGGCGATAAGCCATGAGTGTAGCGGGTGAAGGGAGGGAATTAGCGACGAAGCAGTTCGGCAGCTTCGCGGGCGAAGTAGGTGAGGATGAGGTCGGCTCCCGCACGCTTGATCGAGAGGAGGCTCTCCATCATGATGCGCTCTCGGTCGATCCATCCATTGAGGCCAGCAGCCTGGATCATCGCATATTCGCCACTGACCTGATAGGCGGCCAGAGGGAGGTCGAAGCGGTCACGAGCCCAGCGCAAGACATCTAGGTAGGGAAGGGCAGGCTTGACCATGATGATATCCGCACCTTCGGCGATATCGCCTTCGATCTCACGCATCGCTTCACGGATATTCGCAGGATCCATCTGGTAGCTACGACGGTCGCCGAAGCTAGGAGCGGAGTCTGCTGCATCACGGAAGGGACCATAGAAGGCGGAGCTGAACTTCGCTGCGTAGGACATGATAGGTAGCTGTTCGTAGCCTGCTTCGTCTAGTGCCTGACGCATGGCAGCGATACGGCCATCCATCATATCCGAGGGGGCGACGATGTCGACACCTGCCTGAGCGAAGGAGACAGCTTGACGGCAGAGGTAGGGCAGAGTGGCGTCATTGTCTACCGTGTAGTGATCGTGGAGGATACCGCAGTGCCCGTGGTCGGTGTATTCGCACATACAGATATCTGCGATGACGATGAGCTCTGGGAGTGCTTCCTTCAGCGCCCGTATCCCTTGCTGTACGATGCCCTCCTTAGAATAGGCTTCACTGCCGGTCTTGTCCTTGTGGGCAGGGATGCCGAAGAGCATGACGGAGAGGACGCCTACCTCGTAGAGCGCCTGACACTCCTTGACGAGTTCATCGACAGAGAGACGGTACTGGCCAGGCATGGTCTTGATCTCTTCACGGATGCCAGAGCCATGGACGACAAAGAGGGGAGCGATGAAGTCCGAGGGTTCGAGTGAAGTCTCACGGACGAGAGCACGGAGGTTGGGGGTCATGCGCAGACGGCGCAGACGAGTCGTAGGATACATTGTTTAGGGTTGGTTTAGGATCGTGTCGGAGTGGGGAGGGGAAGAGGCGGTCGCCCTTGGGCTGTCGACGAAGTAAGGGCTGAGGCGAATGCTGTCTTCCCTAGAGAAATGCCCCTCGGCACGGAGGGCACTCCAGGAGAGCCGTGAGCCGTGTCGGAGGATGAGTTTCCTTAGTGCAGAGCTCTGCTCCCTACTGAGGTAAGGATGCCAGGGGAGTGAGTCAGCTCTGAGATGAGTGAGGGGATGCTTCCTTGGAGGAGTCTTGATGACGAACCACGGGCGGAGCGAGAGGAATTTGTCTTCATCCATGCCGTAGACCTCCTGAAGCTGTAGAACGGTGTAGTACCCACCTAAGCGAGTGCGAAGAGCGAGGATGCGGTGGGCGAAGGCCGGTCCAATCCCTGGGACACGGAGTAGCGTCAGGGAGTCTACCGAATTGAGATCAAGGTGGACATAGTGCCTGAACTTCTCTGCGGTCTTAGCCTGTCCCGCTGGAGGGCCTACATAGTGGGGATCCTTGATGATCGAGTCTTGCCCTCGGTGTGAAGCGCCTTGTGGAAGGGAAGCCTCCGCCTCCATGCTCTCAGAGCGAGGGGTAGAGCTGTGCGGAGCGAAGGCATAGAGCGCCAGTCCTGAGAGGGTGATCAGGGCAAGGATGAAGAGGAACATTCGTTCGCTTCGGCTGGTCGTCATCTTCCTCTGGCGCATGGGCGGGGATTAAGGGTGGGGCTCGGTCGTAAGGCTTTGGCGAACGTGGATGGCTTCTATGAGACCATCCTTGAGGCTGATCATGCGGTCCGCCTCGGCGGCGAAGACCGGATCATGGGTGACGATGACGAAGGTCTGCCCCAGCTCGGCTCGTAGGTCGAAGAAGAGCTGATGGAGACTTTCCTTATTAGCCGTATCGAGGCTTCCTGAGGGTTCGTCCGCAAAGATTACAGCGGGTTCATTGATCAGGGCTCGGGCTACGGCTACACGCTGACTTTCGCCACCCGATAGTTCGGCAGGCTTGTGGTCCATACGTGCTTCTAGCCCCAGACGACAGAGGAGAGCACGAGCTCGGTCCTTGGCTTTGCTTCGACGATCACCACGCAGGAGGGCTGGGAGCATTACGTTCTCTAGAGCGGTGAATTCGGGGAGAAGCTGGTGGGCTTGGAAGATGAAGCCGATCTGCTCATTACGTAGCTCTGCCTGCTTGCGTGCACTGAGTGTCGTCACCTCTTGACCGCAGATCTTCAGCGAAGCTCCAGGACTAGGCGCCTCGAGTGTACCGAGGATCTGAAGGAGGGTGGTCTTACCTGCTCCACTGGCTCCGACGATCGAGATCACTTCCCGAGCATCTACCCGGAGATCGATTCCCTTGAGGACTTCGAGCGTGCCGAAGCTCTTGTGGATGTTGGTCGCTTTTATGATCATAGGGCTGGGGTCGTCTCTGTGGAAGGGCTGGACTTCTGTAGGTGCTGGATGACGTAGGCTGCTAGATGACAGCCAAAGAGCGCAGGCATATAGGAGACGGTACCTGCTGTAGAGCGCTTGCACTGCTCTCCCTGGATCTCCTTGACAGCCTTCGGGTCAGGAAGCTCGGAGGAGAAGACTACGGGGAGGCCTTGGTGTACGCCGAGTTTGCGTAGACGCTTACGTAGTACACGAGCCAGAGTACAGCTATTACTACGACTGAGGTCCGCTAGCTGGATCTTGAAGGGATCACTCTTTGCTCCAGCGCCCATCGAACTGATGATCGGCAGACCTCGCTGAAGGGCTTGGGCAATGAGATGGGTCTTAGGCGTCAGGGAGTCTATGGCGTCGACGATGTAGTCGTAGCGATGACGGTCAAGGAGTTCGGTGAGGGATTCGTCCTTGAGGAAGGCCTGGATCGCCTCGAGCTGGAGTGAAGGGTTGATTGAGCGAAGACGCTCAGCAAGCACCGTCGACTTAGCTTGCCCGATGGTCTCGGTCGTCGCTACGAGCTGGCGATTGATATTGGAGGGCTGTACGGTATCAGCATCGACGATCGTCATGCGCCCTATCCCTGCACGAGTGATGAGTTCGGCTGCATAGCCTCCTACACCACCGAGGCCGACGACGAGCACATGGCACGCTGCGAGCTCCCTGACTCGTGCCTCACCGAAGAGGAGCTCAGTACGCTCCGTCCACGCTGGACTCTCTGGGGTAAGGCTCATTGGATGCCTCGCTGATTAAGGACCTGCTGATAGCGGTTGGCATTAGCCAGATGCTCGGCGAAGGTCGAGGCGAAGTTGTGGTAGCCAGAGAAGTCCTCCTTGGCACACATGTAGAGGAAGTCGTGGTGCTCTGCTGTGAGGACGCTATCGATCGTACTGGTGCGAGGTAGGACGATGGGCGAAGGGGGAAGACCCTTCACTAGGTAGGTATTGTAGGGGGAGACGACACGGAGATGCTCGCCACGGATACGCTTGAGGGAGAAGTCCCCCACGGCATACTTCACTGTGGGGTCAGACTGCAGACGGATGTCCTTCTTGAGTCGGTTGAGGTAGAGACCTGCTATGCGTCGGTACTCTTCGGGCTTAGAGGATTCACTCTCGACGATGGAGGCGAGGGTCGTCACTTCGAGGGGGGAGAGACCGAGGCGAGATGCTTCTTCGGTACGCTTCCCCTGCCAGAAGCGGAGGTAACCGCTATGGATACTATCGAGTAGGGTCTTCGCTGGAGCATCCCAAGCAAGCGTCATGGGTTGGCGAATAGCCTGAGCGTAGAAGTTCACGCTGGTAGCCCCATAGCTTCTCATGAGATCTGAGTCTTGCAGGAGTGCTTGTATGCTGTCGGCCTTGACCCAAAGGTGCTGGGCGAAGAAGTCAACAAGCTCCTTACTGGTCCGTAGCGCTAGAGGGGTGAGGGTAAGGGGCGTCTGCTCTCCATGCTGGAGGAGATCTATGACTTCGAGCATCGTGTAGTCACGGGGTACGGCATAGCGACCCGAGCGTAGAGGGAGCTGGGGAGCATTGAGCCCCTTCCACGTAGCAAGCTGGTCGAAGATACGGGGGAAGCGTAGCCAGAGCTTCTTCTGAAGCTGAGCATGAAGATCCTGATAGCTACTACCTGGGGCGACGAAGATGTAGGTTGTGTCGGTCGACGGACGACCCGCAGGCGTCATATAGAGGTACCCACCCGAGAGCCCCGCACCTACGAGGAGGACGAGGAAGAGGATGAGGAAGACGCGCGTCCACCGACGCCCGTGGTGATGTCCTCGGTGATGTCCGTGTGAAGCGAAGGCGCGCCGTCCATTGAGGCGCTGATAGTGGGCGACAGAGTGCTTGCTCATACGCTGGAGGGGTGGTTGGGTTTAACGAAGGATGTCGGCAGGTTCGTCGAGACGGCGAAGCTCTGTGCCACGGATGGAGAAGAAGGAAGGGAGCGACTGGACATTGTAGTCGACCGCTGCCTCACGACTTAGATCCTGGGTGCTGATCCAGGGAAGCGAGCGGGAGGCATTCTTCCAAAGGTACGCATCTTGGTCCAGAGATACTTCGAAGATCAAGAGGTCAGGATGGGCACTCTGCAGGCGACGGAGCTCTGCGACGAGGGCGGGCGACCAGGCGGCAGCGTAGCTGGTGAAGGATACGAGCACGGGGCGACCCTTGGCTACTTCGGCACGGAGGGAGCGGAGCTGACCCTGCTGGTCCTTGAGCTGGATCTCGGGGAAGGCTACGGCTTCTACCTGACGGGTAGCAAGGCTGTCGGGCTGGGAGGCCTGCCGTCTAGCTCGAGCAAGAGCTACGGAGCGAAGGGCAGCCTGCTTCAGCAGAGGTGTGTAGGGAGCGTTGGGGTAGAAGGCTTCGTAAGCTGTCCCTACAGCTGCGAAGGCTCGATCATCACCGGGGCTATCGACAGAGAAGTACGTACCGCCCTTGTAGCTCTGGAAAAGGGCGAAGTACGCAGCAGGACTCCTTGGGTCACTATAGATATAGCGATCGGTGAGCGCTTCCTTGAGCTTGGAGGAAAGGGAGTCGATGGAGCTCAGGGCAGAGGCCTGTGAGATCGTCCCCGCCTCTAGGGCAGAGATGATGCCTTCGATCTTCTTGTCGGTGGCGGAGCGTAGGAGGGTGATCTCTCGGATCTGCTCGTTGGCCTTGTCGCCTGACCTGATCTTGTAGGAGGAGAAGAGATCCTTACCCGAAGCCGAGAGGGATAGTCTCGTCGTGGAGTCTGCTGTGAAGGGGATGAAGCTCTCACCTAGGCGCAGACGGAAGAAGGAAGGATAGCTGTGACCCTCTCTGCGGAAGGAGAAGTGCCCCGCCTTGTCGAGGGTCACTGAGTCAAGGGCCTGTGGTTCGTCCGTGTCGGTGGACTCGAGGTAGAGCACTTGGCCTGAGGCATCAGTGATCGTTCCTTCAGCGATGAATTCGCCCGACTTACCTCCTGAGCAGGAGGCGAGGAGGACGGGAAGGAGGAGGACTAGGCGGAGTGTCTTCGTATTCATGATCTGCCGTATGATGGGGATAGGAATAGGGATTCTATAGAGTGGGGAAGGGCTTAGCTCTGGGGAGCCCAATATTCGCCCGTCGCCAGAAGGAGCTCCTCTGCATGAGCGATCTCTACGAAGAGCTCTTCGCGTGTCGTAGCACGGAGCATAGCGATGCGGACGGGGCGGAAGTGATCGATGCCCTTGAAGATGGGGCTGGCTGCTATATGTCGGCGACTATGCAGGATACCCCGTCGTTCGTCGAGCTTGCAGATATTATTATCAACCAGCTGGCGAAGGATATCGACATAGAAGGCTTTAGCTCGTAGGGGTAGCTCTTGCCCCGTATGGAGGTAGTGCTTCATTTGCTCGAAGATCCAGGGCTGACCGATGGTAGCACGGCCGACCATCACCCCATCGACGCCGTAGCGATCGAAGGCAAGTCGAGCCTCTTCGCCCGTGGTGATATCCCCGTTGCCGATGATGGGTATGTGCATACGGGGATTGTCCTTGACGGCACCGATGAGTGTCCAGTCAGCCTCTCCCGTATACATCTGTGCTCGGGTACGTCCGTGGATGGTGAGGGCTTGGATACCTACATCCTGCAGCGCTTCGGCTAGGGTGACGATGATCTTGCTATCGTTATCCCAGCCAAGGCGAGTCTTCACTGTGACGGGGATCTTGACGGCCTTGACGATCTCCTCGACGATACGGAGCATTTGGTCGGGACAGCGGAGCATACCGCTCCCTGCTCCCTTGCCGGCGACCCGCTTGACGGGACAGCCGAAGTTGAGGTCAAGCACCTCGGGACCTGCTGCCTCGGCGATGCGGGCAGCCTCGACCATGGGCTCTACCTCACGGCCGTAGATCTGGATAGCTACGGGGCGCTCCTCGGGGTCGATCTCCAGTTTGCGTGTCGTACCTGCTACTTGGCGAATGAGGGCATCGGCGCTGAGGAACTCCGTGTACACCATGTCTGCTCCGAAGCGCTTACAGAGGAGGCGGAAGGCTACATCCGTCACGTCCTCCATAGGGGCAAGGAGTAGGGGGCGCTCCCCAAGATCGACTTTACCTATTTTCATTCGTCTGCTGTGCTAAGTATTGAGTGGCTGTGGCTAGAGCCTCGTGAATATTCGGACAAATATACGGCTCTCCTATGAGATCCGCTATCCCTGTAGCTTGGAGGGTGGAATGTACAGAGGGGCGTACACCCGAGAGTACAAGCCGGATGCCTTCGCTTTGTGAGGTCTCGATGAGGATACGGAGGTTGCGCACGGCGGTGGAGTCCATGAAGGGCACCTGACGCATACGTAGGATGCGCACCTGAGGACGAGCCTTCGTCGCTAGGACGATCTCTTCGAAGCGGTTAGCTATACCGAAGAAGAAGGGACCTTCAATCTCATAGACCTCGACGCCTTGGGGTAAGTGAAGGGTCTCCGACCCACCCTGATGCTGGGTGTCATCCTCCTCAGAGTGGAGGTGGAGCTTGTCTCGGGAGACGACGATACGGGTCGATTCGATCACTCGGCGCATGAAGAGGAGCATCGCTAGAAGTAGACCGAGCTCAATGGCTATGGTCAGGTCAAAGAGTACAGTCAGGAGGAAGGTCACGAGAAGCACCGCTGCATCGCTGCGAGGTCCACGGAGGGACGCACGTACGGAGCGCCAGCCACTCATATTATAAGAGATGACCACCAGCACGCCCGAGAGGCAAGCCATGGGGATGTAGGCCATCAGAGGCATGAGGAAGAGGAAGATCAGGAGTAGGACGACGGCGTGGGTGATCCCAGCGATGGGGGTGCGACCTCCGTTGTTGATGTTGGTCATGGTGCGTGCGATAGCGCCGGTGACAGGGATACCGCCGAAGAAGGGGACGATGATGTTCGCCACGCCCTGAGCCATTAGTTCAGTATTGGAGCGATGACGCTCACCGATGACCCCGTCGGCTACGCTTGCCGAGAGGAGGGACTCAATAGCTCCAAGGATGGCGATGGTGAAGGCTGGGCCGATGAGGCGCTCTAGGGTTGCCCAGCTCAGCTTGGGAGCGACGAGGTCGGGGATACGGGCTGAGATGGTGTAGCGGTCCCCGATGGTGTCGAGGCCTGTGACGCCAGCATACTCCTTGAGCAGATAGCAGGCGATGGTCATCACGACGATGGCGACGAGTGAGCCAGGGATGATCTTCGTCAGTCGAGGGGTCAGCTGGATGATGAGGATACTCCCGAGTCCGATCAAGAGCGTCGGCAGGTGCGTCAAGCCCAGAGAGGAGAGGAGGACGCCCCACTTAGGCACAAACTCCTTTGGTAGACCTGTCAGCCCCAGACCGAAGAGGTCATTGACCTGAGTAGTGAAGATCGTCACGGCGATCCCCGCCGTGAAGCCTAGGATGATGGGGTAGGGGATGAACTTGATCAGCGACCCCAGCCTCAGTGCCCCCATCAGTAGAAGCAGGATCCCTGCCATGAGCGTGGCGATAAGGAGACCGCTCTGTCCATACTCCCCGATGGTCCCGAGGACGATGATGATGAAGGCACCCGTAGGCCCCCCGATCTGGACGGAGCTCCCCCCGAGGGCGGAGACGATGAGCCCCCCGAGGACGGCCGTGACGAGCCCTACTTCGGGCGACACTCCACTGGCGATAGCGAAGGCGATAGCCATGGGGAGGGCGACGATACCGACGATGAGTCCTGCCATCAGGTCTCGGGTAAGCGCCTGCTTCGTATAGCCTCGGAGGCTATCGACGATCATGGGGCGAAAGTTCAATTTATTCATCATTAAGCTTACTTCTAGCCAACTGGTGTTTTGGACATACAAAGATAAGGAAAAGCCCCCGTGCCTCTGGGGGTGCTGGCCTCGTGGGTAGGGCTTTCGCATCGAAATCCTCTGGTGCAGTTGGCTCCCCGCATGCGTAGCATCGTCTCTACGTGTACTCCTCGTTGTACATCATGACGTCAGCATATCCTATTCCCCGTCTAGCTAGGGTAGAGCCGGAAACAAGACAGGAGAAGGCAAGCGCCTTCTCCTGCTCGATTGTCCAAGGTAGCTCCTATGCTCAGGCGAGCTTCAGTATGCTTTGTCCGAAGCTATCCACGCATCATACAAAGGAGCTTTCCCTACTTCTTTACCCGTCGTAGCGTACAGACCTCTGCCACATAGCCCCCCACATGGGGAATATAATCAGGGATGTTCGGAATCTCATCAATCGCAATAGTAGCTCCCCGACGTAGCACGATCGTATCTTGATCAGCATTCATATAGAGGTACACTTGGACTGCCGCCTGATAGGGCTTATCAGCTTCCCCATAGGAGAAGAGGACCATATAGGTATTAGGGTCTACAGCCTTTTTCTCCTTATCCCATCGAAAGTCAATGCCTCGGATGAAAGAAGTCCCAGGGATTAGGTCCCCGGTCGGCGTGGTAGCTGGATTACCATTCTTAGTGATTGATAGTCCCAATCCCAGGGCATCAAACCAATAGTCTCCGAAGTGATCTACTTTCTTTTGCACCGCGATACGGACACGCCACTGGTAGTTCCCAACGCCAACGCCTTCCCATTCACCAGCGAACTTATCAAGGTCGTGGTGTAGGTCTATAAAGTAGTAGCCTCGAGGATTGTCTCCATTTTCTCTTGACACTCGTCGGTAGTCGCGCAAGGCTGCTACTCGCGTCTGAGCATAGCATACCTCTGACAGGACGAGTAAGGCTGGTAATAAGAGTAAGGCGAGCCTAAAGGTAGAGGCGATAAATCGGAGCATAGTATGTCGTTTGTGTGATGTGATCTCCCTACTTCTTTACCCGTCGTAGCGTACAGACTTCTGCCAGATAGCCCCCATCAGGGATATAATCAGGGATATTCGGAATCTCATCAATTGCAATAATAAATCCCCGGCGTAGCACGATCGTGTCTTGATCAGCATTTATATAGAGAAATACATCGACTGCCGCCTTATAGGGCTTGTCAGCTTTTCCATAAGAGAAGAGAACCTTATAGGAGTTAAGGTCTATGGACTTTTTATCCTTATCCCATCGGAAGTCAGTGCCTTGGATGAAAGAAGTCCCAGGGATTAGCCTCCTGGTCGGCGTGATAGCTGGCTTACCATCCTTAGTGATTGATAGGTCCAAGCCCAGGGCATCAAACCAATAGTCTCCGTAGTAGTCTATCCTCTTTTGCACCGCGATATGTACGCGCCAGTGATAGTCTCCAAAGCCAATGCCTTCCCACTCACCTGCGAACTTATCAAGGTCGTGGTGTTGATCCTCAAAGTAGTAGCCTCGAGGATCGTCTCGATAGTTCTCTGATATCCATTTGTAGTCGCGTAAGGAAGCTACTTGCGTCTGAGCATAGCAGGCTTCTGAATGGACGAGTAAGGCTGGTAATAAGAGTAAGGCGAGCCTAAAGGTAGAGGCGATAAATCGGAGCATAGTATGTCGTTTGTGTGATGTGATCTCCCTACTTCTTTACCCGTCGTAGCGTGCAGATTTCTGCCAGAAGGCCCCCGGCAATGACATAATCAGGGATATTCGGAATCTCATCAATCGCAATAATAACTCCCTGGCGTAGCACGATCGTATCTTGATCAGCATTCTTATAGAGATACACGACGATTGCCGCTTCATAGGGCTTGTCAGCTTCCCCATAAGAGAAGAGGACCGTATAGATATTAGGGTCTACAGACTCTTTCTCCTTATCCCATCGAAAGCTACTGCCTCGGATAAGAGAAGTCCCAGGGATTAGGTTCATGGTCGGCGTGATAGCTGGCTTACCATCCTTCGTGATTGAGAGCTCTAAGCCAAGGGCGTCAGACCAATAGTATCTGAAGCAGTCTAGCTTCTTTTGCACCGCGATACGTACGCGCCAGTGATAGTTCCCAGCGCCAACGCCTTCCCACTCTCCTGCGAACTTATCAAGGTCGTGGTGTTGATCCTCAAAGTAGTAGCCTCGAGGAAAGTTTCGATTCTCCTCTGGTATCCTTTCTTTGTCGCGCAAGGCCACTACTTTCGTCTGAGCAGAGATCCTCGCTCCAGAGAGAAGGAGTAGAGAGAAGAAGAGTAAGGCTAAGACTGCCCTTACAACAAACATTCCCCGTCGCCTTTTGGTCTCATCTGCAATCATGGGGCAAAAGTTTAATTTGTTCATCATTAAGCTGCTTGTCACTTCTAGTCAGTAGGTGTTTTAGCCATATAAAGATAGCGAAAAGCCCCCCGAGTCGTAGGGGAGGGAAGCCAGGGGTGAAGGGGAGGGCTTCGTGGCGAGAAAAAAGGAGGGCAAGACTACCCGCTCCCAGAGCGACTTCTTGGAGGGTCAAAAAGGACCCTACGGTAGGTCGCCGAAAAAACCTACAGTAGGTTTTGAAGACGACCTACCGTGGGTCGTCTCGACGACCTACAGTAGGTTTTTTTCTGCCCCCTCAGAGAGCCCCCCGCCTTGCCCTAAGAGAATAGGAGGGGTCTGCACCCTCTATCGGCTTGCAAATGTGGCAGAAAATAGCGAAAATTGTAGTCCCAAAAGACCCGTGTGAAGGTGGGGCGGAGACGGACGTCTTCTCCCCACCCTCAGCGTGCATCAATGAGAGCAACATTATGATAGAAGAGAAGTACAAGGCCGTAGTCCTTGGCGCTGGCGAGAGTGGTGTCGGCGCAGCCCTATTGTACCAGAGCCGTGGTATATCCGTCTTCGTCTCCGACTACGGGCACATCGCCCCGAAGTACAAGGCTGAGCTCGAGGAGCAAGGCATCCCCTACGAAGAAGGTACACACAGCACCGAACTGATCCTCCGTGCCGAGGAGATCGTCAAGAGCCCAGGTATCCCCGAGAAGGCACCCATCATGCAGGCCATCCGTGGGGCAGGTATCCCCGTGATCTCAGAGATCGAGCTCGCCGGTCGCTACCTCAAGGGGAAGGTGATCGGTATCACGGGGAGCAATGGTAAGACTACGACGACCATGTGGCTACACCATATCCTCTCCGAGGCAGGGATGAAGCCAGGTCTGGCGGGGAACGTCGGCTTCAGCCTGGCCCGTCAAGTCATCCCTGAGGACCAGCCCGAATACTTCGTCGTCGAGCTAAGTAGCTTCCAGCTGGATGATATGTACCGCTTCCGTGTGCACATCGCTCTGCTGATGAATATCACGCCCGACCACCTAGACCGCTATCACTACAACTTCGAGGAGTACGCTCTGGCGAAGATGCGCATCCTGCAGAATCAGACCGCAGAGGATGCCTTCATCTACTGGGGTGAAGACGAGTTCATCTCCCGCTATGTCATGGCTCATCAGCCTATGCCCATGCAGACGCTCCCCTTCCTGACCTATCCTCAGGTGGGCTCAGCAGCGGACAAGTCGGATGACAATGTGATGCGCCTGCACTTCGACGATCATCAGTTCGAGTTCCCCATCGATCAGCTTGCTCTCCAAGGTCCGCACAACCTGCAGAATGCTATGGCGGCCTCTATCGCAGCCCTTCGCCTCGGCGTCTCGACAGACGTCCTTACCCGTGCGCTCAAGGACTTCGTCAATGTCCCCCATCGTCTAGAGAAGGTCGGTGTCCTCGACGGCGTACGCTATATCAATGACTCTAAGGCTACCAACGTCAGCTCCACCTACTACGCTCTTCGCACGATGACTACGCCCTACGTGCTCATCCTCGGGGGCGAAGACAAGGGGAATGACTACATGGATATCACAGACCTCATCACTGCTGGTGCACGAGGTCTGGTCTTCCTCACCACCGATGTACTCAAGCTCTACAAGAGCTTCCACGGCAAGGTCCCTCAGATCGCTTCGGCTCTCTCGATGGAGGAGGCTATAGAGCATGCCCGCCAGATGGCTCAGCCGGGGGATACCGTCCTGCTGTCACCTGCCTGCGCGAGCTTCGACCTCTTCCAGAGCTACATCCACCGAGGTGATTGCTTCCGAGAAGTCGTGCAGTCGCTGATCCAAGACGAGGAGAAGCATGTCTAGCGCTGTGCTCGACGCCCCCAAGAGTCGCTCTTGGTATCAGCGGATCTTCGCGGGGAATGGACTCCTGTGGTTCCTCTACTTTGTCCTCATCCTCGCCTCGCTGATCACCGTCTCGAGTGCGATCAGTTCGGAGTACTACAAGAGTATATCCCGAGGGGGACTCAACCCCATCCTCAAGCATTCGCTGATGTTGGTCATCGGCGTAGCCTCGGCCATCGTCATGAGCATGCTCTCGGGCAAGGCCTACCGCTACGTCCTACCTCGGGTGAGCACGCTCGTGATGCTGATCCTCTTCATTGCCCAGATCGTCCTCGGGCATAGCGCCAATGGAGCGGAGCGCTGGATCAACCTCGGCTTCATCACCATCCAGCCGGCCGAATTCCTCCGTGTCTACATGGTCATCTGGGGGGCTTTCGTAGCGGGTAAGGATCAGGAAGAAGATCCCCGCAAGGTGAAGAGCTATGCCTTCTATTGGCTACGCATCCTGTTCTTCTCCATCTTCGTGATGCTGGGCAACCTGTCGACCTTCCTGATCTTCATCGCCTTCCTCTACCTCTATTCGTGGGTGCTGAAGGCGCCGAAGCGCTTCATGTATTGGGTGTCGGGGATAGGTGCTATCATGGCAGTGCTCTTCGCCCTCTATATCCTCTTCGCTCCGGAGAGCCTACTGGTCGGGCGTACCCTCACTTGGCACAATCGTATCCATGGCGCTCTCACCGAGCAGACGGATCGCTTCGCTATCACCGATGCCAACCGTCAGGAGCAGATGGGGCGTATGGCTATCGCTAATTCGCAGCTCATAGGGCGAGGTCCTGGGAAGAGTAAGATGCGAGACTCCCTCTCGCTGGCCTACTCCGACTACCTCTATGCCATCATCATCGAGGAATATGGGATCCTGGGACTTCTCTTCATCCCCAGCCTCTACTTCTGCTGGATGTTCTTCGCTTATAGGGAGGCCCGTAAGCAGACCAACGTCTACCGAAGCAACCTCATCAAGGGCTTCGGTATCCTCTACCCGCTACAGGCTCTCGTCAATATGATCGTAGCCTCGGGGGTCATCACCACGGGGCAGACCCTTCCGCTGATCAGCTATGGGGGCTCCTCGATCATCGCTACCAGCATGGCCTTCGGGATCATGATCGGAGCATCGCGCGTCGACAAGCCGAAGCGTGTCGAAGCTCCCGTCGAAGAGGCCGTAGTGGAGGACCTCCCTCTAGAGGAGGATGCCGTAGCGCCCAACGAAGACGAACAACTAGATACACTATGATACAGCGAGCCATCATTAGCGGTGGAGGCACTGGCGGGCATATCTTCCCCGCCGTCTCCATCGCCGAAGCTCTCCGCCGTCGCTATCCTGAGATAGATATCCTCTTCATCGGGGCAGAGGGACGCATGGAGATGCAGCGTGTGCCCCAAGCGGGCTTCCCCATCCGAGGACTGAAGATCCGAGGTCTTGACCGAAAGCATCTGTGGCGCAATGTGGGGGTCGTACGTGACTTCCTGCGTGCACTCATCACGGCTCGTGACATCATCCGAGAGTTCAAGTCCCAGATCGTCATCGGTGTCGGAGGCTATGCCAGTGCCCCGACGCTCAAGGCTGCTCAGAGCTTGGGTATCCCCACGCTCATCCAGGAGCAGAACTCCTACGCCGGGGTGACGAATAAGTTCCTCGCACGGCGAGCCGACAAGATCTGTGTCGCTTATCCCGACATGGAGCGCTTCTTTCCCAAGGATAAGATCGTCCTGACGGGCAATCCCATTCGTCCTGCTATTGAGCACCTCAAGGCAGAGCGCCGAGAAGCCCTGGAGCACTTTGGTCTCCCTCTGGATACAGAGCGGGTGGTGGTCGTCGTGGGCGGTAGCTTAGGTGCTCGTAGTATCAATGAGAGCATCGGATCTCGCCTCAAGGAATGGGCGGACTCGGGTGTCGCCCTCATCTGGCAGACGGGGGTAGCCTTTGAGGAGAAAGCGAAGGAGCTTCTGGCTGGCTACCACTTCCCCGTCTATTCGTCTGCCTTCATCCAGCGCATGGATCTAGCCTATACCATCGCCGACGTCGTGGTCTCTCGTGCCGGAGCAAGTGCTATCTCAGAGCTCTGTCTCCTAGGTAAGCCGACGATCCTCGTTCCCTCCCCTAATGTGGCTGAAGACCATCAGACGAAGAATGCCTTGGCTCTCTCGACACGTTCGGCTGCGATCCTTATCCCCGATAAGGAGGCGAGAGAGGAACTGACGCCTCGGGCTATTGCGCTGGTCAAGGATGCTACGCAGTGTGCTTCGCTCTCCGAGGAGATACGTAAGCTTGCCCTCACCTCCGCAGCCGACAAGATCGTCGATGAGGTAGAGGCCCTGCTCTCCTCTAAGAAGGAGTAGCCAGTAGCTATCCACACAAATAGAGCCTCCCTACTTGTCGCCCTCGATCGAGGCGGACAAGTAGGGAGGCTCTATTATTATGGTAGGCTTCAGCTTGCCCCTAGGAGCGGAGGCTTAGAGGAAGCGCAGATATTGGGCGATCGTCGGAGCGAAGAACCGGTGCTCCAGCTCGTGGACGCGGTTCGCTAGCGTCTCTAGTGTGTCCCCTTCGTGCACAGGGCAGGTAGCTTGCAGGAGGTGATGCCCGTGGTCGTAGTCTTCGTCTACGAGGTGGATGGTGATCCCGCTGTGGCTCCTGCCAGCCTCCAGCACAGCTCGGTGGACGTGTGCCCCATACATCCCCTTACCTCCGAACTCTGGGAGTAGGGCCGGATGGATATTGATGATGCGCTGCGGATACTCCTCTATATATATGGGAGTGATCAGACAGAGGTAGCCGGCCAGGACGATGAGGTCGATCGCCTTCTCACGCATCAGAGCTAGAGGAGCCGTCCCTTCACGTAGCTCCTTGTTGGTGAAGTAGTGGCACGGGATGCCTAGGCGCTCCGCCCGCTCGACGACCCCAGCTTCTCGCTTATTGGTGAGGATGAGAGCCACCTCAGCCTCCCTAGTAGAGCGGAAATAGTGCACGATGGCTTCGGCGTTGGATCCGTTGCCAGAAGCGAGTATTGCTATTTGTTTCATAAATAGTTGTATCTTTGTGCACAGATGAAGCCTATCTGTGCAGTGTCTGCTCAGTGCCTAGGACTAAGAGGTGAGGCTTCGGATGCATCAGCCCTGAGTGCTCTATAGGTACAAAGGTAACCGAATGCAAGTAAAGTAAGAATATTATAACCAAGTAAGAAACAGAATCATGTCACAGATCAACGACAAGGTAGTAGAAATCATCGTCGAAAAGCTTAACTGCGAAGCTAGCGAAGTAACTCCAGAAGCAAACTTCTCCAGCGACCTCGGTGCTGACTCCCTCGACACCGTAGAGCTCATCATGGAGTTCGAAAAGGCTTTCGATATCCAGATCCCCGACCAGGACGCTCAGGGTATCAAGACTGTCGGTGACGCTATCAGCTACATCGAAAGCAAGAAGGCTTAATCAGCCCTTTCTTCAGATATAAGGAATTCGCAGATGGAACTCAAAAGAGTCGTCATCACGGGAATAGGCGCTATCTCACCTCTCGGAGCTACGGCTCGCGAGACGTGGGAGGCTGTCATAGCAGGTAAGAGTGGGGCAGGGCCCATCACACTCTTCGATGCCTCGAAGTTCAAGACTACGTTTGCTTGTGAGGTCAAGGATTTTGACGTCGCTAAGTATATCGATAAGAAAGAGGCTCGCCGCTTAGATCGCTATGCTCAATTTGCTATGGTGGCAGCTGAAGAGAGTATCGCCGATTCCAAGCTTGACGTAGAGAAGACAGATAGAAACCGTGTCGGGGTCATCATCGCCTCCGGTATCGGTGGGCTAGGTACCTTCGAAGAGGAGGTGCGTGGCTACAACGCAGAGTCTGGTCCTCGCTTCAACCCCTTCTTCATCCCTAAGATGATCTCTGATATCTCAGCAGGTCATGTATCGATGAAGTATGGCTTCCATGGCCCTAACTATTCGACGGCTTCGGCTTGTGCTTCGTCCACGAACGCACTGATCGATGCCTGTCACCTCATCCGCCTGGGTAAGGCAGATGTGATCATCACTGGTGGGGCTGAAGCCTCTATCTGTGCTGCTGGTGTCGGTGGGTTCAACGCAATGAATGCACTCTCCACACGCAACGATGATCCTCAGGGGGCTTCTCGTCCCTTCAGTGCTTCACGTGACGGCTTCGTCATGGGCGAAGGTGCCGCTTGCCTTGTGGTCGAGGAGCTAGAGCACGCTCTGGCTCGTGGTGCACACATCTATGCAGAGCTCGTCGGTACGGGCCTCTCTGCAGATGCTTACCACCTGACAGCTACCCACCCCGAAGGGCTGGGAGCTAAGCTCGTCATGCAGAATGCTCTTGAGGATGCTGGACTCACTCCCGAAGACATTGACTACATCAATGTACACGGGACGTCTACGCCTGTCGGGGATATCTCCGAGTCTAAGGCGATCAAGGAAGTCTTCGGTGATGCAGCGTATAAGCTGAACATCAGCTCTACCAAGTCCATGACGGGTCACCTCCTCGGGGCTGCTGGAGCTATCGAAGCTGTCTTCGCTCTGAAGTCAGTAGAAGAGGATATCGTACCTCCTACGATCAACCATGCTGCAGATGACGAAGATCCCGAGATCGACTATGCGCTGAACTTCACCTTCAACAAGGCTCAGCACCGTACCGTCCGCGCTGCTCTCTCGAATACTTTCGGTTTCGGTGGACACAACGCGAGCGTGATCTTCAAGAAGTACGTCAAGTAACTCGCTCCACAAAAGCGTATCGTCAAAGATCTGGACTTAGCTCTATGATTATACGTATTGTGCGAGATGGACTCATGAGGCTCTTTGGGCGACGCCCCAAGGAGCCTCTCTTCCTACTCGTCGAGCTCCTTGGCTTTGAGCCTAGAGATCCCGAGCTCTACGATCTGGCATTCCGGCATAGCTCCATGAGTAAGCTCGACGCAGAGGGCTTCAAGGTCAATAATGAGCGCCTAGAGTTCCTCGGCGACTCGGTCCTTGCCACTGCGATGAGCCACTACCTCTATCGTCAGCACCCCCATTGGGATGAGGGCGAGATGAGCAAGCGTCGTGGTGCGATCGTCAAGCGGGCTGTGAACAACGCCGTGGCTCAACAGATGGGGCTTGATCGGCTCCTCCAGATCCGGCGAGAGGCTCGTCAGGGTAGTGCCGATATCTATGGTAATGCCCTTGAGGCACTCATCGGGGCGATCTTCCTCGATCACGGCTATGCGCGAGCCGAGTCCTTTGTCTTAACGAAGGTCCTCCCCCTCTTCCTCAAGCTGGAGGGAAGCCTTCGAGAGCAAACGACGAACTATAAGTCGCTCCTCCTCGAGTGGACACAGAAGCATCACCTCGTCCTAGACTTCAGGATGCTTCAGGAACCCAAGCGTGCTGGCGCCCTCTTCGTGTGTGCCGTCTACGTAGATGACCGCAAGGTGGGGGTGGGAAGTGGTCCAAATAAGAAGGTTGCCCACCAAGATGCCGCTCATCGAGCTCTGCTAGCCTTGTGCCAAGCGGATGATTCGGTTGCGACAGAGCTGGGACTCGACTCCTAGGTGCGGGTCGACTTCGCCATAATGTGTAGATGCTCATTTAGACTAGGGCGAAGTCGAGCATGCGGAGCAGAGGATATGTACCTGATGTCCTCCCTTTAGGGAGCAGATGTGGGGGGGGGTGATTCTTGCGAGTGAGGGGCTCGGAAAAGCGCTCTGGCGAGTTGTGAGTATTTGTAATTACATTAAAAAGCTATATCTTTGTCCCGTGTGTAAGTGTCCCTTTATGGCGCTTGCTCGGGCTCCACAGGTGTGTGGCGTAGCCTTGAAGCTTTGGTTGATGGGCTACCTCTTCCCCGAATCCTCCCACCTCCATCACGATGGCTTTGGGTGGTAAAAGGAGGATCGGACTTCAGTTTTGCGAGAGGGAATTCCCTTCGTAGAGCTTGGTGTTTAATCCGATTACAGAACAGAAAACGTAATATATTATTTGAACATGATGTTAAAAAAGAGTTTAGTTGCAGCGGTTGCTTGCCTTGCTATGGCTCCAGCACTGCGCGCACAGCAGATGACTGACTCCGTCTATACGGTGGAAGTCAGAGACGCAGACAAGTACAGAGTCGAAACGAATAGATTTGGTGCTAACTGGTTCATCGGTATCGGTGCTGGTGCCCAGATGTATTTCGGTGACCACGACAAGCAGATGCGTTTCGTTGATCGCCTCACCCCTAACTTTGAAGTTTACTTCGGTAAGTGGTTTACGCCTGGTCTCGGAATTCGTCTCGGCGCTAACGGCTATAAGATCAAGGGTGTTTCTGGTTGGACTGGCCACAATCTTGCCCATCCTAACGTAAACTACAAGAACTACGCAGGCTACATCGTGGACTGGAATCCTGCTACTCAGACGGGTAAGGTCTATCAGCATACTCCTGCTAATATTGGCTACCCTCTCTACGAAACGGAACAGCAGTATATCCACGCTCATGCTGATGTCCTCTTCAATCTCTCTCAGCTCATCTGTGGGTACAATGAAGATCGCGTCTACTCGCTGATTCCCTATGCAGGGCTTGGTTTTGCAGCTAGTCTTGAGAAGGCTTCTGTCTCTGGTGAGCATTCTCACGAGCTGTCTGCCAATGTTGGTATCCTAAACCGCTTCCGTGTTAGCCGTGCCCTCGATATCAACCTAGATATCCGTGGTGCCTTCTTCAATGACCACTTCGACCAGGAAGATGCCTCTCTCACTCCTCAGGGCAAGATTGCTCTAACTTCTGGTCGCTGGGGTGAAGGTCTTCTGACTGCTACGCTTGGTGTTAGCTACAATATCCCTCGTCGTGGTTGGGACCGTAGCACTAACACTACGATCCGTGTCAATGAGAATGTCCTCAACGATCTTCGTAACCGCCTTGGTGACCTCGAAAATCAGAACAACGACCTCCGTCGTCAGCTAGAGGCTGCTCTCAACCGTGAAGTTACTCCAGAGAATGTCGTTTCGGCTATTCCTCTCCTCGTAACCTTCCCAATCAACCGCTGGACGCTCAGCAACAAGGATCGTGTCAACCTCGGCTTCCTTGCTGATGCACTCAAGGCTAACCCCAAGCTCGTCTACTCAGTCACTGGGTTTGCTGATAAGGGAACCGGTAGCAAGAAGCGTAACATCTTCCTCGCTCGCAAGCGTGCTGAAGCTGTCTACGATTGCCTCGTGAAGGAATTCGGTGTATCCGAGTCTCAGCTCAAGAAGGATTCTCAGGGTGGCGTAGCTAACATGTACTACAACGACCCACGTTGCAGCCGTTCTGTTCTGAGCAAGGTGGCTGAATAAGAGTATCTCGCTATTCCTTGCCTCCCATTTACTACGTCTATCGTAGCCAGGGAGGCACACAGAAGAATGATCTCCCTCTGGAAGCCTATCTAGTGTTTCTTGGGGGAGATCATTCCTCTTTAATGATAGTACCTCATCTTGCTTTGCGGGTAGAAAATACTTCCCGATATATCAGGATAAGGTATAGATAAGGGCTAACTCTTGCGTCTTATCCCTGTGGATGATCTGTGCAATGGATCTCCAGAAAGATCCCTGGTAGTATGTCGCCCCCCTGAGAATAGAGCTCTTGTGAAGAGTCTCTCTTTCTCTAGTACGGATTCAGTCTGCTAGCTCCTTTAGACTCGCTTCTTATGACTCCCCTTGTTTCGATTATTATCCCTGTCTACAAGGCCGAGCAGACATTGCCGGCTTGCCTTGCTCAGCTGAAAGCTCAGACCTATCGTCACCTGCAGATCATCTTCGTTGATGACTGTAGCCCTGATGATGGGCTTGTCTATTTAAAGGGACAGAAGCCGCAGCTTGAGGAGTTGGGGATGGAGGTCGATATTCTCCACCATGAAGTCAATCAAGGGGTAGCTTCGGCAAGAAACACAGGGCTCTCCGCTGTGCGTGGTGAGTACATCTATTCCGTGGATGCAGATGATGAGCTTAATCCTCGGGCTATCCAGCTTTTTGTGGAGCGAGCTCAGCAGACGGGAGCTGATATCATCGGATGTGAGTATCACCTCTCTCAAGGATCTAGCCTCCGTCATATTAGACAACCTGAAGTGAAGACTGGCATAGAGGCGTTGCATCAGATCTTTGCAGGGAAGATGAAGTGGAACCTCTGGCTCTTCATGATTCGCCGATCGCTGATGGATGCACTCGGTGCTTCACCTTTCTTGCCCGGGGTGAATATGGGCGAAGATCTCATGGTCATGGGGAAGCTCCTCTATCGAGCATCTTCGGTCTCGATTATCCATGAGCCTCTCTACACCTACGTTCGTTCTGATCAGCAGATCACGAATGTCTATCGCCCTGAGCATTGGCAACAGGTAGAGACGAATGTTCGGGAGCTAGAGTCTTACCTCACGACACATGAAGCCACACAAGAGTTAGAGCTCCTTCACTATCTGAAGCTCAACCTGAAGCTCCCTCTTCTCATCTCAACGCGACGTGAAGATTTTCGACGCTGGGGTGCGATGTACTCTGAGAGCAATGAGTATATCATGAAGAATAAAGAACTTTCTTTCCGCACCAAACTCCTACAGTATATGGCGGCCAAGAAGCAGTTCTGGTTTGTCGTACTCTACAATAAGGTCATCATGCGATGGCTGTATAAAATCTTATACCGGTAGCCCTTAACTTCTATTGTCTATGAGGAAACTCCTCCTAATGATTCTTATAGGGGTACTGATCACATGCTCGTACTACTCCTTTGAATTAGCGGCTTTACCTAGTGGCCCCAATACAAAGATGATTGTGGCTGTCATGGGTCTAGTATGGTTTGCCTACGACAATCTCTTACGTCGTAGTCGTCGTGGTGTACAGTTACCTCAGGTGATGGTGGTTGGCTTGCTCTTTGCAGGCCTTTATTCCATCATTAATATTCTTGCCATTGAAGTCAATGGTACCGATGACTACACCTATGCCAATTACATCACGACTTTCCTGGTTTGGGTTTTTAGCGTCTATCCAGCTATCGCCTTAATGCGGATTACGCATGGTTCTGTTACACTCCCTATACTTACTCATTATCTTGTAGCAATAACTCTCTTCCAGTGCGCCACTGGGCTTATCATGGATAATAGTCCTGCTTTTGATGAGTTCAATAGTAAGATCGTTCTTTGGGAGCGGGATTTCTTTGATAGGATTGGTCGTATTCGTTGTTTTAGTACAGCGCTGGACTTTGGGGGAGTGCGATTTTCTCTTGTTCTCATTCTTATAATGGGAATGCTGGGGCGGGATGAGTCTATCCGAAAAAGTAAGGGTGCTATGTTCTATCTGCTGCTCTCTTTCTTTGTCATAGCAGGTATTGGAAATATGGTGGCTCGAACAACTACAGTTGGAGTCGTCGTGGGATTAGTGATCTTGGTGATCTGTATGTTGGGATCGGGACCACGTTTGGGAGGTTCAAAATATATTATTGGACTATTCTTTGTCACTCTAGCCCTTGTTTCGGTTGTTGGAGTTTATCTATACAATACTGACGAATACTACTACAATCTTATACGCTTTGCTTTCGAGGGCTTCTTCAATCTCGTAGAGAAAGGTGAATTCACTACGGATTCAACTGAGGTATTGGAGACCATGTGGGAATGGCCTTCGGATACCAAGACTTGGATTATTGGAAGTGGTATTTATGACGCGTTTGCCTACGGGACTGACATCGGTTATTGCCGCTTGATTCTCTACTCTGGGCTTACGGGCTTTGTGGTCTTTGCACTGAGCTTTGTCTACTATGCTTACTACTTCGCACGGAGGTATCCCCGATACGTTTGGCTCTTTGTTGGCTATCTAGCGATGACATTCATTGTTTGGATGAAGGTATCTACGGACATCCTGATGATCTATGCTTTCTTCTTCTGGTTTACCGCTGAGGAGAGTGACCACATCAATGGTATCATCCCTGAAGAATCGATTGTCTCATGAGAATCGTCTACTGTATCCCCGCCACCTCCAACTCTGGGGGAATGGAGCGTGTCCTGACACGTAAGGTAAACTACCTAGCCGACCTTGGTCATGAGCTCATCATCATCACGACGGACCAGCGTGGTGCTAAGCCCTTCTTCCCGCTTGACGAGTCTGTCAAGCAGTATGACCTTGGGATCAACTATGATGAGAACAATGGTCAGGGTATCCTCGCCAAAGCCTTAGCCTACCCTCGTAAGAAGCGCTTGCATAAGCAGCGTCTACAAGCATTGCTCCTGAAGCTTCGTGCCGATATCGTGATCTCTATGTTTGGGGATGACTCCTCGTTCCTCCCCAAGATCAAGGACGGTAGCAAGAAGATCCTAGAGTATCACTTCTCCAAGCTAAAGCGCCTGCAGTATGGTCGTACAGGACTTTGGCGACTCGTAGATGTCCTGCGCACCAAGATGGATGAACGGACAGTGAAGCCCTTCGATCGCTTCGTCGTGCTGACAGCTGAAGATGAGGGCTACTGGGGTGCCCTACCCAATATCCGAGTCATCCCTAATCCCCTTCCCTTTACTTCTGAGGAGACTTCTTCCTGCAAGGCAACTAAGGTCGTCGCTGTAGGGCGCTATGACTTCCAGAAGAACTTCTCTAAGCTCCTTCAGCTGTGGGCTCGTATTGTGCCACAGTTCCCCGAGTGGACGCTGGAGATCTATGGCAATGGCGATCTGCGAGGCGAACTAGAGCAGGAGGTGAAGGAGCTGGGTATATCCGGCTCCGTAACCCTAGCTCAGCCGACCCATCAGATGAAGGAGGTCTATCTCAGTGCCTCGGTCTATGCGATGACCTCTCGCTATGAAGGCCTTCCTATGGTCTTGATCGAAGCGCAACAAATGGGGCTCCCTATCGTCTCCTTCGCTTGTCCTTGTGGCCCACGTGACGTGATCCATGATGGAGAAGACGGCTTCCTCATCCCTATGGGCGAGGATGATATCTTCCTCAAGGCCTTGACTACTCTGATGGCTTCAGAAGAGAAGCGTGTCTGCATGGGTCAGCGTGCCCGAGAAGCTTCCGCCCGCTATGAAGTCGATGCTGTGATGAATAAGTGGCTCACGCTCTTCTCCGAGCTTGTCCCTACTAAGCCTACCACCGGACTATGAAGCAGATCGTCATCTCCGCAGTCAATCTCCGTAAGGGGGGGACACTCACGATCCTTCGCCAGTGCCTAGCCTTCCTCTCCGAGTGGGCCCCAGGTAAGGGCTATGAAGTGATCGCGCTAGTGCACCAGCGTGAGCTCGCTGACTACCCGAATATTCGCTATATCGAGATCCCCTGGGCTATCGAAGGCTGGGGGAAGCGCCTCTGGTGTGAGTACGTCACGATGGGGCGTATCGCTCGAGAGCTGGGGCCGATTGACCTTTGGCTCTCCCTTCATGATACGACGCCACGGGTGAAGGCCCGACGTCAGGCGGTCTATTGCCAGACTTCATTCCCCTTCCTCCGGTGGCGATGGAGCGACTTCCGCTTCGACAAGAAGATCCCGCTGTTTGCCATGTTCACTCGCTTTGCGTATCGGATTGGTATTCACAAAAATCGCTATCTTGTCGTCCAGCAGCAGTGGCTTAGAGAAGGCTTCAGTCAGATGTTTGGGCTTCCCGAAGATCGGTTCATCGTAGCACCTCCGCAGCGAGAGACCCTTCCACCCCAAGCGCCAGAAGAGGGAAGTGCAGGGCGTCCCTTTACCTTCCTCTACGCAGCTACAGCGGATGTCCATAAGAACTTTGAGCTCCTCTGCGAAGCTGCTCAGCGTCTAGAGAGCAAGGTCGGTAAGGATGCCTTCCGTGTGATCCTGACGATCGATGGCTCCGAGAATAAGTATGCCTCTTGGCTTCGTAAGACTTGGGGGCACGTCTCGAGCCTAGACTTCTCGGGCTTCATGACTAAGGAGCGCCTTCAGGCTACCTATGCGAGCACGGACTGCCTCGTCTTCCCTTCTCGCATCGAGACTTGGGGCTTGCCGATCTCGGAGTTCCTACCCTATGACCGGCCGATGCTCCTCTCTGATCTCCCCTTTGCTCACGAGACAGCAGCGGGTGCTCGTGAAGTAGGGTTCTTTGATTCCACCTCTGCCGATTCGCTTGCCCAGGCGATGGAGCGTGTCCTCTCGGGGGATCATAAGGGACTGGTACCTGTCCATCCTCGCCCCCTACAGCAGCCCAAGGCAAGCTCTTGGGTCGAGCTCTTTGAGCTCCTTCTCTCCGAGGATTGAAGCAGCTTCTCTTGCTGACGAGATCCCTCGTCCTAGTCCCCCATGTATGGGGTGGATCGCAGACCCATTCATGGGTCGCTCCAGGACCCCATGAATGGGTCCCCCGTGGTACCCATGTATGGGTTCTTTTTCTGATGATGACAAAGGCTTCACGCCCTCATCCTTCCCGAAGCTCTTGAGCTAAGGTGGGGAAGTATGGAGCGGATCACTTGAGCGAGTATCTTACACGTTCTTCGAGGTGTAGTGATTAGCAAGGCTTTCTTCCAGCCCCACACCTGCATGCTCGTATATATGGCACAACATGATGAAGGTATTACAACTTGGTAAGTTCTATCCCATCAAGGGTGGGGTAGAGAAGGTCATGGAGATTTTCACCGAGGGCTTAGCCGAACGAGGCTTCCCCTCCGATATGCTCTGTGTCTCTCGGAATGGCAATACAGAGAATGTCATCCTCTCCGAGCATGCGCGTGTCCTGCGTACCCAGAAGTTGGCTGAGATCGCTGCTACGATGATCTCTCCTCAGCTCATCTGGCGCCTGCGCTGTATCCGCCGTAAGTATGATATCATCCATGTGCACCATCCCGACCCGATGGCAGCCTTGGCTCTGTTCTTCTCAGGCTATAAGGGGAAGGTGGTCCTACATTGGCATAGCGATATCCTCAAGCAGAAGTTCCTCCTCCGTTTCTTCAAGCCTCTTCAGAGCTGGTTGATACGGCGTGCGGACCTGATCCTTGGGACTACACCTGTCTATGTCGAGGAGTCACCCTTCCTCAAGGATGTGCAGCACAAGACTTCCTTCCTACCCATTGGTGTGGATCCTTATCCCTGGCTCTCTGATGAGATCAAGGATATCCGTGCTCAGTACCCTGGGAAGAAGATCATCTTCAGTATGGGGCGCCTCGTCTCTTACAAGGGCTATGAGTATCTCATCTCCGCAATGACTCATCTGCCCGAAGAATATGTCCTCTTGATCGGTAGTGATGGCCCGCTCAAGGAGCAACTGCAGCAACAGATCGAAGAGCTTGGACTGAAGGATCGAGTGACCCTGCTCGGAGGGCTCAAGGAGGAGAAGAAGCAGGCTTACTTCGGGGCTTGTGATGTCTTCTGTCTCAGCTCGGTCATGAAGACTGAAGCCTATGCGATCGTACTCGTCGAAGCGATGTCGCTTGGACGTCCTGTCATCGCTACTAAGATCCCAGAGTCTGGGGTCTCTTGGGTCAATGCCCATGAGGTGTCGGGACTCAATGTGCCGGTGCGTGACCCCGAAGCTTTAGCCGAGGCTATTCAGAAGATCTGTGGAGATCCTGAGCTATGGAAGCGCTATAGCCAGGGGGCTCGACAGCGCTATGATGACATCTTCACTAAGGACGAGATGATCAACAACTTGATCGAGACTTATACCCAATTACTCAATAACAATTAAAGTTCTATGAATGCATTCGAACGCGTAATTAAGAGAGCATGTGACTTTATCTTTGCTCTTATCGCCCTCCTTATCTTCTGGCCTGTAATGGTGATCATCGCTATCCTGATCAAGAGGGAAGATCCATCGGGAGATGTCATCTTCCGTCAAGTCCGCATAGGCTACAAGGGGAAGCCCTTCACCCTCTATAAGTTCCGCTCCATGCGAATGGATGCAGAGAAGGACAATCGTCCTCAGCTCTATAGTGATGGTGATAGTCGTCTGACGCGTGTCGGGGCATTCATTCGTGCTCACCACCTGGATGAGTTCCCACAACTGTGGAATGTGCTCAAGGGAGAGATGTCGTTCGTAGGTCCTCGCCCTGAGCGCCAGTTCTTCATCGATCAGATCATGGAGCGCAATCCCGACTATGTACGCCTCTATGCTGTACGCCCAGGACTCTTCTCCTACGCTACTCTGTACAATGGCTATACAGACACGATCGAGAAGATGCTTGAGCGCCTCCGTATGGACCTGGAGTATCTTGACAACTACTCGCTCTTTACCGACGTCAAGATTATTACCCTTACGGCTATTTCCATTATATTTGGTAAGAAATTCTAAGCATAAATACTTTTCACGATAATGACCAAGAGATTACTTTGGATATGGGGGGCGGCTATGACTACCCTCGCACTCCTAACCCTCGCATCGTGTGACTCGGCTAAGCGTACGAACTACCTCCAGGATATCGAGGTAGCTAAGGCTTACGGCGTCAAGCATGATGTAGGGATCGTCGTCCAGAAGGGCGATAAGCTTCGTATCATAGTGTCTAGCCTCGCTTCTCCCGAGCTAGCTCTGCCCTTCAACTCTAGGCTCGCAGCTCCTCAGAGCACCGCCACGAGTGTACGTGCCGAAGCGCTCCTGAAGAACGGACCTACGGTGGCCGCTGCTGATACCCTCAAGTCTTATCTCGTTGATGCCGACGGGCAGATTCAGTTCCCTATCCTCGGTAATGTCTCCGTCGTGGGGCTAAGCCTAGAGCAGGTAAGCGAGCACATTAGAAATCTCCTTGTCGGAGGCAACTACCTCAAGGACGCCCATGTCGTGACGAGCTTCGATAACCTAAGAGTTTACCTCCTTGGTGCCTTCGAAGTCAATCGTACGCTCTCTGGAAGTCAGGCTCAGCTTGTGGACCGAGGCTCCTTCCACCTAGATAATGCTCAGACGAATATCTTAGAATTACTGTCTCGAGCTGGAGGCTTATCTGATCAGGCTGACTACTCTAAGTTGAGTGTCATCCGACGTGTCGGTCGTGAGTACGTCTACTACCGCCTAGATATGCGCTCAAAGAATATCTTTGATTCTCCAGCCTTCTACCTCCAGCAGAATGATATTATCTATGCTGAGTACAAGTATCGTACTCGAGATACTGATCAGAAGGTCAGCATGGCTCTTGGCTATGTTTCGACAGCCGCTTCTGCTATCCTCTCTGCCCTAGCTATTATTTCGGTCCTCAAGCGATAGACGTCTCATTATGCCTGAACAGCAAATAACTAATCGACCGAGTGACAAGGGAGCAGACCTGAATCTCGTCGATATCTTCATGTACCTCTATCGGTACAAGTTCCTCTACATCCTCTGTGTGGGGATCGTCGTTGCCCTAGCCCTCTACCGCAATGCACGCCAGCCCTTCACTTACGAAGGTCAAGTCAAGATCTTTATTCGTGATGCTTCGCAGCGTACGATGGTAGATGACAATATGCTCCGCTACATGCGTAGCTCGCGCCTCAATGTCTCCAATGAGCGTATTCAGCTTTCTTCTCGTCGGGTCATGCAGCGTACGGTCAGACTCTCGGGAGCCAATGTCTTCTACAATGTCAAGAGTGGATTACGCACACTGGAGCTCTATGATGAAGCTCCGTTTAAGGTGACTTTCTTGGATACGCTGGATATCGCTAATACTTTCCGTGTGTCTTATCAAGATGCTAGCCATGTCTCGATTAAGCTCGGTAAGGACGGGCGGACACAGGTGATCCCTGTAGGAGAGCCTATCCGCATCGGAGAGACTCGCTTCATCGTAGAAGCAAGGGAAACCTTTAATGCTCCTTGGGCTTATTCAGAGATCCAAGTCAGTCGCATCCCCTTTGTGGATGCTGTACGCTTCTATCAGCACTCTGTCGCTATAACTCAGCCTGAGGCGCAGACATCTACGCTCACTCTGACCCTCCGAGATAAGACGCTGAAGAGAGCACTTGATATCCTCTCTGCTCAGGTGATGGCCTACAATCAGGAGGAGGTGGAGATGCGTAACCAAGTCTCAAAGAATACTGCTGAGTTCGTCAACGAACGCTTGGAGGCTCTTAGCCGAGAACTGGGGGTTGTTGAGCAAGATATGACTCGCTTCTCAGCTCGTAATAAGACTATTGACTTCACCTCCAAGGTCGAGAGCTACAACGCTCGCTCCCTTGAGGAGGAAGATGCTTCCATCAAGATCGAGAAGCAGCTCAAGCTTGTCTCCTACATGCTCTCTCAGCTGAATAGCCCGAGCAAGCGCAACGAGCTCATGCCTCTGAATATCGCTATGCCCGACCCCGAGCTAGATGGCTACATCACGCAGTACAACCAGCTGAAGTTCCAGCGGGACAAGCTTGTCGAAAGCTCTGGTGGTAGTACGCAGAACCCCGTCATCGCTGAGTACGATGCTACGCTGGATCAACTTCGTAAGAGTGCAACCGAGATCCTGAACCAGCAGGCAAGCGCCCTAAGAGCTCGCCTCAAGAGTGTCGAGCGAGATCAGTCTGCCCTCATCTCTAAGCTCCCAGGAGTGACCGAGGAAGGCCGTACCAAGGCTGACATTGATCGTCGCCTGGCTATCCAGGAAGGTCTCTACACCGAGCTCCTGAGCAAGCGTGAAGAGTATGCTCTGCGTCAGTCTATGACTCAGGATAGTGCCTATATCCTGGATATGAATGATGCGCCTAACACGCCCCCTGTCAGCCCCAATACACTCCGAACGATCGTCCTCGCCTTCTTGCTTGGGTTAGCCCTTCCTACGATCTTCTTGATCGTACGTCTCCTGACGGATAATAAGGTGCGTACCCGCAAGGACATCCTGGATCGTCTCACTATTCCTTTCCTCGGGGATATCCCGAAGGAAGAGCGAGCAAAGTCTGGTCATACTCGTGGTGTACGTGAGCAGGGCGCTGATGAGACGTCAGAAGCCTTCCGCGTCCTACGTGAGAATATGCGCTTCATGATCGGATCAGCAGCAGGGAAGACGAAGAAGATCATCTTCACCTCCTTCGGAGAATCAGCAGGTAAGTCCTACGTCTCGTACAACCTGGCTAAGACGCTTACTTTCTCTGGTCATCGTGTAGTACTTGTTGACTTAGACCTGCGTAAGGGGACACTCTCCCATCGTGCCGGTATCATCGGTAAGGGGGTCACCGAGTATCTCTCCGATCCGACGGTACAGGTCGATCAGATCATTCGCAAGGATCCCAATGCTCCTAAGCTCTCTGTCATCGCTTCGGGAGCAGTACCGCCCAATCCTGCGGAGCTCCTCCTGGGAGAGCGTCTCGACGAGCTGGCAGATAAGCTCAGCGAACAGTTTGACTTCGTAGTCTTTGACAACGTGCCCTTCGGTAGTGTCGCTGATGCTGCTATCGCCAATCGTGTAGCAGACCTCACGATCTTCATCCTTCGTGCTGCTAAGCTCGACCGCCGTGCGCTCCCTGAGCTTCAGCGCTTGTACGATGATCATATCCTGACGAACATGGCCATCGTCCTCAACGGTGCTACTGAGAGCGGACACGGCTATGGCTATGGTTATGGCTACGGCTATGGCTATGGTTACGGCTATGGTTACGGGAACAAGAAGAAGAAAAAGACCTTGCTCCAGCGCCTAGGCATCCGCCGTTAAGTTTACAGAAGAGATACACTCCTCCATCCACTGGAGGGGTGTATCTCTTTCTCCTTTATAGCCTTACGAAGGGCTAATGCTTCGTCTATCTCGTGAGCAGAGGTGCCGTCTTCCCAACGTAGATGCCCAGTCTGCCTCAGAGATAGTAGTGTAGTCCCTTCAGGATCGAAGCTTCGTCTGTCTTGGCGATGAAGGTGCCGCCTACTAAGGATCGACGTACCTTCCTTCTTAGGGTTATAAGTTCAGTCTGATCAGGATCGAAGCATCCTTCATCACAGTTAGAAGCGCCATGGCTCACCGGCTTTACTCTTTCCCTGTTCTTAGCTCCGACGTCGCTCTCTTGCCCCGTATAGTGCTTGGGGGAGGAGTGAACTCGTCTAGCTCCGAGACAAGGAGGCGTGAGGCGTCTAGCCCGCTATAAATGCTATGAGTTCCACCCGACCACTGCTCTCGGTACTCGTCCCCGTCTACAACGTCGCTCCCTATCTCGAGCAATGTCTAGACTCGATACTGAGCCAGCCCTATTCCTGTCTAGAGGTGCTCGTCATCGACGACGGCTCTACAGATGGGAGCGGAGCCCTATGCGATCGCTATGCGGAGCGGGACCAGCGCATCCGTGTCGTCCATCAGGCTAATGCTGGGCTCTCAGCAGCGCGCAATGCAGCGATGGACCTGATGCAAGGGGAGTTCTTCACCTGTGTCGATTCGGATGACTGGCTGACGGAAGATGCTTTCTCTGCCCCTATGTCCTACCTCGAGGCGAACCCGCTCGTCGACGTCCTCGAGCTAGGCTATATCGAGGTGAATTGTCGGACGGGTGAGGAGCGTCCTGTCCTTGCTCAAGGGGCCGAATTGACTTCAGAGGAAGCCCTCCGACACCTCGCTGATCTCTCCGGGGTCACAGGCATGGCCTGGGGGAAGATCTACCGCACCGAGACGATGGGAAGACTTCGCTTCCCTGTAGGGAGGCCTTATGAGGATACGCCCTTTGTCTTCGAAGCTCTAGCTCGGGCACACCGCTACCGCTATCTCGCTTGGCTTGGCTATCACTATCGGATAGCACGCTCGGGGAGTATCACGGAGAGCTATGACGGGCGGATCGTTTACCTCTTTGAGAACCTCCTAGATCTACGGCCTACGATCGAGGTGCTACAGGCGGACTACCTCCCCCTGCTCCATGAGACCCTCTATCGCCGGCTACTCATCTTCTCTCTCTGGGCCATGCGTCATGTGCAGACGGCTCCAGGGCTACTACCCCTCCTTCTCCCCTACACGAAGCGCTTGCATAGCCTTAGTTACCCTAAGGGTTCTCAAGCTGACCGCCTTCGTCGTAGGCTTTTCCTCTCCTTCCCTCGCCTCTTTCTCTCCATCAAGCGATGCACAGGGCATCGCCACTAAAGAGACTCATATACTGTATGGACCAGCAACTGACTTATTGTATTGCTCAGGAGTATATCCGATTGATTACCCCTTCGGCAGAGGCTACACGAGCTATACTGCCGAACTATGAGCCTTTCCATGTAGACGCCCTCCCCGAAGGAGCGTCGCTACTCTTCACCTTCACGGGGGGAGTCGACCTCTCCGCCCTGCCTCGCAAGGCCCTCTTAGAGGATAAGCTCTTCGACGGGGTACGAGCCTCTATCTACCATACCTCTGAGTCTCGCCTCCTGCTGGAGCTATCGACTCAGGAGCGCACGCACACGATGGTTATCGACCGAGATTGGCAGGAAGTCCAGTCCGACGTCCTGATGGATGATCCTTCGGACTTCTTCTTCATCAACCGCCTGGTCATGATCGTCTACGGAGTGGCGATAGCCCCACATCATATGCTGAAGATCCACGCTTCTGTGACGGAGCTAGAAGGCAATGCCCTCCTCTTCCTCGGTACCAGTGGTACGGGCAAGAGCACGCACAGCAGACTCTGGCGCAAGTTCGTCCCCGGGGCGACACTCCTCAATGACGACGAGCCGATCCTGCGTATCATGGAGGATGGCGAAGTGCGTGTCTTCGGATGCCCATGGAGCGGAAGTACTCCCTGCTACCGTAATGCCTCCGCTCACGTCACTGCGCTTGTCCACCTCCGACAGAGCCCAGAGAATAAGCTGACGAAGCTCCGTGGACGGGATAGCTTCGACTCACTCTACTCCTCGACGGCCTTCCTGCATTCGGACAAGAAGCGCCATCTGGCCACCTTCGACACGGTAGCGGATGTGCTGGAGCAGATCCCCGTCTACCGCCTGGATTGCCGTCCTGACGAAGAGGCCGTCCTGCTATCTCGCACGCTACTGCCCTAAGATGTGTCGATGACTGGAGGAATAGGCCTAACAGCTCTGCAGAAGCAGAAGAAGATCCAGAGCGAACTCTTCTTCGCCGAGGTCCTAGATAGGATAGCGGCGGGGAAGCATCCTCGCCTCTTGCCTCGTGGCTCGAGTATGCGTCCCTTCATCCGAGGGGACAAGGATAAGATCGTGCTCTCTCAGCTGACAGAGGCTTCCTACGCAGTGGGTCGTATCGTCCTGGTGCACCTAGATCGAGGCTACCTCATCCACCGCATCACTCGCATCGACGGGCCTGTCTACACGCTCCGAGGAGACGGCAATCCCTACCAGCGGGAGCAGTGCACACGGGATCAGATCCTAGCGGAAGTGACCGTGGTCATCCGAGGCAAACGGGAGATCCTCCTTGGGAGTAAGCTCTGGAAGCGCTACGAGCGCTTCTGGCCGGCTAACGATACCCTCCGTCGCCTCTTCCTAGCCCTCTATCGGCGGACGCTCTACCGCTGGGGACTTTAGGGGAGAAGGCTTTCGAGGTTTCTGTCGCTACTGTTACCTCGAAGGAGGCGCTACTGCTACCTCCGAGCAAGCGCTAGTTGTGCCTTCCTCGTCGAATCAGGGCAATCGTTCGTAGCCTGCCCTTCGGCTTCTTCCCCCGCTTCACTACAGCTACCTGCAGACCTTTGGGCCCTGCAGGTAGCTTTTTTTAGTTCCGAGGTCAGGGGACTACCTTCTTTTGTACGGGCTCATCTCTGGTCCTAGCTCCTTGTGGCTTCTTCGGTGGACAGCTTTCCTTTACCTCGCTTCTTGCTTAGCCTTGAGCCTACTTCTCCGCTCCCTTATCCAGCGGAGAGGGTGAGCTCGACAAAGGGGAGATTCCACCCAAGATCTTAGGTAAAATGAATATCTTTGCTCATACGCTTAGAGGCATTTTCTCCCTACTCCGTGCACAGAGAAGGCCTCGGGAAATTTCCTCCATCGACGACGATTCATCCCCCTCTGCTCCATGTATCGCTACATCTACCTCCTACTCCTCCTCGCTCTTGGCGGTGGTACGGCCTCCGCACAGCAGAGCTTCTCAGCTCCTGGGGGCTTCACTGTCCGTGTCGGAGACAGCCTACAGTTCGGACTTCCCGCTCCCGGTGAGAACTATACCTCTGTCTTCGATCGTCTCTCTCAGGAGCGAGTGGAGCTGCCTTCCCGCATCAAGGATGCTCTCCCCTTCAGCCGAGCTAAGGTAGAGGGCTGTAAGCTCTTCGCTAGAGATACGACGACTTCCAAGCTCGATACCTTCCTCGTCCTTCGGCATCCTCGTTTCCCCGAGGACTCGCTCTTCCTTGATCTTAGCTGGGCTGTCTCCTCGGGGGAAGTGTTGGTCTCCGATCCCACGCATACGCTTCTCTACCCCGAGGCCAAAGAGCTCACCCCCGACCTCTACGTGCCGGCCCTCCTCCGAGCGGGCTACCTTAGTCCAGGGGAGGAAGCGAAAGAACTCCATCTTGATATCCTCTCCATGATGAGAGGAGACAGCCTAGAGCCTGACTCCCTAGAGTATCAGCGAGTCGTGGCAAGGATCCCTCGGGAGCTCCAGCAGGTGGCCTCTACGCTCGACCCTGCGAAGGTATACTACGTGAGCTATCCCATCGTCTGTGCGGGCTACAATACAGAGTATGGAGGCTATCCTCTGGCAGATCTTTACACAGGTGGGTTGTTAGGGATAGCTCCCCGCTATCCGAGAGTCATCTTTGCGATTGTTTTTGCTCTTCAGGGGTACATCCCCATTATACACGTACCTGCCGAGGTGGCTAAGCGCTATGAGGAGCGTTCACGTAGAGTCGGGAGCGATGTCCACTCACTCACAGGACGGCTCTACTTCCGTATGGTGCCCGTCTCGAAGACTACGCTGTCTGAGGTGGCACTTACGATCCCAGGTATGGAGATCGAGTGCCTTGGCTTGGATCTCTACGAGTTTGCTCACTGCGAGTACTACCATCTAGGCTCGGGTCGTGCCTTTACTCCCGATAAGTAGCCCGCCCGCTTACCTCCGTTTATTTCATCCTCCTTCTTCACCTCTCTCACCTATTATCCTCATGCCCCAGCGCCTCTTTCTCCTCGATGCTTACGCCCTCATCTACCGAGCCTACTATGCCTTCATCAAGTCCCCACGGATCGACACCAAAGGACGTAATACCAGCGCTGTCTTCGGCTTCGTGCTTATGCTTGAAGATCTGCTGGGGAAGGAGAACCCCGACGAGATCGCTGTAGTCTTTGACCCTCCTGGAGGGACATTTAGGCATCGGGAATATCCCGAGTACAAGGCCCAGCGTGAAGAGACGCCCGAGGGGATACGCATAGCCGTACCGCTCATTCGGGAGCTCCTTCGTGCCTACCGCATCCCCGCCGTTGAAGTCCCGGACTACGAGGCGGACGATGTCATCGGTACGCTCAGCGTTCACGCTGCCGAGGCAGGACGTGAGGTCTACATGGTCACCCCGGATAAGGACTACGGACAGCTAGTGACCGAGCAGGTGCGGATGTACCGCCCGATGCAGGGAGGAGGCTACGAAGTCTGGGGGCCGGAAGAGATTAAGGAGAAGTTCGGGCTCCAGTCGCCCCACCAAGTCATTGATTACCTTGCCCTCCTCGGGGACAAGGTGGACAACATCCCCGGCTGTAAGGGTATCGGAGAGAAGGGAGCGCAGAAGCTCCTCGCCGAATACGGTACGATCGACAGCCTGCTAGCGCATGCCTCCGAGATCAAGGGTGCTACGGGCAAGAAGATCCAAGAGGGGGCGGAGGCCATCCGTCTGTCCTATTATCTGGCTACGATCCGTAGGGATGTGCCTCTGGACTATACCCCAGGAGCATTTGCCCGAGAGCCCAAGGACGAAGAGGCTGTGCGTAGGCTCTTCGAGGATCTGGAGTTCCGTACGCTCCTCTCCCGTGTCCTAGGCTCAGCCCGCCCCGTCGCCCCTAAGCCTCAGCCCGAACCTATGGGGGATCTTTTCGCCCAGCTCGAGGAGCGGGAGGAGGTCGATACCCCCGAAGTCTCAGCCCTCCCGAAGCTCTCCATCGAAGTGCTCGATCGCTCTTCCCTCCCCGCCTTCGTCGCTCGTGCTGAAGGGGCGAAGACCCTAGCGCTTGACACCGAGACGACGGGCATCGACCCGCTGACCGCAGGGCTCGTCGCCATCACCTTTGCCCTAGATGCCGAGAAGACCTACTACCTCGATGTGCCAGCCGACCCCGAGGCAGCTCGCTCCCTCCTGCAAGAGCTTCATCCCCTCTTTGCCCGTGAGGGTCTCCTCAAGGTAGGCCAGAATCTGAAGTACGACCTGCAGGTGCTCCGCTCCTACGGCGTCGAGGTCGCTGGGCCCTTCTTCGACACGATGATCGCCCACTACCTCCTCTATCCAGACATGCGTCACGGGCTTGATGAGTTGGCGGAGAAGTTCCTAGGCTATCGGATGATGCCCTTCGAGGAAATGATTGCTCCCCAGACGACTAAGTCCTTCGACTTGAGACTGGTCGAGCCAGAGCGCCTACAGTTCTACGCAGCCGAGGATACCCACATCACCTACCTCCTCTATGAGTACTTCTCGGCACGGATGGAGAAGGCGGGACTCACGAAGCTCTTCGAGGAGATCGAGATGCCCCTGATGCTTGTGCTCCTGGGGATGGAGCGGGAGGGCGTGCGCCTAGACAAAGCGTGTCTTGCCCGCCAGGCCAAGGAGCTCCAGGAGGCTCTTGCCCTTCTCGAGGAAGAGATCAACACCCTCATCGGCCATCCGATCAATATCAACAGCAGTAAGCAGGTAGGCGAAGTGCTCTTCGACGAGCTCCAGATCGTCGACAAGCCCAAGAAGACTAAGACCGGAGGCTACACCACAAGCGAAGAGGTCCTGGAGAAGCTTCGGGATAAGCATCCCGTTGTCGGGAAGATCCTTGACTACCGAGGGGTGAAGAAGCTCCTCAGCACCTATGTCGAGTCCCTGCCCGAACTGGTCTATCCCGATGGCAAGATCCACACCACCTTCAATCAGACCATCGCTGCTACGGGTCGTCTCTCCAGCAGTAATCCGAACATCCAGAACATCCCCATCCGCACTCCCGAAGGGCGTGCTATCCGTGAGGCCTTCGTACCGGACGAAGGCTGTACCTTCCTCAGTGCCGACTATTCGCAGATAGAGCTTCGTCTGATGGCGCACTTCAGCCAAGACCCTGCCCTCATCGAGGCTTTCCGTTCGGGGCAAGACGTCCATCAGGCTACGGCGGCCAAGATCTACGGTATCCCTCTAGAAGAGGTCTCACCCGACATGCGCCGTCGGGCCAAGACCGCCAACTTCGGTATCATCTACGGGATCTCTGCCTTTGGGCTCAGCGAACGGCTCTCTATCCCCCGCAAGGAGGCTAAAGAGCTTATCGACGGCTACTTTGCCTCTTATCCTGGGGTGGCTCACTACATGACGGAGGTCGTCGAGACCGCTAAGAAGCAGGGCTACGTGACGACGCTCCTTGACCGCCGTCGCCTCCTGCCCGACATCAATAGCGCCAATGCCGTCGTCCGTGGTTATGCCGAGCGCAATGCCATCAACGCCCCTCTGCAAGGCTCTGCCGCAGACCTCATCAAGATCGCCATGATCCGCCTAGACGAAGCGATCCGCCAGCGGGGTCTCCGTAGTCGCATGATCCTGCAGGTGCACGACGAACTGAACTTCAACGTCCCCTTCGCCGAACTCGAAGAGATGACCGAACTTGTACGCACGACGATGGAGTCGATCTACCCTTCGCTTCTCGTTCCCCTCGAGGTCAGCATCGGTCACGGTCCCACGTGGCTCGCTGCCCACTAGCCCCGTCGCCTCCTCCCCGCCCAGTGGGCTCTTGTGTCCCCGTCCCCTCAACGCATCAGCGATAGCCCCCGTAGCGGAAGCCTCCTTTCGCTACGGGGGCTTCTCTCTTCTCTCCACCTTCTCTCTACTCACCCTGCTTTCGTCGTCTCTACCGAGGTACCAGTAGCGCCTCCCAAGAGGCGCTACTGGTGCCTCTCTGGTGTTGCTACTGGAGCTTCTAAGGTGTTGCTACTACTGCCTCTTTTGCTTTCCCTCTTCTCCATCTCCCGAGGCAAGAAGCCCTCTGTGAATAAGGCACTTCTCCCGCCTTCTTCCCCTCCCGCTAGCTAAGGTAAAACTCCATACGAAAGCTCTTGCCTGCACGTTCCGAAACTGCTACCTTTGCTCTGAGACTAGCCCCTCATTCATTACCTCCCTAATACATCTTCCTAGCTATGAGTCGCACCTGGACTTCATTCACAGCATGGGTAAAAGACATGCGCCAAGCGTGGTCAAGGCACATCGTCATCGTTTCCGTCGTAGCCGTGGCCTTCGGCATGCTCCAGAAGCCCCTCTTGACGCTACTCAGCTTCATCGAGTCGACTTGCTTAGCCCATCTATCGCCAAATTGGTTCGGTGCATTCGTTGCCCTACTTACCTGCTACATGCTTAAGCGGGAACGGGATTATCGGAAGATCTATGTGCCTCGCCGCGTCTCCTTGTGGCTCATTCTCTTGCTTGCGATCTATCTCTACTATAGGCATTGGGAAGGCTCTTTCTCCTTTTGGCCGATCCCGGGCTTTGGGAAGCTAGCTTGGTCGGATCTCTTGCTGCTCCCTTGGGGCGGGGCTGTAGCTATTACCCTTAGATCAAGGTTGAAGGAAGATTATTGGGATATTGGTATTATTCTGCCTACATTTTGTGCCCTCTCCTATTTTGTGCTTTCGATACAAGGACCTCCCTCATCGGGAAGGTGTCTCTGGAGTATCGCCATAGCTGTAGACGCTTGCCTGCTAATGGATCTCATCTTATTTCGATGGGATAGTAGACCACAGCCTAATAGTAAAGAAGAAGCTTCAAAGGAGACGGCGCTGCATTCTCAGGCTGTTGATCCTGATGATCCCATAGTAAGTGAGGGAGATGACTGGTTGGGCTTTTCTATGATGACTTGGGTTGTCTGCGAGAATCTGCAAGCGTTAGATCTGAGTAAGAGGGCTTTGACGGTCGGAGTTATTGCCCCTTGGGGGAGAGGGAAGAGTTCGTTTATCAACCTCTTGAGAAAACAGCTAAAGGACGAGGATGGGATTATTGTAAACTTCAATCCTCGTGGGTCGAAGTCTGTTTCCTCGATCCCAGAAGACTTCTTTGATGCCTTTGCGAAGGAGTTATCTCGACATTATTTAGGCTTTGGGCTCTTACTTGCTCGGTACACTAAGCATATAGGATTACTCAATCAGTATGAATGGACTCGTCCCTTGGGTTCGTTACTTACTTTGCTCTTGCCAGGGAAGGAGCGGGAAGCGGTTAGCAAAACACTTAGAGAGCTTGGTAAGCGGGTATATGTACTCCTTGATGATCTAGACCGCCTTTCTGCTGAAGAAATACTAGAAGTTCTAAAGCTTATGGATCGTAATGCTTCCTTCTCCAATACGGTCTTCATCACAGCCTATGACAAGGCTTATGTGAACAACGTACTGAAGAAACACCTGGATCATGGGCTTAATCATTCTTTCATTGATAAGTATATCTCCTGGGAATTCCCCCTGCCTGAGTCTGATAAGGAAAGGATGAAACTGCTTATGGAACTCCTTTTGTCTAGAAAAGTGGAGGCTAATAGGTCAGCGGTGTATGGACAGCTTCAACGGGGCTGGCATCGGGTCTCTAATATAGTCGTAGATTCTTTGGATTCAGTGCGAGATCTCAAGCGTTACCTCAATCTGATGCTCCCTCATTATAATGAGGTGGTTGATAAGGTGGATTGTGAAGATTTCCTCTTGCTCCAATTGCTTCGCTACAAGGATTTGGGTGTTTACGTGGCATTACATTCAAGACGACTTTTGCAATTAGATGCTTCAAAAAGGAACTATGTTCTTATTTCCAGTTTTGAGGAGGAGTTGAAGTCGATTTCAAAGTGGGGAGGAGCAAAAAGGATACTCAAGAAGCTCTTCCCTAGAGAACTGGTAGATGGAGTTGCTTCGGAGTCTTGTGCCTCCCTGCGAAGTAAGGATCATATTGATGACTATTTTGTTGGACTACAGAGAGACCAGAGTACTCCTTATTTCAGGTATGTATTGAGTATCGTGAAATGCCAGGAGGAAGGAGGAGCTTCTTCGTTTATTGATTTTATGATCCAAGAACTAGGGATTGAACGCACGATCAACATACTCCTCTATCTTGTAAAATCCCCTTGTTTCTCTGACGAAGATCGAGCACAGACAATTGAACTTATGGCATACGTATGTTCTCAAATCTACGAGGTGGAGAGAGGGCAAAATGTATTGATCAAAGAGGTTGTAGAGCTATTCTTTAAGGATAGATACGAAAGGTATAAAGAGTTCGGAGTTGTAGAAAGCCTTAGTCAGTATCGACGTCTTTTGAGACCCATGCTTTCTCGTATGATACGTGAGCAGCCATACTTGATGTCTACCGTGATTGATAGGGTGGCTTCTCGGGATTCTAAGCCTTTCCTGAGATGTGTTTATTCTAGAAAAAATATTTCTGACATCTTGCTAGGATGTCAGAAGTCCTATTATCATCAATGGACTCCAAGTTATCACTCCTATGAGTGTGCCCGTAGCTTTGTTTGCAAGAACTACATGGAGAACTCTCGATATGTTAAGCTCGCAGTCGGAGAGCTTGTTCCGTTGATCCATCGCTATCCAGAAGAATGTGTACGGATACTCTTATCAATAGAGACTAATCCCCTTATATGGTCAACCAGATTTGAGCTTTGTCTTTATCCTTCCCTGCTTGAACTTCTGGAGCAAGAAGGGTTCTCCCTTAAAGCATGGCGTGCCTTAAAAGAGGATTCGAAACTTATAGATATCCTTAAGTATGCAAAGGATAAGAGGGATGAATCCTTATCCTTCGAAAGCTTTGATTTAGCTGATGATCTCCTTCGTGATCTGTATAGTGAATCTATAGAAAAGTTTTCTTGGCCTATTGAGTTCTTGCCTAATGAAGAGGTGGATCTAGATAGCATCGACTATGTATATTGGGCGGTCTTAGCCCAAGACAAGAAGGAGCGCCAGCGGGCTAGCTCCGAGGGGTGAGGCTATGGCGTTACGGCGGGGGAGGAGGGGCTTCCTCCTTCCCCTTGCTGGGGAAAAACAGTACCGGCCAGCTCGCAGATGCGGGCTGGCCGGTAGTTTATGTAGGAGGGGGCTTGTGCACCTTACATCTTCACCATGCCACTGAAGCCCATGAAGGCCATGGCAAGGAGACCCGCTGAGATCAGCGCAATGGGTATGCCCTTCATAGCGGGGGGCAGTTCGGTGCGGCTGAGTTGCTCCCGGATGCCAGCGAAGACTACTAGCGCCAGGGTGAAGCCTAGAGCAATGGAGATGGCGTAGACAATGCTCTCGAGGAGATTGAAGTCCTTTTGGATGACTAGGATCGCTACCCCGAGGACACAGCAGTTCGTAGTGATTAGGGGAAGGAAGACCCCGAGGGCTTGGTAGAGTGCGGGTGATACCTTCTTGAGGATGATCTCTACCATTTGCACCAAGGCGGCGATGACGAGGATGAAGGTGATGGTCTGCATGTACTCCATCCCTAGCGGCTCTAGTACGAACTTCTGGAGAAGGAAGGTGCACATCGTCGAGAGGGCTAGGACAAAGGTCACCGCAGCGCCCATGCCCAGCGCCGTGTCTACCTTCTTAGATACGCCGAGGAAGGGACAGATACCGAGGAACTGCGAGAGTACAACGTTGTTGACGAAGACCGCAGCGACAAAGAGGAGGAGGTAATGTGTCATGGGAGGATTACTTCTTGCTGCTGAGCTTATTCTTGAGGGCGATGAGGTAGCCTAGCACGAGGAAGGCTCCAGGAGCGAGGACGAAGAGGAGTGCTCCGTATTCCTTGGGCAGGATCTGTAGCGTGAAGACGGCACCACTGCCGAGGAGCTCACGTAGCAGGCCCAGCACTGTCAGGGAGAGCGTGAACCCGAGGCCAATACCCACGCCGTCGAGGCATGAGTGGAGGATACCCTGCTTGGCTGCTACCGCTTCGGCACGACCGAGCACGATACAGTTCACGACGATCAAGGGGATGAAGAGCCCCAGCGAAGCGTAGAGGCTGGGGACGAAGGCCTGCATGAGCATCTGCACGATCGTCACAAAGCCTGCGATGACGACGATGAAGCTCGGGATGCGGACAGCGTCGGGGACGAGGCTCTTGATCAGGGAGATGACGGTATTGGAGCAGATGAGGACGAACATCGTCGCCAAGCCCATCGCCATACCATTGAGCGCTGAGGTCGTCGTGGCGAGCGTAGGGCACATACCGAGGAGGAGCACGAAGGTAGGGTTCTCCGTCGTGATGCCATTGCGGATGATATCTAGCGGTTTCATAGGATCGAGGACTGAGGGTAGGGGGTTACTTCGAGCTCGTGGAGTCGGCGGGTGCTACTGCGGGTGCTGGTCTGGGAGCTTTACCTACACCGCCTTCGAGGGAGGAGAAGGTGCGCCAAGCACGATTGACTGCGTCGAGGAAGGCACGGCTACTGATCGTCGCAGCGGTGATAGCGTCTACCTTCCCCCCATCCTTAGAGACGGTAAGGGGGGCTTCCTTCTTCATGTCCAGCCCACGTACATCGCGGATACCAGAGCCTTCGCTCTTCTCGTGGTACCACTCGGGTATGCGAGACCCGAGACCAGGACTCTCGGAGTGCTGGAGGACGGAGAAGTCTACGAGCTGACCCGTAGCATCGAAGCCGACCATCACACGGATAAGCCCGCTGAAGCCCTTCTGCGTGTAGCTCTCGATGGCAAAGCCTACCAGAGCCCCGCCCTTCTTAGCCGGGTAGACGGTGAGGCTGTCTGTCTCGCCCTCGGGGAGGACGAGCATCTTCTCCTCGAAGGGATTATTATCGAAGGCGGGGGCTACGGCACGGATAGCCTCTACCTTAGCCTTCATCTCTGCCTCGGCGATGGGAGCCGTCGTCACGTGGTTGACGACAGCGAGGATCCCCGAGACGAGGACGCATATCCCTCCGAGGGAGAGGAGCATGTTGGGGAGTGTCGAACTAAGCTTCTTCATACGGCTAACGTCCACCGAAGTGCTTCGGACGGATATACATGTTGATCAGAGGAGTGAAGCTATTCATGATGAGGATAGCGAAGGACATCCCTTCGGGGTAGCTACCGAAGAGACGGATAAGGATCGTCAGTAGACCGATGAGTGCACCATAGAGGAGTTGGCCTCGGGCGCTCATGGGGCTCGTCACATAGTCCGTCGCCATGAAGATCGCCCCGAGCATCATACCACCGGTCAGCAGGTGGAAGAGGGGCGAGGGATAGAGCGCTGGGTCAATGAGGTGCATGAGCCCAGAGAAGGCGAAGGCCGTCCCTAGTACGGCTACGGGGATGTGCCACGTGATCACTCGGCGATAGAGCAGATACCCCAGCCCTAGGAGTAGTGCTAGCGCACTGACTTCGCCCAGACTACCGCCATGGATGCCGAAGAAGAGGTCCATGGACGAAGGGATCTGGTCCCAGCTCATGCCAGGAGCACCCGTCTGTATCCCCTTGGCTATGCCTAGCGGGGTAGCACTTGTGACAGCGTCGGTATAGCTCATGTACTGCCCAGGCTGTGGCCAGAGCGTCATCTGAGCGGGATAGGCGATGAGGAGGAAGACACGCCCTACGAGTGCGGGGTTGAAGATATTTCCTCCGAGCCCTCCGAAGCTCATCTTCCCTACACCGATCGCCACCACTGCGCCGATGAGGATGATCCACCAAGGGAGGCTCGAGGGAAGGTTCATCCCTAGGAGGAGCCCCGTAAGAATGGCGGATCCATCGCCTATAGACGTGGGTCGCTTGTAGAGATACTTGGTGATAGCCCATTCGGTGACGACACAGCCAAGGACACTTACTAGGAGCACGACGAAGGCGCCGAGCCCGAAGGTGAAGAGCGAGATTAAGCACGCTGGAGCTAGGGCGATGAGCACAGCATACATGTTGCGCTCGACGCTGTCACCGCTGTGGATGTGAGGGGAGGGGGATATGATGAGACGATCCATGAGGATTAGCTTTTGCGGGCACGGATGATGGCGGAGACCTTCTGCTTGCCCGTACGGATGAAGTCAAGGAGAGGGCGGTTAGAAGGGCAGGTATAGCTACAGGAGCCACACTCGATGCAGTCCACGATATAGCCCTTCTCGGTGGCTTCCCAGTCGGCATACTGGACATCCCGCATGAGGAAGGCGGGGTTAAGACCCATAGGACAGACGGAGACGCACTTAGCACAGCGGATACAGTTGCGCATGGGGCGACGGATGGACTCTTCACGGGGCAGGATGAGCACACCCGAGGTGCCCTTGGTCACGGGGACTTCGGTGCTCAGTAGCGCCTTACCCATCATGGGACCACCGCCGATGATCTTACCCGTGTCTTCGGGTAGACCGCCTGAGGCGGTGATGAGATGCCCTATGGGAGTACCGATGCGAGCTCGGAAGTTCGAAGGGGTCTCTAGGTGCTTACCCGTGACAGTAGTGATGCGCTCGACCAGAGGTTTCCTCTTCTGCACGGCTTCGTAGACAGCGAATACCGTCCCGACATTCTGCACGACAGCTCCAGCGGAGATAGGTAGGGCACCGCTCTTGATCTGCTTGCGAAGGACAGCGTCGATGAGCTGTTTCTCCCCGCCCTGAGGATACTGAACCTTCAGGGGAAGCACCTCTGTCCCCTCGTAGTCCATAGCGAGCTGGGAGAGGTAGAGGATAGCGTCCTTCTTATTGTTCTCGATCCCAATGACGGCACGGCTTACTCCGAGGGCACGCTTGAGGATCTCTACGCCGACGAGGATCTCTTCGCCCTTGCTGAGCATGAGGGCATGGTCGCTGGTGAGGTAAGGTTCACACTCTACAGCGTTGACGATCAAGACCTCGGCCTTAGCTCCTGGGGGAGGGGAGAGCTTGACATGGGTGGGGAAGGTCGCCCCTCCGAGCCCTACGATACCGGCGGCGGAGATGCGCTCGATGATCTCCCGAGGCTCTAGGCTACATGCCTTGACGAGGTCAGGGGAGCGGTCGATGCCTTCTTCCCATTCTTCCTCCTCGGTCGATACGCTGATGACGATGGCAGGGCGCTTGTAGCCCCCAGCGTCGAAGAAGCTGTCGATCTTAGTGACCTTGCCGGTGACGGAGGAGTGGATGTTCGCTGAGATGAAGCCTCCAGTCTTAGCGATGACTGTACCGACTTTCACGAGGTCGCCCTTCTGCACGGTAGGGACGGCAGGAGCGCCGATGTGCTGGCCTATGGGGATGATGACCTCACGTGGTAGAGGGAGCTCTCTGATGGGCTGCTCTGCCGAAAGTTTGTTTTCGGGGGGATGGATACCACCGAGACGGAATGTACGTAGCATGTGTCGTAGGTGAGAGGTCTATAGGTTAGGCAGTAAGCGGTTCGGAGGGTGGTGTAGGAGTGGAAGGGGCTGTAGGCTCCTTCTCCTTCTTGGGGGCTTCTTCCTGAGGTTCCTTAGGCTTGGGGGGAGGGAAGCCTAGCTCATGGATGGCGTGGGTAGGACAGACGGGGACGCACTTACGGCAGAGGCGACACTTGGTGTGATCGATGTAGGAGAGGTTGTCGGCGATGGTGATGGCATCGAACTTACACTCCTTGAAGCAGAGGGAGCAACCGATACAGGCATTGCTACAAGCCTTCTTAGCGACACCGCCCTTATCCTTGTTGACACAGCTGACGAAGATACGCCGGCTCTTAGGCCCTTTCTTACGTAGCTCGATGATGGTCTTAGGGCAAGCCTTGACACAAGCCCCGCAGGCCACGCACTTGTCCTCGAGGATGACGGGCAGGCGGGTCTCAGGGTCCATGTACATGGCGTCGAAGTTACACGAGAGGACGCAGTCAGCCATGCCGAGACAGCCCCAGCTACAGTCGGTGTCCCCCTTGTAGAGGGCGGAGGCGATGGCACAGCTACTAGCTCCGTCGTAGATGTTGGTGCGGGGTCGAGCCTCGCAGGTACCGTTGCATCGGACGACGGCTACCAGCGGGTCTTGCTTCTGAGCAGCGATGCCGAGGATCCCGCTGACCTTGTCCATGACGGGCGTCCCACCTACGGGGCAGAAGAGCCCCTCGAGGGTCTCGCTCTTGCAACAAGCGCCAGCGAAGGCGGCACAGCCAGGGAAGCCACAGCCCCCGCAGTTCGCCTGGGGCAGGACCTCTGCGACCTCTGCGATGCGAGGGTCTTCCTTGACCTCAAACTTCCGAGAGACGAAGTAGAGCAGGACTGCTCCTATCGCTCCGATAAGCGTCAAGACGATGATCGTGATATACATAGGGAAAGAGTGCTATTCGTGGTGAGGAGCTAGGGATTCGACCCGAAGGGTAAGGCGACGCCCTAGGCGCTGACGCTGTGAGTAGAGCAGGAGATAGTAGAGGGTAAGGACACCGAGTGCTAGAGCCACCGAGCCCCCTTCACTGAGCTGGAGCAGGGATTGCCCTAAGGCAACCGCCGCCACCAGAAGCAGGAGGGGTAGGACGAAGGCCAGGAGCACAGCCAAGCGACCTACGCTTGTCCGAGCTACTACTCGGACGGGCTCGCCTATGGAGAAGCTCCGTCCGTGCGTCTTCAGCTGTAGATAGCGATCCTTGCATTCGGTGCTGACACACCAGTCCCGTGCGTGGCACTGGCTACAGGCACTCTGTTGCTGGATCTGGACGGTGACTTCGCCGGGGGAGATAGCTGTGACGATCCCCGGACGCTGATCCGTCTCTTTAATAGTTCCGTTCATGTGGTGAAGTGCTAATGGGTGAGGGGCCGTAGTTATCGACCCAATATCATCGGTGCTCTTCTCGTGGTCGATCCGCCTAGGGAGCGGGGCTGAGAAGCTGTGGCACCGGAGCCATCTTATTCACATGAACAAATGTATATATTCAAAGAGAAAGACGCAAACCCTACGAATGTATGTCCCCATATCTCCCGTAGCTAACCCTCTGATCCAAGCAGGGCTAGGGTGCAGGTAGTACCGTAGGGGTATGTAAAAAAGCCCTGCCCAGAGCGCTCCGACAAGTGCTCTGGGCAGGGCTAAATATTTTAGGAAGTCTTTAGGCTTCTACCTATTGACCGAGGAGGGTGACATCGGAAGCGACGAGTTGGCCCTTATCGTTACGACTCAGATGGACCTCTACGAAGTCTCCGACGAGGAGGTCATTGAAGTTCACTCCGTTCAGACTCTTGTAGTGGAAGAAAGCGTTCTCCTTGACTCCGACGTCGATGAAGCCGAATCCTGCCTTGAGGGTATTGATCTGCCCTCGGATGAAGCCTGAGGGTAGCTCTTCGCCGAGGATGATGGTTGGCTTCGCTTCGGGCAGGTCTATGTGACCGATGACCTTGACTTCGGGTGCTTCGATCGAGTCCTGCACCGAGAGGGTGACCTCAGGCTCGGGAGCCTGGGCTAGACGGGGCTTGTCGTCCTCGGCGCTAGCCTTCTCCTCCTCGGCGGGGGGCAGTTCGTCATCCTTGAGACGATCCACACTGGCCGAGTCGATGGGGCGGGCGTGAGCGGTAGGCGCCTGGTAGGGACGACCCTTGACTTCACGGCTACGCTCCTCGGAGACGCCCTTGTTGACGAAGAGCCCGTTGATGATAGGGTCGCTCCGGAAGGCACGGCTGTCGATCAGCTCGTTCATCATGATGGGGTAGGTCGCTTCCTCTAGGAGTTCGAAGGATGTGTAGGTAGTCGTTGGCTCACGACGTGCCTCACCATCGTGCTCGAGGTCCCAGCCGAGGATCATCACACGCGTACCTAGGGCATGGAGTTTGCGCACGAGTGGGATGTAGTCGCCATCTGCGGCGATGAGCACCACGACATCAAACTCGTGCTGTAGGGCACGCTCATAAGCTTCGAGGGCGAAGAGTACGTCGACGCCCTTCTCCTTCTTCTTGTTCCCCTTGCCCGCACGAGACAGGGGGAGGTGGTGCATCGTCACGCCTTCGGCATTGAGCACATCATCGAAGAGACGCTCGTAGTAGAGCACGTCGCCCGAAGCACGAGCTGCCTCGGGAGCGGTGAGGCGACCACGGAAGTAGTGTGCATCGACGATCTTGCAGAGTTCGGGAGAAGTTCCCTCGAGTTGTGCAATTTGATATTTGAGGAAGCGATGCAGACCTCCTACGCTGAGGCGACTTTTTCGTTCGTGATACTGATAATAAAAAGTACTGACGTGCCAGAAGTAGTTGCCGTCGTAGAATACCCCGACTCGGGTCAGGTGTGATTTTTTTTCTTTAAGCATAATTCAATCTAATTATATAATTAACAAGCGAAAATCGGTCACTACAAAGTTACTTCTTTTCTTTTGGACTAGCACGCTCCGATGCATGATGGGCAGAGGTTTTTCCGATTAAATGTTCGCTATCGTCAGCAGGGGTTCGTCCGAGGCGAGCGGTCGGAGGTGATAGGACGATCTAATCGATGGATATATATACTCGTTTCGGGTGGGTTTGTAGCTGTTTTTATGGGATTTATACTAGGTGATTTATCTTCTATCTTATTTTTATAGATATATACGATCTGAGTGACGAGGTTCGATGCTAGAGTCAGTCATCCTACCTTCTTCCTTTAGAGGGAGGACGGGGGCGGAGGTTGAATAGCTGTGCCTAAGTAGCCCCTCGATGCTCGAGGGAGATGGAGCCCTTTGCGCTCCGTGCTGTGGGGGAGGCGTGGGGGCTAATTTGTTCGTAGTCGAGGCGTGGGCCTCTGTTCTACCAACGCCCGAAGGGGGACAAGTAGTTCAGCACCCCTCAAAAGGGATCCATGGTAGGTCGTCTCTGCGACCCACTGTGGGTCGTCTTGGCGACCTACAGTAGGTTTTTTTGACGACCTACCGTA
>ERZ773063.102-NODE-102-length-56864-cov-18.647908_pt1 | contig 56864 bp, 39 predicted proteins | sample MGYA00580625_ERZ773063 | MGnify/ENA primary metagenome ERZ773063 (study PRJEB29015, sample SAMEA2738022) | human oral metagenome | biome: human oral; feature: human-associated habitat; material: dental | place: China | collected 2042 ... | reverse complement strand
CGAAGGTCGCGGAGGAGCTCAAGCAGCACTTCCGTCCCGAGTTCCTCAACCGTGTCGACGACACGATCGTGTTCCCGCCGCTGACCAAGCCCGAGATTGCGCGCATCGTCGACCTGATGATCGCCAAGCTGGCCAAGCGTATGGAGGCTCAGGACATGCGCTTGCAGCTGACGGACGAGGCGCGTGAGCTGCTCGCGGACGTGGGCTTCGATCCGGTCCTGGGTGCGCGTCCGCTGCGTCGTGCGATCCAGCGCGAGATCGAGGACGCGCTGTCCGAGCGGATCCTGTTCGGAGAACTGCAATCCGGTCAGGTTGTTACCGTTGGGGTCTCCGGAGAGGGTAAGGATCGCAAGTTCACCTTCAATGGTGAGTGATTTACTCGCCAATTATCTTTGACTGACAAACCAGTCACTTTGAGAGGGTGGCCCGTCGCACAGCGATGGGCCACCCTCTAGTTGTCAGGTAATCGCACATCTGATAGATCTTTGTTAACTATTAGTGTGCGGTGTAGTCGTGCCACACTATTTCTGGGGTATTGCTCATCGATCGAGAGAGGCCATATGTCCGCGACAACGCGACACAATCGGATCAGTGCGAGGCGCCGTCTGCCGGCGTTCATCCTCGTGCTGCTCGTTGTTGCGCTCTGTACCGCGGGTGTCATCTACAAGGGTGCGGAGGTAACCCAGGTCAACGTCAATGACGGTGGCATCTGGGTGACTAACAAGTCCAAGCAGATGGTCGGCCATCTCGACTACGACGCCCGCATCCTCGACGGCGCGCTGCGCACCGAGGCCACCAACTTCGACGTCGGCCAGGCGGGGGAGACTGTCACCGTCTCCGACCTCACCTCGTCGACGGTTGCACCCGTCAATGTCACCCAGGTCTCCCTCGGCTCTCCGACGGCCCTGCCCGCGGGTTCCGCGGTCATGCAGGGCGGCGACGTCCTCGGTGTCCTTAACGCGTCTGACGGCACCCTGTGGACGACCTCTGCCGTGAACCCCAGCCCCCTGAACCTTTCCGAGGCGGAGGCCCTCTCCTCGAACATGGGCGCCAGCGCCTTCGTGACCGGCATGGACGGTTCCGTCTACACTCTGGCCGCCTCGGGCACTCTGACGACCGTCAAACACCAGGGCGTGCTCGATCAGGCGCAGACTTCCACGGTGGAGGGGATCCCCGCGGACGCGCGACTGAGCATAACGGTCGTCGGCGACCGGGTTGTCGCCCTCGACGCCGAGTCCAACACGCTCTTCCTGCCCGACAACAAGCGGATCGATCTGAGCGCTCTCGGCGTCGAGACCGGCGGCGTCCTCCAGCAGGCCGGCCCGAAGGCCGATTCCGTCCTGCTCGCCACGCCCACCTCCCTCGTGGCGATCCCGCTGGCGGGTGGCACCCCGACGATCACCCCCTCCACCGAGGGCGGCGTCAGCGGCACCCCGGCCGCGCCCGTGCGTCACGAAGGCTGCGCGTATGGTGCGTGGACCGGCAGCGGTGCGTACATGCGCGCCTGCGACGATCCTTCGACGAACAAGCAGATGGTCGTCGATACGCTGACGACCGCGCGCGAAATCGTCTTCCGCACGAACCGCAAGGCCATCGTCCTCAACGACGTCGCCGAGGGCAGCGTGTGGCTGCCCGACTCGAACATGTTCCTCATGGATAACTGGGACGAGGTCGAGAACCAGCTCGAGGAGTCCGAGGACGACCAGGATGACCCTGAACTCACAAACGAATTTGCCGACCCCGACAAGCGCGAGGAGAACACTCCGCCCGAGGCCCAGGACGACGAGTTCGGTATCCGCCCGGGCCACTCGACCGTGCTGCCCGTGCTCGACAACGACTCCGACCCCGACGGAGACGTGCTCACCGCCTCGCCGACGTCCCAGCCGGCCTGGGGCTTCGTCAGCGTCGCGCGCTCCGGCCGCTCCCTGCAGATCACCGGGGTGGACGAAGGACAGACGGGCTCGACTTCCTTCTCGTACGAGGCCTCCGACGGTTCGGACTCCGCCACCGCCCGGGTGCAGGTGACGATCCACCCCTACGGCGAAAACGAGACGCCGGTGCAGCTGCGCGCGTCTTCCATCAAAATCGGCGCAGGGGCGCAGATCCGCTACCAGGCGCTATCCGACTGGCGTGACCCCGACGGGGATCCGATCTACTTGAAGAACGCCGAAGCCCCCGACGACCTGAGCGTGTCTTTCACGGAGGACGGCTCCCTGACCATCACCGAGGAAGGCGGAGCGCCCGGCCCGAAGACCGTTGTCCTGACCGTCGCCGACGACCAGGGTGGGGAGAGTCGCGGCGAGCTCATCGTCAACGTCCAGGAGGCCGGCAACCTGCCGCCTGCTGCCAACGGCGACCTCTACCAGGCCCATCCCGGAGAGCTCATCACGCTCGATCCGTTGAACAACGACACGGATCCCAACGGCGATCCGCTGGCGCTGGCCGCCGTGTCCGGTGCGCCCTCGGGCGCGTCCATCGCCCCGGACCTGGATCGCGGTACCATCGACTTCGTCGCCTCGACCCCGGGCTCCTATTCCTTCGCCTACACGGTCTCCGACGGTATCGCCACGACGCTGGGGATCATCCGCGTCGAGGTCGTCGAGGCCGCGGCCCTGCCCCCCGTCGCCGAAAACGACACGGCCGTCCTGCCCCAGGGCGGGTCCGTGCTGGTCGCGCCGCTCGCCAACGACTACGATCCGTCCGGCGGCGTCCTGTCGATCACCTCGGTCGACTCCGCGTCCGCCACCGGCCTCGAGGTGGCCCTCATTGATCGCCACATGCTGCGCGTGACCGCGCCCTCCGGCCTCGACAACACCGTCTCTTTCTCCTACACGGTCTCCAACGGTCAGGGCAGCGCGACCGCCGAGGTCATCGTTATCCCCGGTGCCACGGACCGATCCAACCAGCCACCTATCCTCAAGCCCGACCGCGCGAGGGTGCGCGCAGGTGACGTGGGTACCGTGTCGGTTCTAGCGAACGACCGCTCGCCCGCCGGCCTTAACCTGCAGGTCGAGTCGGTCCTCGAGTACGACCGTGACTCCGCGTTGGGAACTCCTTTCGTGACGGGCAACCAGGTGCGCCTGGAGGCCGGGGACACGCCCGGCACGATGGACGTGACCTACTCGGTCATCGACTCGGCCGGCAACCGAGCGTCCAGTACGGTCACTTTCGAGGTCTTGGCCGCCTCCGATCAGAATCAGGCGCCCCGTCCCCGCGACATTACCGCGTGGGCCACCGCCGGCCAGACCACCCGCATCCCGGTGCCCCTGGACGGCATTGACCCTGACGGTGATTCGGTGAGCCTGCGAAGCGTGGAATCCTCGCCGCAGAAGGGATCCGCGACCGCGCAGGCCTCGTGGATCGAATACACGCCGAACCAGAACGCCTCCGGAACGGATACCTTCACCTACACGGTTGAGGATCGCCAGGGCGGGCGCGCCTCGGCGCGCGTGCGCGTCGGCGTGACGCCCCTTCCCTCCCTGAACCAGAACCCGGTGGCCCTGCCCGATACGGTTCTCACCCGCCCCGATCGCATCGTGACCGTCAACGTCTTGTCGAACGATCTCGACCCGGATGGTGATCCGCTGAGCCTGGAGGAGGACGGCCTCGAGACGACCACCCCTGAGCTCGCTCCGCAGCTGCGCTCCTCCTCTTTCGTCCAGGTGCACACGCCCGCCCAGGCGGGCGCCTACCTCGTGTCCTACACGGTCAGTGACGGGCACGGAGGCACGGCGCGAGGCACCCTGACGGTCTACGTCCAGGATGACGCGCCGCTGAAGGCACCGATTGCCCGCGACGACTTCGTCGCCTACGACGAGCTGCCCGCCGACGGTTCCGCGGTGAGCGTGAACGTCCTCGAGAACGACGAGGACCCCGACGGCTCTGTGGACGAGCTGAGCGTGACCGTCGCCGCGGCCGGCGTGAGCGTTTCCGGCTCCGAGCTGCTGATCCCCGTCACGGAGTCGAAGCGCCTGGTCGTCTACACGATCACGGACGCCGACGGCTTGACCAACTCGGCCGTCGTGACGATCCCAGGACGTGACTCGACCGCTCCCTTCCTCAGCTCCGCGAACCTGCCCATTGAGATGGATGCAGGCGCCTCCGTCACGATCAACCTGTCGGACTACGTCCTCACCCGTGCCGGTCGCAGTCCCCGACTGGTCGAGGGGTCCTCCCCGGTTGCGCAGGCTGGCCTCGATTCCGTTGCGGTGGATTCCCCGACGCAGCTGACGCTGACCGCGAACGCAGAGTTTGGGGGTAGCTCCGCTTTCCAGATCCAGGTGGCGGACGGCGACGACTCGGATCCCACGACGCTGGCGGCATTCCTGTCCCTGCCCGTGCGCATCAAGGCCGCGCAGAACCAGCCGCCCTCCTTCGCCCCGACGGCGATCCGCGTCGAGGCCGGGGGTGAGGCCGTCACGCAGAACCTCGCACTCGCGGTGCGTGACCCCGAAGGTGTCGATGCGACGACCTTCACCTACGCGGTGGGTTCTGTGCCCGGCGGTGTGAACGCCTCCCTTGACGGGAGTATCCTGACGGTGTCCGCCTCTGCGGGGGTGGCTCGCGGCGCGGCCGGTTCCATCGCGGTGAGCGTCACCGACGAGGACGGTCACACCGTCGACGCCGCGGTCCCCGTCGAGATCGTGCCCACGACGAAACCGCGCGTCAAGGTGCCCACATACTCTCTGACCGCGAGGGTGGGACAGACGGTGAGTGTGGACGTGGCTTCGAGGGCGACCAACCCGTTCCCGGGCAGCCCGCTTGCGTTGGACAACGCCACTGTGTACCTGGGGGACGCGCTGGTCGCTTCTTCGGGGACGACCATATCGGTGAGGCCCGGCTCAGTCGGCACCGTCTCCGTGGGCTTCCGACTCAACGACAAGCTGGGCGACCCCTCGCGCGCCGTACTGGGCACGATCATCGTGAAGGTAGTGAGCAAGCCGAATGCCCCCACGAACGTGAAGGCTGTAGTGTTGGGCGCCAATGGCGCTCGCGTGAGTTTCAACGTGCCCGAGGCCAACGGTTCCCCAATCACCCAGTATCGCATCTTCGACCAGACGGGGCGCCGGGTCGCCACCTGCACGACGAATGTGTGCGAGGTCTGCGGCCTCCTCAACGGCCAGCCCTACTCCTTCACCGTGAGCGCGGTCAACGCGGAAGGTGAATCGGAGCGATCGGGCACCTCGAACACCATCACCATCTCCGGCGCGCCGAACCGCCCGGCGCGGCCCACCCTGACCGCCAAGGACGGAAAGATCGAGGTCTCGTGGAGTGCACCCGGCTCCAACGGTTTCCCGATCACCGGCTATACGGCGACCGCAACGGTTGCGGGCGGAAGGAGCGTGTCGTGCACGACCAACGGGGCGACCACGTGCGTGCTCACGGGCCTGACGAACGGCAAAACGTACACGGTGACCGTTAAGGCGCACAACGCCAAGGGCGACTCCCCCGCGTCGCCCCCCGCGACGGCGACGCCCAGGGCGCCGCTCGCCGACCCCGACGCCCCCATCATCACGGACGCCGCAGTGTCCAACGCGGCCGACGGCAGGGTCGAGATCACCCTGACGTGGCGCTACTTCGAGTCCGGTGGCGATGGATGGGGCTCCACGACGGTGACCGTCAACGGCGTGTCTAAGACCGTGGCCGGCCCTTCCTCGAACGAAGCCAACGGCACTAGTAGGACGACCCTGACCGTCAATCGGGCATCGACCCTGCGGGCCACGGTCACGGTGAGCAACACCGGCGGGCGCACGGCGACCTCGCCCGCCAAGGTTTACGCCCCGCCCGCGCCTGAGGACGATGCGCAGAGCACGCCTGTGGCCCCCGACGCGCCGCGCCTGGGCCCTCCCGCAGACAACGCCTCGGGCAAGCTTCGCGTCGCCAACGCGCTCTTGAAGGCAGGAAATGGCTTTACGGCCGCAGACCTGGTTCTCTTCTACGCGGACAGTGCTTCCGGCTGCTCAGCCCCCGGGCATCAAGTGGCGCTCAACAACGGTAACAGCGGCGAGTTCACCATCGATTCGCTCCCTCCTGGGGCGACGATGACATACTACTTCTGCCAGCGAGGCAAGAAACGGGACGGCACCTACGTGTGGGGCCCCGCCGTTGCGGCAACCGGCACGGTCGGTAACGCGCAACCCAACGGAAGCAACTCCGAGATTCCCGCCTTCAACGTGTCGGTCGAACCTCGCGTCGGCACCGTCACCGTGTCTTGGACTCCCCCCGCAGGCATTTCCGTTCGGGAAACCAGCGTGTGGATTGAAGGGATGGAGGCCACCACAAAGCTGCGTTTCAGCGGCCCCATGAAGTCGGTAACCGTGTTCGGTCTACAACCCGTCCATGAGTACGTGGCGGTCGTGGGCGTGGAAACCACAACTGGTGCGTACAGACAGGCTCAGAAGACGTTTAGGACAGGCGAAAGCACGGAGAACATCAACGCGACCCTCACCGGCACGACTGCCTGCCCGGATGGACAGACCTGCGGGTTGATGACGCTGACGGCCAGTCACGCCGCCCAGTTCCAGCCGAGGTTGACGCTCGTGTGCGTGGTGGAGACGGGGCGGCCAGCCCAACAGACGGAGCTTCGCTTCTCGCAGGGGGCACCGAGTGTAGCCGGTATCCTGACAGAGGCGGTCTCCGAGCAAGAACTGAAGGATAAGCAGGTCGTCAAGAGCTGCCGAACCGAATAGAACGAATCGGCTTTTCAGCCGAAAGAGCAACAATAGAAACGAACGTAGGAACACTTATGACCCTCTCCATCGAAGACGCAACCAGGTTTGCCCAGCTTTTCAAGGGCCTCGTCGACGGTGTCTCTGTCGCAGTCCTGGACAAGCGTCAGGCCGTTCGACTCGCCCTGACGACGATGTTCGCAGGTGGACACCTTCTGCTCGAAGATGCCCCCGGCACCGGCAAGACGGCGCTGGCCCGCGCGATCAGTGCCGTCATCGACGGCAAGCACTCGCGCATCCAGTTCACCCCCGATCTGCTTCCCTCCGACATCACCGGCGTGAACATGTTCAACCAGAAGACGGGCGAGTGGGTCTTCCATGCCGGTCCCGTCTTCGCGGAAATCGTCCTCGCTGATGAGATCAACCGTGCTTCGCCTAAGACCCAATCCGCCCTCCTGGAGGTCATGGAAGAGGCTCAGGTGACGGTCGACGGCGTGCGCCGTCCGGCCCCCCAGCCTTTCATGGTCATTGCGACCCAGAACCCCGTCGAGCAGGCCGGCACCTACCCCCTGCCTGAGGCCCAGCTGGACCGCTTCCTCATGAAGACTTCGATAGGCTACCCCTCCCGTGCCGCCATGATTGACGTCCTCGATGGGTCGGCAGCCCCCGACCGCTCGAAGAATCTTCGCCCCCTCGTCAGTGGCAGGGACATCGTCGCCTGGTCCGCCCTGGCCTCAGCGAATCACACGGACCGGGCCGTCCTCGACTACGTGGCCGCGCTGGCGGAGGCGACCCGAGACGACGAATCCTCCCTGCTGGGTGTCTCGACTCGCGGCGCCATCGGCATGGTGCGTTGCGCCCGCGTGTGGGCGGCCGCGCAGGGCCGTAACTTCGTTCTGCCCGACGACATTAAGGCCCTCGCCGTGCCGGTGTGGGCCCACCGCATCATCGTCGACCCGGATGCCGCGTTCTCTGGCGCGACCTCCGAGGGCGTCATCCAGCGTGCCCTCACGTCGGTGCCCGCGCCGGCGGTGGGCGTCTGACTCTCCGACCGGTCACGACGATGGAGGGGATGCGCACGGATACAGCATCGATTGTCTCGCCCCGCAGGGCGCAGGCCTGCCGTGTCCACCCCTTCAAGGCACTCGCGGGCGCTATCACGCCCAGCGGGTGGGCGCTGATCGTCTTCATCGCGGTGGCCCTGGTCCTGGCGGCCGCCCTGGAGTGGATCGAGGCTTTGGCGTGCGCCCTCGCGGGAGTCGTCGCCCTGGTCCTGGCGGCCATGCGCGTCGCCTTGAAGCCCCCGCACGTCGTCTCGATCCGCGTGCCCAACGAGCGCATCGTCGCGGGCCAGACGGCGGTCGGAGAGATCTCGGTTCGCAACGAGCGCTCCCGTCCTGTTCGTTCCGGCATCATCGAGCTGCCGATCGGTTCGGGAACGGGGGAATTCGTGGTGCCCCCGCTGGGTGCCCGCGACAAGTGGGAGGAAATGTTCCTCATCTCTTCGCGTCACCGGGGCCTCATCAACGTGGGGCCGGCGCGTGCGGTGCGTTCCGACGCCCTGGGTCTGCTGCGTCGCGTGCGTTTCTGGGACGAGCCCGTCGTCTTGCACGTCCACCCGCGCACGATTCGTATGCCTTTCGACGCGACCGGCTTCCAGCTGGACGTCGAGGGCGTGTCTACCGGCAAGCTGTCCAGCTCCGACGTGTCCTTCCACGCGCTGCGCGACTATGAGCCGGGCGACGATCGCCGTGCCGTGCACTGGCAGTCCACGGCGCGCCTGGGCAGGCTCATCGTTCGCCAGTACGAGGAGACACACCGCTCCCACCACGTTATCGTTTTGGATACCTCCCGCGACGCGTGGGACGAGGAGTCCTTCGAGACGGCCGTGTCGATCGCGGGTTCCCTGGGTCTGGCGAACCTGCGCGAGTCACGCCCGGTGTCCGTGACGACGACGGAGCAGTGGCTGCCCTCGACGGTCGCCATGCGCTTCCTCGACGCGCTCTCCGAGGTCTCGTCCCAGTCTTTCGCCGACCTGTCCCTGCGCGTGCGCGAGGCCGTGGCCCAGCGCCCCGGGGTTTCCGCGCTGACGCTCATCGTCGGCCCGCAGACCACCGATGTGGAGGCTGCCCACCTGGCTCGCCTGGCACCCATCGACGTGCCCGTCTCCCTGATTCGCGTCGGCGCAGACCGAGCGCGAGCCCGCCGAGACCTCGGCAGGGGTATCCTCCTCGACTGTTCCACCCTGGATGATCTGCCGCGCATTATCGTTGCCGGGGGACTCGCATGATCAATCAGACGAACGCTAAGCCTCACGTCGCGCAGCCGCCGCTCCGCTCCGAGGAGCTCCTTCCTAAGCCGCGCACTACGCGCTCGCGCTTGCTGACGATCACGCAGCGTTTGGCGACCTTCCGTACGCGCATGCCGCTCTGGTCGCTCCTGGCCCTCGCCATCCTGTTCGTCGGGCCGGTCGCCGCCTTCGAGCCCGTTTTCGGCGGGGGAGTGGGCGCGATCGCGGCGGGCGCCGGCGTGGCGTGTGGCCTTGGAATCGCGGCCGCCTCGACCAAGTGGCGCTGGGATACGCTCACGACGGTCCTGGCCATCCTGGCCACCTACTTCCTGGTGGGCAGCGCGGCCGCCCTGCGCTCCGAGGCTCTCTACGGTTTCGTGCCTACCGGAAAGACGCTGCAGGTCATGGTCTTGGGTTCCTTCCGCTCGTGGAAGGACCTGCTGACGCTGACCGCGCCCGTGTCCGCCTACTCGGGTCCGGCGCTCGTGCCGTGGATGAGCGGGCTCGTCCTGTCCGCCTTGGCTGGCCTCATCACCGCCAGAGCTGGGCGCGCCGTCCTGGGGTCCATCCCCCTCGTCGCCATGGGCGTCCTCTCTGTCTTCTTTGGCCAGGCCGACCAGGCACTGCCCGTGTGGGCTGTCCTGGTGTGGTGGGGTGCGCTGGCCGCCTGGTGGGCCGTCGCCGCCCAGTACCAGCGCCTCACGTTGGGGCAAGACGTGCTCGTCGGGCGCTCGGGCGCGCGCGGGAACGAGAACACCTTCGCCCGTTCCTCCCGATCCACCGTCTACGTGGGCGCGCGCGTCATCGGCGCCCTGCTCATGCTGTCGATCTCCGTGGGGGTGGCCCTGCCCGCCGCCTCCGTGCTGGGTGCAAATAGCGCGCGCGTCGTCGGACGCGACCTGGTCAAACCTCCCTTGGACATCCAGGACTATCCTTCCCCCTTGGCTTCGTTCCGCCACTACACGACGGACCTGAAGGACGAGACGCTCGTGACCGTGTCCGACCTGCCCGAAAACCAGCGCGTGCGTATCGCCGCGATGGACGTGTATGACGGTACAACCTTCGGCATGTCCGAGAACCGCGACGACGGGCACAGCGGCTACATTCCCGTTGAAACCTCGATTCCGGGAAGGGCCGTGGGCACGTCGCTTGTGAGCGTGTCTACCTCCGGCATGTCCGGCCCGTGGGTGCCCGTCCTGGGTGTCCCCTCACAGATCTCTTTCGTCGGCGCTGGCGCCGACTCGCACAAGGACGGTCTTTTCTTCGACACGTGGGGTAACGCGGCGCTGACGACCAGCCCCGCCGCCGCGATGAGCTACAACGTGACGACGAGCTTCGCCGCGTCGGCGCGTGACGAGGAACTCGCGTCGCTGGAGGCTATGCCCAACACGTCTAAGGACACCAATGTGCCCGAGGGCATCGGCGCGAAGGCCACCGACCTGACGCAAAACGCTTCGACCCCCCTGACTGCCGCGCGCGCGATCGAGCATCACCTGTCGACCTACGGCTACTACCTCAACGAGAACACTCAGTTCTCGCGTCCGGGCGTGCGCGCCGATCGCCTTGAGCGCATGATCGCCTCCGACGAGAACCTGATCGGCGACGACCAGCAGTACTCGGCGCTCATGGCTCTGATGTTGCATCAGTTGGGTATGAACGCCCGCGTCGTCATGGGTGCCTACCCCGAGGGCGGCTCCCAGGGCGGCCCCGCGACCCTGCACGGCTCGGATATCCGCGCGTGGGTTGAGGTCGAGTTCGAGGGCGGCGTCTGGGCCGTCTTCGATCCCACGCCCCCGCGCGACCACACGCCGCAGACCCAGGTCCCCAAGCCCCGGAGCGTGCCGCGCCCGCAGGTGCTACAGCCCCCGGAGCCCCCGGAGGCTCCCGCGGAGCTGCCGCCGACGACGCGCGACCAGAACGCCGACCCGATGGAGCCCCCGGCCGAGCCCTTCCCGTGGGGTCTCGTCGGAGGCATCTCTGGTGGTATCCTGTTGATTCTTCTGCCGCCGCTGATGGTCCTGCTGTTCAAGGCGGGGCGTCGCAGGCGTCGGCGCCGTGCCGCCGCCGTGGGCGCGCTGGTCGGCTCGTGGGACGAGGTCGTGGACCTGGCCGCGGACTCCGGCCTGCGCATCGACGTGGGGCGTACGCGCCAGGAGACCGCCTGGTCCCTGGCCTCCCAGTGGGAGCTCGGCGAGGACCCGGGCGACCCCTTCACCCTGGTGACGGGCGAGGTGCGCCACGGCGACGACGGCTCGACGGACTCGGTGGAGGTCGACGAGGCCGAGGCCGGCGCGGGCCGCTACATCATCGACGGCTGGAGCCGCTTCGGTGACGACGTGCCCGCCCCCGTGGTGATCGCGCGCTATGCGGATATCGCGAGCTTCGCCTCGAACGGTGCCTCGCGTGACCGTGCGCGTGACGCGTGGGCCCAGGTGCGTTCCCTGCGTTGCCAGGTGAGCAAGAAGGCTGGCTTCCCGGCGCGCGTGCGCCGCGCGCTGTCCCTGCGCTCCCTGCGTATGCGCCGCAAGTTGCGACTGAGCGCGTCGATCGCGCGCACGATGGATGAGGAGAAGAACGCGTGACGCCAGCGGTTGCGGGTATGAGGGGCCCCGAGATTCCCGGTTTCCGGTGGGTACGCCCGCTGGGCCAGGGTGGCTTCGCCGACGTATTCCTATACCGTCAGGAGCTGCCGAGCCGCGAGGTCGCCATCAAGGTTGTGCGCACGCAGGGCGACGAGCGAGGCACGAAGGAACTGCATCGCGAGGCCGACGCTATGACCTTGCTCGCCGGCCATCCCGCGGTCGTCGAGCTGCACGGCGTGGGCACGACGGCCGACGGCCGTGCCTACCTGGTGATGGAATATTGCCCGGTTGCTGACCTGCTCACGCAGGTGCGCGCGCGCCCGATGGCGCTGGAGAAGGCCCTCGAAACGATGATCAAGGTGTGCGGCGGCGTGGAGATGTTCCACCGCCAGGGTTACGTGCACCGCGATATCAAGCCGTCCAACATCATGCTGGACTCCTACGGTAAGCCAGTGCTCGCCGACTTCGGTGTGGCCTCGAAGGTGGGGCAGCTGGAGGTCGGAGCGTTCGACGGCTTCTCGGTGCTGTGGGCACCCCCGGAGCAGCAAGACGTGAATTCGTGGGCCTCGCCCCTGCAGGACGTGTGGGCGCTGGCCGCGACGACGTGGACCTTCGTGACGGGCCGCAGCCCCTTCGAGGATCCGATCGGCGATAACTCTGCCGCGTCGATCGCGAACCGCGTGCAGCGTGGCCGCATGCGTGGCCTGGGCCGCGCGGACGCGCCGGCAGAGCTCGAGCGCGTGCTGCGCGCGGCTATGACGATCGACCCGCAGGAGCGCACGCAGAGCGCGATGGAGTTCGGTCAGGGGCTGCAGTGCGTTCAGAAGGAGCTGGGCCTGCCGCGCACGGAGATGGAGATCAAGGAGAAGCACTCCAAGGCCTCCGCCCCCGTCTCGGGCGACCAGAAGACACGCCTGCGTGGCGCTCCCGTCATCGACCTGGATAAGACGCGCCTGCGCTCCTCGGCCTCGTATTCCTTCGAGGGTGGGGCGGGCTCCGGCGGTGTTGAGGCCGTCGCGGACTCGTGGAAGATTGAACGTTCTACGGACGTGGACGAGGAGTCCGCTCGTCGCGTGGTCGAGGGGTCTTCGGGTTCCAAGCGGGGTATCTCTCCCGTCGTGGGCGTGCTCCTCGTGCTCGTGGCCGCGGTCATTGCCGCCGGCCTGGTCGTGGGCATGCTGCGCGGCGAAGGATCGTTTACGCGCATTTCTCCCGTCCCCGAAACGACGAGTGCGTCGCCGGCCCCCGGGGACGCCGTGGGGGCGGCCCCGCCGCAGGCGTCCGGCCTGATGGGAGAATACGCAGACGGCGTGGTGACGTGGACGTGGACGGCGCCGACGGGCCCGGCCCCGGCGGACATCGTCTACGCCTACGAGGCCACGGGCCCGGCAGGCACGTCGCGCGGCCGCGTGGAGACCACAATGGCGATGGTGGACGGCGGAAGCGGCGAGAATTGTATGGAGATCACGACGGTGTCCCGCTCGTCTGGGCGCATGTCCGAGCCGCTGCGCGCGTGTGTGGATGTGCCGTGATGCGGGTCATGAAATCGGTTGAGTTTTATGCTTCGCGACGCATCGCTTCTCAACGAGGCGCCGGTCACGTCGTGTGTAGAATGGTCAGTATCGCGCGTGATCCCGCGCGCTCAACGCAGCTAAAGGATGAAGGCACATGTCTCTGAATGAACATGCGGAACGTCCCGCAGTTCGATGGGGTGCCTCGACCGACATCGGTCCGGTCCGCTCAGAAAACGAGGATTCATGGCTGGCGGTCCCTCCGGTCTTCGCTGTTGCAGATGGGATGGGTGGCCACCTGGGTGGTGCCCAGGCCTCGTCGAGTGCCGTCATCACCCTCCAGGAGTTCCTGAGTCCCGATCGTCTGGGCAACCGCCCCGTCGACCTGGTGGACCTGTCCGTCGCGATCGACGCGGCGGCGACGGCCGTCGCCTCGCTGGCACCGATCGATAATCCCGCGAGTGCCCCGGGAACGACCCTGTCGGGCGTCATGGTGTTGCGCACCGCCGAGGGGCCGTACTGGCTCTCATTTAACGTGGGTGACTCCCGCGTGTACGTCGTGGGCGGCGGAGGCATCCGCCAGCTCACCCACGACCACTCCGCGCTGCAGGAGGCACGTGACCTCGCGGCGACCTCTGGAGCGCCCCGTTTGATCCCTCCCGCAAACGTTGTGACAAAGGCGCTGGGTGCCGGGCAGGCCGGAAGTGTGAAAGCTGACTACACAATCATGCCGCAGGAAGAGGGCGATCGGGCGGTTATCTGTACAGACGGTGTGCACGGCGTCCTGCGTGATTCGCAGATTCATGCGCTTGTTGCGGCCGGCGACGGTCCTCAGGGGACCGCGGATGCACTCGTGCGCGCGTCGCTGGAATCGGGTACCCGGGACAATACGACCGCCGTTGTAGTTTACGCAGGAACCAAATCACGAGTAACATTGACATCGAATGTCATGAATCGGATGATTCAACCAGTACGTCTGGCGTCGATTGAGACCGCTCGCCGGGTTCCTCGTAGAGAAGGCAGTAACTGATGCTTCAGATTGGACGCTTCCTGTGCCGCGGGCAGGGCGCGATGCTCGTCACGGGTCCCCTCGGTGCGGCGCTGGTTCCGCTTGACTTTGCGGACTCCGCTGCTGACGTGGTGTGGGGTCGTGACGACACCCAGGCGTGGCTGTCTCACGTTCAGGCCGAGAAGGGCGATGCTCTCCTCCTGGACTGTGCGGGCGAGCAGCCCTACTTGACGGTGCTGGGTGACATCCAGCTGCGTATGCGCGCCGCCGGCCAGATCACCGAGCAGGTCTGGACCGACCCGATCTGGGCGTGGCCTTTCAACCCCGGCGAATGGCAGACCTTCGAGGCCACCATCATCGACGGCGACGAGGTCACGTGGATGGTGCCCGCCGCCGACCGCGTCGAGGCAGGCGAGATCCGCATCGGCCGCGCGCTCGACGAGGTCGAGGCCCTCGCCTCGATGCCCGTCGACACGATGGGTTTCCTCATCAACCCCGATATCCCGGACCGCGAGCGCCGCGCCCGCCGCGACGCTCGCGAGGAGCTTTCGGAGCCGTCCGCGCACACCTCCTCCGTGGACCTGGCCGCCGTCGAGGCCCAGTTCCTCGCCGCGACCAGCAATGGCCCGGTGTCGCTGAGCTCCGCTTCCCGCACCCCCGATGACGTCGACAACGCCCCGGAGGCAATCGAGGAGATCGACGAGGTCGTCGAGTCCGAGGAGAAGGGCGCCGAGCAGCCCTCGGGCGAGCTCTACGTCGTCGCCGACGCCGAGGAGCCGCCGGGCGATACGGCGGAGTCCGCCGGGCGTGCCGGTGTTTTCGGCGAGTCGTGTACCCCGGCCTCGTCCGAGGCTGTCGCTGAAGCTCTCGTCGTTGAGCCCCCCGCCGCCCCCGAGGCCATGAGCGCCGAAGGCCTGGCCGACCTGGGTGCCGAGACCGACACCGAGGCGACGATTCTGCGCCTGGCCCCCACGAACTCCGGTCCGGCCGCGCCCGTCGCGTTCCTGATCCACGGCGGCACCGTGCCCGTCGAGGTCTCCCGTGACGTCGTCATTGGCCGTGACCCCGACGCGCGTGCGCTGACCGGCCGCCCCGTGGCCACGGTCCTGCGCGTACCCAGCCCCGATACCGAGATTTCCCGCTCGCACTGCGCCGTCATGATGACGACGCCAGGCTCCTGGGCCCTCATGGACCTGGGCAGTGCGAACGGCACCGTCCTGCGTCACGCTGACGGCTCGTTCCAGGACGTCACGCCCATGGTGACGATCGCCCTGAACGACGGCGACCTCATCGACGTCGGAGAGGGCACCACGATCGAGTTCCGCGTGCGCTGATCGATTCAAACGCTGCAGGTGGGGCGGGCCTTCGGGCCTGCCCCACCTGCTTTTGTGCTGGTTTCTCGCGAGCGAGCGATACTGACAAAGGTACCCCTGCCTCGTCAATGTAACGACAATCATTCTTGTGAGTGTCTTGAGGTGACCTTGGTCCCTTGATGCGTGTATCCTTACCCCTGGTAGCGGCCCACCGGTGGGCCGGTCATCGCATACAAGGAAGTTGAGAACCACGATGGTCAAGTACGTATACGACTTCTCCGAGGGCGACAAGTCCATGAAGGACCTCCTCGGAGGAAAGGGAGCCAACCTTGCCGAGATGACGAAGCTCGGTCTGCCCGTTCCCCCCGGCTTCACGATCACCACCGAGGCGTGCCGCGCATACCTCAAGGAGTCGACGGTTCCCGAGTCGCTTGCCACCGAGGTCACCACCGCCCTGCGCGGCGTCGAAGACCAGATGGGTCGCCACCTGGGCGACGCGAACGACCCGCTCCTCGTCTCCGTGCGAAGCGGCGCCAAGTTCTCCATGCCCGGCATGATGGAAACCGTCCTGAACATCGGCCTCAACGATGAGTCGGTCCTCGGCCTCGCCGCCGTTAGCGGTAACGAGCGCTTTGCGTGGGACTCCTACCGCCGCCTCATCCAGATGTTCGGCAAGACCGTCCTCGACATCGACGGCGACCTCTTCTCCGACGCCCTCGACAACCTCAAGGCCGCGCGCGGCGTGAAGGGCGACACCGAGCTGAACGCCGAGGACCTCAAGGGCCTCGTCGAAACCTTCAAGGGCATCGTCAAGGAACAGACCGGCAACGACTTCCCGCAGGACCCCCGCACCCAGATGGACATGGGCATCGAAGCCGTGTTCCGCTCCTGGAACACCGAGCGCGCCCGCATCTACCGCCGCCGCGAGCGCATCCCCCACGACCTGGGTACCGCCGTCAACATCTGCACCATGGTGTTCGGCAACATGGGTGAAAACTCCGGCACCGGCGTGTGCTTCACCCGCGACCCCTCCTCCGGCCACTCCGGCGTCTACGGCGACTACCTGGAGAACGCGCAGGGCGAAGACGTCGTCGCCGGCATCCGCAACACGCTGGCCCTGTCCGACCTCGAGCGCATCAACAAGCCCGTCTACGACGAACTGCGCGCCATCATGCGCAAGCTCGAGACCCACTACCGCGACATGTGTGACATCGAGTTCACGATCGAGCGCGGCAAGCTATGGATGCTCCAGACCCGCGTTGGCAAGCGCACCGCCGCCGCCGCGTTCCGAATCGCCACTCAGCTCCTCGGCGAAAAGCTCATCACCCGCGACGAGGCCCTGGGCCGCGTCACCGGCGACCAGCTCACCCAGCTGATGTTCCCCCAGTTCGATGCGAAGGCCGACAAGGACCTCATCGCTCGCGGCATGGCCGCCTCCCCGGGTGCCGCCGTCGGCAAGATCGCCTTCAACAACGCCCAGGCCATCGAAGCCGCCAGCGAAGGCGTCAAGACCGTCCTCGTGCGCCGCGAGACCAACCCCGACGACCTGCCCGGCATGGTCGCCGCCGAAGGCGTCCTCACCGCGCGCGGCGGTAAGACCTCGCACGCCGCCGTCGTCGCCCGCGGCATGGGCAAGACCTGCGTGTGTGGCGCCGAGTCTCTCGTCATCGACGAAGCTGCCGGCACCGTCACCATCGGTGACCTCGTCCTGACCGCCGACGACACCATCGCCATCGACGGCCAGACCGGCGAAATCTTCCGCGGCGAGGTCCCCGTGACCGACTCGCCCGTCACCACCTACCTCGCCGAGGGCCTCGAGGCCGGCCTCGCCGCCGCCGGCGACGACGAGGGCACCCGCGAGCTCGTCGAAGCCGTCGACAAGCTCCTGTCCCACGCCGACAAGGTCCGCCGCCTGCGCGTGCGCGCCAACGCCGACACCCCCCTCGACTCTAAGCGCGCCATCGAGTTCGGCGCCGAGGGCATCGGCCTGTGCCGCACCGAGCACATGTTCCTGGGCGAGCGCCGCCCGCTCGTCGAGCGCGCCATCCTCTCCGCCCCCGAGTCCGAGGAGCGCCAGGCCGCCTTCAACGAGCTCGAGAAGCTGCAGAAGCAGGACTTCCTCGAGATGCTCGAGGTCATGGACGGCAAGTCGATGACCGTGCGCCTCATCGACCCGCCGCTCCACGAGTTCATGCCCGCCCTCATCGAGCTGGAGACCAAGGTCGCCGTCGGCAAGGCCACCGGTACCCTCGACCCCGCCGACGAGGCCATGCTCGTCGAGGTTCGCCGCATGCACGAGCAGAACCCCATGCTCGGCCTGCGCGGCGTGCGCCTGGGCATCTACCTGCCCGGCCTGTTCGCCCTGCAGATGCGCGCCCTGTGCGAGGCGGCCGCGCAGCTCGTGGGCCGCGGCCTCGACCCGCGCCCCGAGATCATGGTTCCGCTCGTCGGCTCCGTGCGTGAGCTCCAGCTCGTGCGCGAAGAGGCCGAAGGTATCATCGCTTCCGTCGCCTCCTCCCACGGCGTCGACCTGTCCGGCGTCTCCATCGGCGCCATGATCGAGCTGCCGCGCGCCGCCATGACGGCCGAGGACCTGGCTGAGGAAGCCGACTTCTTCAGCTTCGGCACCAACGACCTGACGCAGACCGTGTGGGGCTTCTCACGCGACGACGTCGAGGGCGTGTTCTTCCCGCAGTACATCGAGGCCGGCATCTTCGGCGTCTCCCCCTTCGAGTCCATCGACGTCCACGGCGTGGGCACCCTGGTTTCCGAAGGCGTGCGCCGCGCCCGCTCCACCAAGCCGAACATCAAGCTCGGCGTGTGTGGCGAGCACGGTGGCGACCCGCTGTCGATCCACTTCTTCCACAATGTGGGCCTGGACTACGTGTCCTGCTCCCCGTTCCGCGTCCCCGTCGCCCGCCTCGAGGCTGGCCGCGCCGCGGTCGAGGACCACGTGGACATGACCGCCTGATCGCTGGCGGTGCCGCTGCTTTGTGGAGTGGCACTGACTGAGTGACGAGGCCGTGGCCGGGAAACCGGTCGCGGCCTCGTTTCGTTGTGTTGTGCTGGCGGGCCGGGCTGCTGGGTGTGCCCGTGGGCGTCGGCCCGCCCGCGAGCCGTCCGCGCGGCGAGCTTCGCTCGGCGCGTCGTCTCGAAGCCCGGCCAGGATCCGCCGCCCACGGGCGCCGCAGCCAGGCATTGCCGGTGTTCTCCACACCAGTGGGGCTGGGTTGTTGATTGGCGGCTTGTCGCGTCGTCTTGATGCCGTCCTGGTTCCGCCGCCTACGGGTGCCGCGTGTGGGTGCTGCAGGCGAGGTGGCCCGGTGGCCTGAAACCGCGGTCGCCTTTGCTTGCTTGTGCCTGTGTGGGACTGAAACCGTTATCGCCTTTGCGGGTGAGAAATGGGCGTTTTTGGTGCAGTTGTCGGGCGCAGAGGTGATGGCGGTTTCAGTGGTCCTTTGTTGGGGGTGAGCGGTGGTGTTGTTGGTTTCAATGTCGCGGTGTTTCGTCGTGTAGGCGCGAAAAAGTTCGCCCAGCGCACTCAAAACACCCCAAATTCGGCGTTTTTGCGCCGTGCTGGGCGAGTTTTTTCGCGGAAATGCCACTGGAGGGGCCGCGCTGGGCGAGTTTCTTCGCGCCGTGGGTCTGGCAGCTGGGCGCCGCCGCCTATACTCCGCTAGGTGGGGTAACGTGCGCATTAACGGGTTCGGGTAGACAACTTGGCGTCTTAACGTGCAGATGATGGGCCCCGGCTGCCAGCTGTCGGCTTGAGCGCGACGGCTGGGTGCAGCGCGCGGCGGTCGGGTGCAGCGCGTGGCCGACTGAGTGTAGCGCGTACGCGGTTGGGCGTAATGTGCGGCTGGTTGTACTTGCGCGTGAGTGCGGTAGCGCCCCGCCCGAGGCCGGGCGGGGCGCTACCGCAAGCATCAATCAGGCGTTCTGCGGCAGCGTTGGCACAAGGAAAATGAGAGCCACCATGATCGAGTTGTTGAGCGCGTGGTACAGCCACGAGTAGGTAATGTTTTTGCCCGACTTGATGTACACGAGCGTCAAGATGATGCCGACGGGCAGGTACATGGTCATGTCTTGCCACTCGTGGCAGTGCATGTAGGCGAAGAGGAATGCGGAGATTGATCCGAGAAGCCAAGTAGGTGCGTACGGGCTCAGCTTGCCGATCAGGATGTGGCGGTAGAAGATCTCCTCAACCAAGGGCATGCCAATTGCAACGAAAAACGTGAATGTGAGGCCGAGAGCGCTGTCGGATAGTGCGCTGACGACCCCCTGCTGGTTCTGTGCGACCGGCGGGTTCGGGCCGTAGATCGAGAGGCGTATAGCGCCTTGGACCATGGTGGCCAGGAACCACAGGCCAAAGAGAAACGCAATCTTGCGCACGGGGTGCCTATGCAGGTACGAGAATGTGGAAAGGAACTCGCGTCCAAAAAATGCAAGCGCCAACACCAGGAAAACCGAGTCGAGTATTACGTTGACGAGGGTGGCGTTCCATGACTCGGGGAAGATCGATGTCGGGATGATGTCGAGCAGGAAAAACGACGCGTATGGGATCCCGAAGATCGCGATGCGCACCCACTCGGCGCGGGCGGGTCGTGCCGGGGACGAGGCCGGGGCCACCTCGCCCGCTACCGCCGCGTTGGCCAGGGGGTGGGGAGCGGTGGGCACAGGGCCCTGCGGGCCTGCGCTTGTCACGGCAGAATTCGCCGTCGCGCTCAGGGGTTGTGTATTCGGGTCTGTTGCCATGAGTAGGATCCGCTTCCTGTCGTCAATCGTGCTGCCCAAGTATTGTGACAGAATTTGAAACATACGCATGTGTGCGTGGGGTGTACCCGTCTGTGCCTGCGTGAATCTTGGTGTTTCGCCTGATGGTAGACCATTTTTATGGCATTGCGTCAGCAAGCGACAATCCTAGGCCCTTAGTCCTCCAATGTGGATAAGTCCGCGCGCTAAACACTGTCACAGCATGATCACAATTTAGGACGACCTAAACGGACTACTTTCCACCTGGGCGAGATGTGGCTACGCTCAATGGTTAGGAATTCCATCATCCCGACGTTACCTCAACGTCGGATCGTCAGGAGGCAAGTGGTGGCAGTGCTTCGCGCTCACGCACTCAGTGTTGGTCAGCGACTGAGTCGCGTTCTTATTGTGGCCGTGATGGCGGCTCTCGCCGTGGCGATGTTCGCCTCGCCCTCGCGCGCCGCTGATCAGACGTGGAGCGATGTCTCGACCACGATCAACGGCCTGATCGACGAAGGCGTGTCCACCTTCAAGGCGGGCGACGCCAAGGGCGGCAAGGACAAGGTCAACGACGCCTACTACAAGCACTACGAGATCACCGGCATGGAGAAGCAGGTCATGGCCCGCATCTCCGGCTCGCGCGTCTCCCAGGTGGAGATGGAGTTCTCGCTCCTGAAGAAGGCCATGAGCGACGGCGACAGTGCGGGCGTCGACAGTCACGCCACAACCCTCAAGCAGTACATGGTTGAGGACGGCGCCTCCCTGGATGGCGTGGCCCCCGGGTCGGCAGCCCAGGCCTCGTCGGATGATTACAGCCCCGGCGCGTGGGGTGAGGTCGCCAAGACGATCAACGGCATCCTCGAGGACGGCGCTAACGCCTACAAGGGCGGCGACGCCAAGGCCGGCAAGGACAAGGTCAACGAGGCCTACTACAAGCACTACGAGATCACTGGCATGGAGAAGCAGGTCATGAGCCGCATCTCCGGCTCGCGCGTCTCGCAGGTGGAGATGGAGTTCTCGCTCCTGAAGAAGGCCATGACCGATAATGACTCGGCCGCGGTCGACCAGCACCTCTCGACGCTGACGAACTACATCCGCGAGGACGCCAACAGCCTCGACGGTTACACCGGCAAGGCCGCCGACAAGACCACTGACAGCTCGGGCACCTCCCCGTGGATCGCCCAGTTCTTGCCCTCCCTCCTCGTGATCCTGCGTGAGGGCATGGAGGCGATCCTCGTCGTCGCCGCCGTCCTGGCCTACCTGGCCAAGGCCGGTCACAAGAACAAGGCACCCATCGTGTGGGGCGGCGTGGCGCTCGCCTTCGGCCTGTCCATCGGCCTGGCCTTCCTCTTCAGCTACGTGACCTCCCTGGCGGGCGCGAACCAGGAGCTCCTCGAGGGCTTCGCCGCGCTCTTCGCGGTCGTCATGCTGATCTGGGTGTCCAACTGGATGATCAACAAGTCCTCCAACAAGGCGTGGGACGAGTACATCAAGAAGCAGACGGACGCCTCGCTGAGCAGCGGCTCCCTGCTGGGCCTCGCCTTCATCTCCTTCCTCGCGGTCCTGCGCGAGGGTGCCGAGACGATCCTGTTCTACGTCCCGATCGTCGCCGCCGCGGGCGACAAGGTCCACTACGTGTGGATCGGCCTGGCGGTCGGCGTCGTGGCCCTCGTCATCCTCTACCTGCTCATCCAGTTCGCGGCGGTGCGCATCCCGCTGCGCCCCTTCTTCACCATTACCTCGCTGCTGATGGCCTTCATGGCCATCACGTTCACGGGTTCTGGTATCGGGGAACTCCAGGAGGCGGACGTCGTGTCCCTGACGCCCATCTCCGGCTTCCCCACCATCGACCTCTTGGGGATCTACCCCCGAGTGGAGAACCTGGCCGCGCAAGCCATCGTTCTCGCCATCATCGTCGGTCTCTACTTCTTCGGAAAAGCTCGCCTCGCCCGCGAGGCCGCCGCCCAGTCGGGGGCCGAGGAATGACATCAGTCGAGCGACACCGACATTTCACCCAACCAACACGCACAGGAGATCATCACATGAAGCGTTCTCTGTTCCGCGTCGGCGCGGCCCTGGCCACGCTGGCCCTCGCAGGCACTCTGGCGGCCTGCTCCAACAACTCCTCCTCGTCCTCCAGCGAGAAGCCCGAGGCCTCGTCCTCGGCTTCGGCTGACTCCTCGAACGCCCCCGCCCCCGGTGAGGACGCTGGCTTCGAAGAGCAGCCCCTCGGTGACGACGTTCACGTCGGCCCGCTCGTCGTGGGTGGCGTCTACTTCCAGCCCGTCGAGATGGAGCCCGCCGTGGGTACCCCGGCCGCCGAGTCCTCGATGCACATTGAGGCCGACATCTCCGCCGCCGCCGACAACAAGCTCGGTTTCGGTGCGGGCGACTTCATCCCCGGCCTGACCGTCGACTACACGATCAAGGACAAGTCCGGCACGACCGTCCAGGAGGGCACGCTCATGCCGATGAACGCGTCCGACGGCCCGCACTACGGCCTGAACCTGCCCAAGCTCGACGCCGGCACCTACGACGTGACCTTCTCGATCAAGCCTCCCACGGGCTGGCTGCTGCACACCGATAAGACCACGGGTGTTGAGGGCCGCTTCTGGACCGAGCCGCTCGTCGCCGAGTTCTCGGATTGGCAGTGGGATCCCACGGCCGTCTCCTGGTGATCGACGCTCACGTTTCGCGGGGCCGAGGCAGTGGTTCCTTTCTGGGACTGGTCGCCTCGGCCCTCGCCCCGTGAGGGGACTAGACTTGACGCCGGAGTCACCCGACTTCGGTGAACCTTTATTTCGGGAGGAAAGCCAATGCTTCAGCAGATGAGCGAAGCGACCTTGACCTTGCTGTTGACGATGCTTGCCGTCGGTGCCGTCATCCGCTTTATGCCGGCCGCCGGGCACGGTCGTCGCGGCAAGAAGGCGCGGTCGGCGGCGGTGTGGGCCGGTATCGGCCTGGGCATGATCTCCTCCCTGGTCCTGACGGTGATCAACGTCGAAGCCCCCAAGGCCGTGAACCGCCAGACCGTCGGCCTGTTCACGCTCCCCGCCGCGGTTGTTCTCGCGCTGCTCTTCCTCGCGCTCGTCGCGCTGCGTTCGCGCCGCGTGCGCGCGCTCCTGCCCGGCGACGGCGACGACGAGGCCCGGGCGGCCTCGTCGATGGAGACCGCGGTGAGCGGCGATACGCTCCTGCGCGTCGTCGGCGCCCTCTACATCGCGGCCGTCCTGTTCCGCGCCGTTCCCACAGCGATGAACCAGGCCGTCATGATGCTCTCGGGCGGCGTTGAGATCTACTCCAGCCAGGTTGTCCTCGCGATCCTCGGGTACACGCTGGCGTGGCTGCTCGTCAGCTTCGTCGCCTGGGTGTCCTACCGCCTGTGCGCGTGGAATAACCGCGTGTGGCCGGCGGCCTTCATCATGGTCGCCCTGCTGGCCAACCACTCCCTGATGATCGTGCGCATCCTCAAGGCCAAGCGCTGGATTGCCATCCCTAAGGGCGCGTGGAACACCATCTCCTGGTTGATTAACCACGAGGCCGTCTTCACGCTCGCCGCCGGCCTGGCCCTGTGCGCCGTCGTTGTGCTGACGTGGCTGGCCTCGCGCTCGATCCCGACCGTGGGGGCCAACCCGGCCGAGGGGCGCCTGGGCCGCGCTCGCTCGCGCCTCTACAAGTCCATGGCGGGCACCGCAGCCATCGGGTACCTGTGCGGCGCGCTGCTCATCACCGTCGGCGTCGCCTACGGCAGCCAGGAGGTTGAGCTGTCCGCCCCCGAGTCCTTCAGCGTCGTCGATGACCAGGTGAGCGTCAACCTGGCCGACATTTCCGACGGCCACCTGCACCGCTACGAGTACACGACCTCGGGCGGCGTGAAGGTGCGCTTCATCGTCATCCAGAAGTCCGGTTCCTCCTTCGGCGTCGGCCTGGACGCGTGCGATATCTGCGGCCCCACCGGCTACTACGAAAAGGACGGCAAGGTCATCTGCAAGCTGTGTGAAGTGGCGATGAACATCGCGACCATCGGCTTTAAGGGCGGCTGCAACCCGATCCCCATCGACTACAAGGTCTCCAACGGCACGCTGACCGTGCCGATCTCGGCTCTCGAGGCCTCGGCCTCCATCTTCGCGAAGTAAGGGGATCGCGTGTTCTTCCGAATGCTGCGCGGCGCCCTCACGAGGCGCGGTAACCGCCACGTGATGATCGCCCTGACCGTGGCGCTGGGCGCCTGCGTCGCCACGTCCATGCTCTCCGTCATGTTCAACGTGGGCGACAAGGTCAACCAGGAACTCAAGTCCTACGGCGCCAACATCGTCGTGCGCCCCCAGGGCGCGGCCGTCCTCGACGACCTCTACTCCACGGGCGAGGCCACCGAGTCCCGTTCCTACCTGCGCGAGGACGAGCTGGGCAACATCAAGACGATCTTCTGGACCTACAACATCCTCGACTTCGCGCCCCTGCTGAGCGTGTCCGCCACGGACGCGAGCGGCGAGCACGTGCCCACGACCGGGACCTGGTTCAGCCACCACCTCGAGCTGGCCACCGGTGAGAGCGTCGAGACCGGCCTCGACAAGCTGCGCGGCTGGTGGGGCATCGAGGGCTCATGGCCCGCGGACGACGACGAGAGCGGTGCCCTCGTCGGCGCCACCTACGCGGCCGCCCACGGCCTCGGCGTCGGCGACACCTTCACCCTGACCCGCGAGGGAATCACACGCGAGTTCACGGTGCGCGGCATCCTCACCAGCGGCGACGACGCCGACCGCGGCGTGTACATCCAGCTGGCACAAGCCCAGGAGCTCCTCGAGCGCGAAAACGTCGTCGGCAGCGTCGAGGTCTCCGCCCTGACCACGCCCGACAACGACCTGGCGCGCAAGGCCGCAAAAAACCCGAACTCGCTGAGCGTGTCCGAGAAGGAAACCTGGTACTGCACCGCCTACGTCTCCTCGATCGCCTACCAGATCGAGGAAGTCATGACGGACTCCGTGGCACGCCCGGTCCGCCAGGTCGCCGAGTCCGAAGGCACGATCCTGGAGAAGACCCAGCTGCTCATGGTCCTCGTGACCGTCCTGGCGCTCATCGCCTCGGCCCTGGCCATCGCGAACCTGGTGACTGCCGGCGTCATGGAGCGCTCCAGCGAAATCGGCCTCATGAAGGCCGTGGGCGCGAAAGATAAACAGATCATCTCGCTGTTCCTGACGGAGACGATCATCGTCGGCCTGGCCGGTGGGGTCCTCGGCTACGGTGGAGGCCTCGCGCTCGCCCAGGCGATCGGTTACATGGTGTTCCATTCCTCGATCGCGTTCGTGCCCGTCGTCGTCGGCCTCGTCGCCGTCCTCGTGATCCTCGTCGTCCTGGGAGCCTCCATCCCGGCGATCCGCTACCTGCTGCGCCTCAACGCGGCTGAAGTCCTGCACGGAAGGTGATGCCCATGTCCAGACGAGCAATGTTCTGGCGGATGGTTATCTCCTCCATCCTGCGCCGACGCTCCCGCGTCCTTATCGCGATTCTCGCCGTCGCCATCGGAGCGACCACGCTGTCCGGCCTCGTGACGATCGCGGTCGACGTGCCCGCGCAGATGGCCCGAGAGATCCGCTCCTACGGCGCTAACCTCGTCGTCACCCCCGCCGGGGAGGTGCCCATGACCGACGAGGCCGTGGCTGCCGCGACCGCCCAGGTGCCCGCGAGCGCTCTGGTCGGATCCGCGTCGTTTGACTACGAGACGGTCACGATTAACGACCAGCCCTACGTGGCGGGCGGCGCGGACCTGGGTGCCGTGCACGCCATGAACCCGTATTGGTACGTGGATGGGGAGTGGCCCGAGGCGTCGGGCCAGGTCCTCGTCGGTGAGCAGATCGCCTCGACGATTGACGTCAAGGCTGGTGACACGGTCACGGTCAGCCAGCTGGACGCGAGCGCGTCCTCGAAGGCCGCCGCGCAGTCGGGGGCGCAGGCCTCAGCCCTCAAGGTCGACCCGCGTACCGTCACCCTGACCGTGTCCGGCATCCTCAAGACCGGCGGCAACGAAGACGGCTACGTGTACATGTCCAGCCAGGACATGAGCACGCTGACCGGGCAGCCCGACGCCGTGTCGCTCGCCGAGTACTCGATCGCTCTGGAAGGCGACCAGCTGAGCGCCATCGCCGACGCGATGAACGCCGCGAACCCCGACATCCACGCCCAGACCGTGCGACGCCTCGCCCAGTCCGACACGGGCGTGCTGGCGATGCTGCGCTCCCTGCTCATTGTCATCACCGTCATCGTGCTCGCGCTGACCATGATCGGCGTGTCCACCACGATGATCGCCGTCGTCACCGAGCGCCGCAACGAGATCGGCCTGCGCAAGGCCCTGGGCGCGACCGGCCGCTCCATCACCCGCGAGTTCATGGGTGAGGGCGTCATGCTCGGGTTCATCGGAGGCGTCCTGGGTGCCGGGGCCGGCTACGGCCTCGCCGTCCTCATCTCCAACTCCGTGTTCCACCGCTCGATCTCGCTGCACCCCGTGATCCTCCTCGGCACGGTTGCCTGCTCGATCCTCATCGCCGTCCTCGCCTGTCTCCCGCCCGTGCGCCGCGCACTGGCCGTCGACCCCGCGCTCGTCCTGCGCGGAGAATGAGAGTCACCATGACCACCTCCACCGCCACCCAGGCCTCGTCGGCCGCCACGGACGCGCTGCTCACCCTCGAGGGCGTCTCCAAGATCTACGGCGACCTGCACGCGCTCGACAACGTCTCCCTCGAGATCCCGCGCGGCCAGTGGGTCTCCATCGTCGGCCCCTCGGGCTCCGGCAAGACGACCCTCATGAACATCGTCGGCGCCATGGACACCGCCACCAAGGGCACCGTCATGCTCGACGGGCACGACATCTCCGACCTGACCGCCGACGAGCTCACCGAGGTGCGCTGCCGCACGATCGGCCTCGTGTTCCAGCAGTTCCACCTCATCGGCCACCTCACGGCCCTCGAGAACATCATGGTCGCCCAGTACTACCACTCGATGCCCGACGAGAAGGAAGCCCTCGAGGCCCTTGACCGCGTCGGCCTCGCCGACCGCGCCACCCACCTGCCCCGCCAGCTTTCCGGCGGCGAACAGCAGCGCGTGTGCGTGGCCCGCGCCCTCATCAACTACCCCAAGCTCGTCCTCGCCGACGAGCCCACGGGCAACCTGGATGAAACCAACGAGGAAATCGTCCTCGACCTGTTCAACCAGCTCCACAAGGAAGGCACGACCCTCATGGTCGTCACCCACGACGCGCTCGTCGCCGAGCAGGGTCAGCGCGAAATCCGACTCGACCACGGCAGGGTCGTGAAGGAAACCTGGCACGACCACGACTTCGAAGAACGCTCCTCCGGGCTGGCCCTGCCCGGTCGCGACGGCGACGCGCGCAGCGGAAAGGACAAGGTGCGATGACCACGCCCACCACGCTCGATACCCGATCCCGCTGGGCCTCCCCGGCCTCGTACGCGGTCCTCGGGGCCCTCGGCGCGACCATCCTGGCCGCGTGCGCGCCCTCCACCGGCCTCGACATGACCAAGCCCATGAGCGACGGGGTCTGGACCGCCCAGTCCAACGCCGACGACCAGGGCTCCATCGGCACCATCACCATCACCGTCGAGGGCGGGCGCATCACGTCCACGTCCTACGAGACGACGCTCGCCGACGGCACCGACAAAGGCGCCAACTACGGCAAGAACTCCGCGGGCGAAGTCTTCAACGAGGACTACTACAAGAAGGCCCAGGCCGCCGTCGCCTCCTACCAGGAGTACTCCGACAACCTCACCAAGGTCGGCGACCCCGCCAAGGTCGACGTCATCACCGGCGCCACCGTCGCCCACCAGCAGTTCGTGCAGGCCGCCATCCGCGCCATCGCGGCCGCGCAGGGCGTCTCTCCCGACGGTGCCGACGACATCAACATCCCCGGCCTGAACGACTCCACCAAGGACGGCGACGTCGACGGCTCTGACAGCTGAGCTGAGCTGAGTCCGTGCGCCGCGCTGGCTCTGTGGGTTCCGCGGGTTCCGTGGGTTCCGCGGGCCCTGTGGGCGGCTCGGGGGACGAGGCCGTGGCTGGGTCGCCCGGTGTCGCTCGCGCTGGGGACGCTGGGGATGCTGCGCGCGAGGGTGCTGCGCGCGAGGGTGCGCCCGTATCTTCCGTTCCACCGATGTGGCGTTCCTCGTTTCCCGCGATGGGCACCCGCGTCGACATCATCGGCTGGGGCGGGAACGGCATGGCGATCGTCAACGCCATCGTCGAGGTCGTGGCGCGCCACGAGGACCTGTGGAGCGTTTTCCGGGTTTCTTCCGAGGTCTCGCGGCTCAATGCCGCTATGGCTGGCCCCGGCCTCGTCGTGAGCGAGGACACCGACCGGCTGCTGCGTGACGCGTTGGCGCTCGCGGAGGCGACCGGGGGAGTATTCAACCCAATGATCGGCCCTCTTGTCGTCGCATGGGATGTCAAGGCGATGCGGGCGGCGTATGTTGCGGGCAGGCCCTTGCCTCCTGCGCCGTCTGCTTGTGTTGTGGAGGCGGCGATGCGGTCGTCGTCCTGTGGCCTGTTGTCGCGTGTGGGCGAGCGGCGCTGGGCAGTGGGCGTTCCCGCCGAGTCCGTCGGTGGTGTGGATGTTCCCAGCCCGCGTCTCGACCTGGGCGGCATCGCGAAGGGGTACACCGCCGACGCGTGCCGCGACCTGGCGGTGTCCATGGGAGCGCGCGGCGTGTTGGTGTCGGTGGGGACGTCGTCGGTGTCTGTGAGTGGTACTCGCGCCGACGGTTCGCCGTGGCGCGCAGGCCTGCGTGACCCTCACGGAGCGCCCACGGCGATTGCCGGCGTCGTGGAGGTGCCCGTGGGCGACATGGCGTCCCTGTCGACGTCCGGCGACAACCTGGGGCCGCTGGGGGATACTCGTGCTGTTTGTGTCGGGCCTGTGGCGGGGCCCGTGTCGGGGCGTGCGGCCGATCTGCGCGCGCGTGAAACATCGCGTGAAACACCCGCGGGTGGCAGGGATTCCCAGCTTGGTTCTGGCTGTGCATCGTTGAACAGCGATGAAGGTGGCTCCGAACCCTTGACCGCTCATGTGCCCGTCCTCGCTCACGCGGTTGCCGACTCCGATGCTCCTGACCAGGCTGCGCGCCTGCTGGACCATCACATCATCGACCCGCGTACGGGATACCCCGCGCGTTCGGGCGTGCGGCAGGTCAGCGTCGTGGCCTCGTCGGGCATGCTGGCGGAGGCGCTGTCCACCGCGCTGCTCGTCGATCCGTCTATCGATGTGTCGGATGTCGCAGCCCGCTGGGCCCGCGCGACGGGTGCCCCGGCCTCGGCGAAGGTTGTGGGCCTGGTGCGTGCGGAGCGATGAACGAGCATTGCACTAGATGACTAAGCAATGCACTAGATAGCACGGCATTGCACTGGATAGTAGCTAGTGCAATGCTTCCCTATGTGGTGCATCGCTGCCTAAGGCTGAGCTGATATGGGGCACGGCTTGGGGGGAGTCCCGATGAGAGTATCGAACAGGGATTATCCACAGGCTTCGTTATAGTGCGAGTTATCCACAGGGGTCGGTTGTGTGCGTGACGAGTGCGGCTCACATGAGGATCATCAGTGTATGAGTATTCGATCGATGACGGTCCTGACATTGCCCTCACAGCGTGAGGGTACCGTTCAGCAACCATGTGCCGATACGTGTGTGTGGATTAGGAAAGGTTGCTACGTCCGTGTTGATAGCCCTGATGCGTTCACGACTATCTGGGATTCATGGGCGACAGTAGCCCAGGCCAGGCTCCTTGCGGTATGTGTCGGAGCGAAGCGGCAGGCTGTTCTCGTCGGTAATAGTGCCCTCGTTGCGCGTTCAATTCCATTGTGGGAGGCCAATCCGGATGTTGTGGTGTGGTTCGGTGTGCGACATGGAAAGCGGCGATTGCCTCCTGTGAGAACGATGGTAGCTACCGTTCCGCCGGTCTATGTCTACGCGACCACCAGTCGGCCATCAGAAAACACATTGGAAATCATCGATGGACTTCGATGCGAATCTGTCATCGACGCGGTTGTGCGTATGGCGTGTCATTCAGAAGCTTTGAGTGCTTTTGTCGCAGCCTGCATGGTGTTGCGTCACGAGTCAGGCTTCTCGAAGTTTGCTCAAGATGAAGCCAGATGTCTGGCAGAAATGGCCAAAGATAAGATGAAGGTACGTCTGATAGAACGGCGACGGGTGGCTACCTGCATTCCTTACAAGCGAGCGGAGAGAATCATAGACGCCGCTGACCCGGGCTGCGACAACCCTGCCGAAGCTGCATTGCTGTGGGTCCTCAAGTCGGTGAGCGCCTTCGAAGTCGTGACCCAGTTCGAGATCATCGTCAACGGGCGCCGCTACTTTGCGGACATCGCGATTCCGGGACTCATGATCATCTTCGAGTTTGATGGGATTGGAAAGCTCGGAAAGAACGAAGCCGACTTTGCTCGGGCGAAGCGTGACTGGATCCAGCGAGAAAATGATCTGCGCAGTGCCGGGTGGACAATATACCGGCTCTCTTGGAGAGACTATGAAGACTTCAGTGCGTTGCGAGCGTGGGCAATCCAGCTCCTTCGTCCGCATCAAGTTGCCATCCCTGAGAATGCTGAGGCGCTGTGGGCGTTGCCGACTGAAGCGTGTGATGGCCCGAATCGACGTTTTCATACGCGCAGTCGGTAGTTATTGCGCTGGTTGCTGTAGCAGTGCACTAGATAGCTGAGCGTTGCACTGGATAGTAGGTAGTGCAATGCCTCCCTATCTAGTGCAATGCTCCTCTAAACAGTGCATTGCTACTTGGGGACAGGGCACACGTGAAGCAATTGCTAGTAGTAGCGAGCAGAAGGCGTGGCTATGGCGAACTCACTCCCCGATAATCAGCCCCTACTTCCCCGCCAGCAGCGTCGCCAGGTGGACGCCCCCACGGCCCGCGAGCTGCGCGGCCTGGGTGCGGCACGAGAAGCCGTCCGCCAGATACACCGCGTCCGGTTGCGCCGACAGGGACGGCAGCAGCGAATGCGAAGCGACCGCGACCGACAGGTCGTAGTGGCCCGCCTCCATGCCGAAATTCCCGGCCAGGCCGCAGCAGCCCTCCAGCCGCGTCACGCGCGCGCCCAGCGACTCGAGCAGCGCCTGGTCGGTGTCCCACCCCATGACGGAATAGTGGTGGCAGTGCGGCTGCGCGACGATCTCGACGCCCTCCAGGCTCGGTAGCTTGCGCGCGGATGCGGGCACGGCCGACAATACTTCGGCGAGGGTGTGCGTCGCGGAAGACACGAGCATCGAACGCGGATCGTCAGGCAACAGGTCGAGCAAGTCGTCGCGCAGCACCGCCGTGCACGAGGGCTCAACGCCGACAATCGGGATCCCCGACGCCGCAAAGGGCGCGAGGACGCCGAGCAGCGACGACAGGTGCTTCTTCGCACCCGTCAGCTGACCCGTCGTAATCCACGTGAGGCCGCAGCACGCATCCGGCGCGACGATCGGCGCAAACCCGTTCGCCTCCAGCACGTCGACGACCGCACGCGCCCCCGCATCGTCCAGGGTCTGGCTAAACGAGTCCGCCCACACGAGCGCGTACGGCCGCCCGCTGGGATCGCACGGCCCGGAAAGGATCGGGGAGTCCGCCACCGGCGAGGCCGGGGTGCCGCCGCGCTCGCGGGACTCAGAAACAGGATCGGACGAGCCAGAAACAGGATCCGGTAACACAGAAGAAGGAACGCTACCCACCAGCAACGAGTGGCGGCGAGCCCACGCCGTGAACGTACCGGACTGGAGGGCGGGCATGCCTCGGCGAGGATCCAGACCGATGAGGCGGAACGCCAGCGACCGCAGGGGAGTGATCGACATGATGGCGTTAGCGACGGCTGCCAGGCCGGGCACGCGAGCGGTCACCCGGGTGAGGCGCGGCAGCCAGCCGAGCGTGTAGTGGCTGACGGGGCGCAGGCATCCCCGGTAGGTACGGAAGAGCGCTTCGGAACGGTAGCGCGCCATGTCGACCCCGGCAGGGCAGTCCGCCGAGCAGGCCTTGCAGGCCAGACACAGGTCGAGGGCTTCGAGGACTTCGGGGGAGTCGATGGCCTTCACGAGCTGCGAGTTCGCGGCCTCCTGGAGAATGCGGGCGCGCCCGCGGGTCACGTCCTTCTCGTCGCGCGTGGCCAGGTAGGAGGGGCACATGAAGGTGCCGGACACTCCGGCGCGGCACTTGCCGACGCCGGTGCAGCGGTGGACGGCGGCCGTGAAGTCACCGCCGTCGTGGGTGAAGGCGAAGCCTCCGTCGGCGGGCATGGGGCGCGCGGCCACGCGGCGCAGGTTCGCATCGAGGGGGTCAACGCCGGGCTGGAGTTCGAGCGCGCCGCCGGCAACACCAGCAGCCCCGGCATTCCGCGCCCGCGCGCGAGAGGCGGCCTCGGCCTCGTCCATGGGGGAGGCGAGCACCCCGGGGTTGAGGAGGTTGTCCGGGTCGAAGACGTGCTTGACGCGGGCGAACAGGTCGAGCATTTCGGGGGTGTACATGAAGCGCAGGAGTTCGCCGCGGGCGCGCCCGTCGCCGTGCTCGCCGGAGACGGAGCCGCCGTGGGCGGCGCAGATGCGGGCCGCGGACTGCAGGAACGCGCGCGAGTGTGCGACGCCCTCGGGGGTCTCGAGCGGCATGGCGAGGCGCACGTGCACGCAGCCGTCGCCGAAGTGTCCGTACAGGAGGCCGTCGATGTCGAACTCCTCCATGAGGGTCGTGAAGTCGCGCAGGTACGCGCCGAGGCTGCGCGGTGGGACGGCCGCGTCCTCGAAGCCGGGCCAGGCCTGCTGGTCGCCGCCGCCCACCCCGTCCGGCGGGGTGCGTCCGCCCAGGCCTGCACCGTCGGCGCGGATCCTCCACAGGGCCGAGGCCTGGGCCCCCGGCGGGTACACGACGGTATCAATGGCGGCGGAGGCGGCGCACAGGGCGCGTGCGCGCTCCAGGGAGGCGGTGACGTCTTCGCCGGGGGCGCCGACTTCGACGAGGAGCCAGCCTTCGCCCTCGGGCAGGGCGGGGACGGCGCCGGGGCCCTTGTGGGCGCGCACGACGTCGACGAGCCGGCGGTCCATGCCCTCCACGGCGAGGGGGGAGTGGGTGAGGAGAGAGGGCACGTCGTCGGCGGCCTCGATCATGGAGCGGTAGCCGAGGGCAGCGAGCACGGGCGCGTCGGGCAGGGGCACGAGGCGCACGGTGATGGACAGGATGAGGACGAGGGTACCTTCGGTGCCCGCGAGCATGGCGGCGAGGTTGCGCCCACCCTCCGGGGTGAGGTGCTCGAGGGAGTAGCCGGAGACCTGGCGCTTGAAGCGGCCGAGCTGCGTGCGAATGGGCGCCAGATGCGAGTCGATGAGGGAGGCGAGCCCCGGCACGTCGCTGAGGGCTGCGTCGTGGCTGGTCGTGGCCGTGAAGCGGCGCCCGCGCCCGTCCACGCAGTCGAGGGAGACGATGTTGTCGGAGGTGCGCCCCCAGGCGGTCGCGTGCGGGCCGCACGCGTTGTTGGCGACCATGCCGGCGATCGTCGCGCGGTTCTGGGAGGAGGGGTCGGGGCCAAAACGCAGGCCGTACTTCGCCGCCGCAGCCTGGAGGGTAGAGCCGACGCAGCCCGGTTCGACGGTGGCGGTGCGGGCCTCGGGATCGATGGAGACGACGCGGTTCATGTGTCGCGAGAAATCGAGGACGAGGCCGGGGCCGATCGCGTTGGATGCGCACGAGGTGCCGCCGCCTCGGGCGGTGAGGGGGACGCCGTGGGCACGGGCGAGGTCGAAGGCTGCGATCGCCTGCTCGGGCGTACGAGGAAAGGCGACGGCCAGGGGCGGGATGCGCGTGAGGCCGGCGTCGGAGGAGTATCGCGCACGCGTACCGGTCGAGGAATCGACGTCGACAAGTGCGCGCAGGTCCGTCAGGAAGCTCTCGCTCATGGTGACAGTGTGTCACGTGGGCGCGCGTGGGGAGGCGGGTATCCGGTGTGCGGATGGTCGCGCGAGGCCGTGGCCGGTTGGGGTGCGCGTGGGGGCCGTGATGCTTCGGGTAATGGGAGAGGGCCGAGACGGTGGTTGCCTGCGGCCCTGACGATTACGCGGGTTCCGGGTCGTCGCGGAACAGTTTGGGGAAGGGTGTCACGGGGACGGGCATGCGCTCGATGGGAGGCAGGTGCGGGCTGACCACCTGTTCAGACTGTGGGTACAGTCGGGGTGGTGAATCGGCACGCAGGCGGTACGGAGAGAGTTCGCGGCGCGTTTCCTCGGACGCGGGAACCTGTGGCTCCGGCGCCGAGTATTCAACGATGCGCAGCTTATCTCTGCCCATTGAATGCCACCCTGTTCTGTCTCAAGTGCTCTGCCGCACAGTAGTCTAACCGGATGGAAGATGCTGTGTCATCCGGATTCTGAGCGACATGTGCCATCGTACACGACATCGGTCCCACGCTGGCGGGGTATGGCTCATAGTTGCTCGGCATGTGTCAGCGGATGTGTTGGGTGCTGTATGTGCATGGTGGCGCGCTCCGCGTATTTGCCTGTGTCGTGGGCCTGTTAAAACGGTGAGACGTTGTCCATGGTTGTCCGAACTTGGGAGAGGCCTCGGTGGGGCGGTGTGTGTCGACAGTCGCGGGGAGTGCGCGTGGTCTGTCGGAAGAATCTTGATGTCTCAGCCGTGAATGTTGGGTCGGTGATCGGCATCCTGTCGTCGGGTTGTCGGCGTGCCGTTGCCGCGACTCTTCTACCGATGGGAAGGACTGTGGGCGCGTGGTGAGCCGTACCTGAGGGGTCTTGTCGGCGGGCGATCCGCAAGCAGATGCTTACGTGGTATCCATCCCATTGTCCCTGTGTCATCCTTGTTTCTTTTGGAACGTATGAAACAATGGCCCCGAGCGCCCCATACACGTGAAGGAAAGAGCGATGGCCCTGTTTGAGTTCGAGGATGGACACCTCGTCCCCGCTCAATTCGGATATCCGGTTGCGCAGGATCTGGGTCCCGAACTGGTTGACGCTATCTGCCAGCAGGTCCTGCAGATCGTCTCGCGCCCGCTGTTCCCCGTGACCTGGCGTGACATGACGGGCCAGGGCGACGAGGAGACGCCGCGCCTGACAGCTCTCGATGTCTCGGGGCAGATTGTGTCCGTCGAAATTCTGAAAGAACTCGACTCCGAGACCCTTATTACCTCCCTGTCGCGACTGGCCGAGGTCGCCTCGATCTCGTGGTCGGACCTGGCCAGCGAATACCCCTCGGGCACCGAGGGCTTCCGCGCCGGTTGGGCGCAGTTCCGTGACTCGATGCCCCCGGCCGTGGGCCCGGGTCCGCGACTCATCATCGTCGCCGGTGAGATCGATCCCTCGGTGCGCCCCGCCCTGTCCATCCTGGCGACCTCGGGCGTCGAGGTGCACCTCATGAACCTGCGCCAGATGTCGAACGGCCGCCTGTTCCTCGACGTGAACGCGGTGGGTCCGCGCCTGTACGGCCATGCGCCGCAGCTCCTGGCCTCCGCATCGGCGGCGCCCGAGATCGTGGCGCCCGCGCAGGAGGACGTCGAAGAGGCCGACGCCTCCGTCGAGTCTGACTCTGAGACCCCGACGACGCGCCCCACGCCGAAGGTCGCGCCCCACCTGCGCGACGTGTTCACCTACCCGATCGACGAGGAGCCCCCGGCGCCCTGGCGTCCCGCCTCCGAGGAGGATGAACAGGACGAGGCCGAGACGGCCGATACGCTCGATTCCACTGAGGCTCCGGAGCAAGGCGAGGCCTCCGAGCGTGACGAAGCGGTCGAGGACGGTGCTCAGTCCCCCGCGGATGAATGGGCCCCGGTCGACGAGGCCGACGCTCAGGACAAGCACGAGGCTACCGAGCAGGACGCTGGCGACGATCACGTCGAGGCCGACGCTCAGGATGCCGACGAGCGTGACGCCGATGCGCACGCGGAGGACATTCCCGAGTCAGGCGAGCACGAGGACGCCAAGGCTGCCGCGATGGAACACGGCCAGAACGAGGAAACGGGCGAGCTCCCCGACCATGAGGAGTCCCGCGCGGAGGAAAGCGCTGAGGCCGACGAGGATACGGCGGCCGACGAACAGGCCGACGATCACCCCGCCGCATCCGTCGGCGAACACGCGGAAACAGAAACGGAACCGGACGGGGAAGGTGATGACGTGCCCGAGCACACCGACGAGCAGACCAGCATCGAGGCAGACGCGCCCCGCTGGGAGCCTCCCGCCCACATGAGCCGCCGCGCCACGCGCCGCGCCCGCGAGGAGTTGAGCGAACTCAACGACGGCGGAGCGACGGAGGCGGCCACGGCCTCGTTCGTCGACCGCGCCGACGAATCTCCCGAGGTCGTTCAAGCCCGCGCGGAGGGCCTGCCCGTCCTCGGCCGCGACGAGTCCGGCCTGCGCACCCTGGCCCAGATCCTCGGCGAGGACACGCCCCTGATTGCCCGTGGTCAGCTCGGTCTGCCCGGTGACCTCGTGCTCGCGGCCAGCGGCGCGGTGTCCGGCGCTGGCCTGACCTACCCCTCGCTCGACACGCTCCTGACCGCGCGCGGCCTGGGCCATATCGACGTCTGGGGGCAGGTGCGCATCGGCGACCGGCTGGGCCCGACCCTGGCCGAGGCGCTCGACGAGGTCAACCGAGAGATCGTGCGCGAATACGCGCAGGCGCCGCGCGGACACCGCTCCGCCAAGCACTGACACGCGACTGCGCAGCGCCCACACGGCGCGACGCGAGAAGACGATGAGAGGCCCGGGATCACGCGATCCCGGGCCTCCTCGTTAGGGGGCGCTCACCGCACGAAAGCGTCCAGCCACCCGCGCATCGCCGCGTACACGGCCTCGCGCACGGGTGCATCCGACAGGACCAGATCGTGCTTGCCGGAAAAACGCGCGATCGTCACCAGGTCCGACAGGCCCAGGCTGCGCTGGGCGATGACGGTCGGATCCAGCACCGTGTCGGAGGTGAAAACGCGTTCGGACCACTCCTCGTCGAAATAGGAGGACGTCGACACCATCGACAGGACCGGACACTCCAGGTGCACGTCCTTCTCGATCGTCTCGTGCCCGGCCATGATCGCTTCCAACCACGAGGCCGGGATCGGGTAGGACTCGGGGCGCTTCCACTCGTGGATGATCGGCCAGCCCGCGACCGACGGGTCGTCGGGGCTCAGGCCCTCCGGGATCGGCAAACCCGAGGAGGCGCGCCCCGCGAGCGAACGCCCGTAGTGTCCCGCACCTCCCGAGGGCACCTCCCACATGGGGTTACGCGACGCGATGCGCCCGATGACGGGGGCCATCGCCCCGCGCCAGGCGGCCATCGACTGCATCTCCAGCCACGCCGAATTCAGAATCAGGCCGGCCAGGACCCCCTGGTGGCGGTGCGCCCACAGCGTCGCGACGAGGCCGCCCGTCGAATGGCCCATGAGAACGATCGGCTCGTCCTCGCGCTCGCAGCGGATGATTTCGATGGCCTCACCGATCTCCTCGTCGTAGACGGACAGATCGTCCGTGTAGCCGATCGTCTGGTGGGGGCGCAGGGAACGGCCGTACTTGCGCATGTCCAGCGCGTAGAACGCCGCGCCCGCGTCGCTCAGGCGCTGGGCCATCTCGGTCTGGAAGAAGTAGTCGTTGCGCCCGTGCAGGTACAGGACCGTCATCCGGGCGCTCGCGGGCGGGCGTGCGCGCACGAGGGTCGCCACGCAGGGCCCCTCCGCGTCGTCGAGGAGTTCGATCGTGCGCGACTCGTAGCCCTCCCCCAGAATGTCGGCGCGCCACTGGGGTCCGGGAGGCCCGGCCTCGCCCCACGGGGCCATGACGTCACGTTCGGGGATACCCTCGGGCGCCGAGGCCTCGGCCCCCACCCCGGACAGGTCGGGAAGCCCGCTCGTGTCCGGCATCTGCTCGCCGTCGGGCGTGGGATTGCTGGTAACGCTCATGGTGTCAGCATAACGCGCGAGGCCACCGGCGCCTCGTTGATGAGGAGGAAGCGCGGGCGGCCTCGGCGAGAATCGAGCGTGGATCAGGCGAAGGAGGACGCGCGCGAGGGGATGCGCTCGTTGAGGAACTCGTCGAGGAGGGCGGTGAGCTGGTCGTGCTCGATGAGGAAGCCGTCGTGCCCGTGGTCGGAGTGGATCTCGCGGTAGAACGCGCCCGAGATTCCGGCCGCCATCTGCCAGACCTGCTCCGGGAAGAACAGACGATCGGAATCGACGGCGACGACCAGCGTGCGCGCGGTGACCGCCTTGAGGGCCTCGGTGACGCCGCCGCGGTCGCGGCCCACGTCGTGGGAGAGCATCGTGCGACATAGCGTTACGTACGAGCCTGCATCGAAGCGGCGTACGATCTTCTCGCCGTGGTAGTCCAGGTAGGACTCGACCGCCAGGCGTCCGCCGTGCAGCGGATCCTCGTCATTTTGGGGGATGCGGCCGAAACGCTCGTCCAGCTCCGAGGGGGAGCGGTAGGTCGTGTGCGCGATCTGGCGGGCGAGCGCCAGCCCGGCGGTGGGGCCGGGGCCCGCGTAGTAGTCGCCGCCGCGCCACGCCGGATCCAGCTGGATCGCGCGGATCTGCGTGTGCGTCCACGCCGCCTGGTCGGCGGTCGTCTGTGCGCCCGAGGCCACGACCACCAGTCGGCGCACGCGCTCCGGGTAGCTGACCGCCCACTCGATCGCACGCTGGCCACCCAGCGACGCGCCCACGACAATGCTCCACTCGCTAATGCCGAGCAGGTCAGCCAGGCGGGACTCCGCATAGACCTGGTCGCGCGTGGAAATCACGGGGAAACGCGAGCCCCACGGCGCACCGTCCGGAGCGAGGGACGCCGGGCCCGTGGACCCCTGACAGCCACCCAGCACGTTCGCGGCCACCACGAAGTAGCGGTCCGTGTCGATGATGCGCCCCGGGCCCACGATCTGCTCCCACCAGCCGGGGGTCGGCTGGCCGGGCGCGGCCTCGCCGCACACGTGCGCGTCGCCGGTCAGCGCGTGCAGGATGAGGACCGCGTTCGACGAGGCCTCGTCCAGGGTGCCCCACGTCTCGTAGGCGAGCGTCACGGAGGGCAGGATCTCGCCGTTTTCCAGGCGCTGGGCGCCCAGGTTCGCGAACTTGCGGAACGCGACCGGGTCGCCCTCGCGCCACGCGCCAGACGTGGGTGCGGGAGGCAGGTTGTGGCGGCTCATGAGGTCCTTCTTTCGCTGTGACGTGTCGCTGTCGCGGTGGATGCGCGAGGCGGGGGAGGGCAGCGGCGGCCTCGGAGCCTTAGGAGTGTGTGTATTTGTCTCCGAGGCCGCCGACGGGTCTATCAGGCCGTGGCCGCGCGGGCCGCGTCAAAGCCCAGCTGTAGGTCGGCGAGGATGTCCTTGATGTTCTCCAGGCCGATCGACAGGCGCACCGTGCCAGGCGCGACGCCCGCCTTGGCCAGCTCCTCCTCGGTCAGCTGCGAGTGCGTCGTCGACGCCGGGTGAATGACGAGGGACTTCGCGTCGCCAATGTTGGCCACCACCGGCAGGAGCTGCACGCCGTCCGCAAAGGCGCGGCCGGCCTCGTACCCGCCCTTAATGACGAAGGAGAGCAGACCGCCCGTGCCCAGTGGCGCGTACTTCTTGCCGAGCTCGTAGTAGGGGGAGGACTCCAGGCCCGCGTAGTTGACCGACTCGACGTCCGGGTGGGCCTCCAGGAAGCGGGCGACGGCCAGCGCGTTGGAGACGTGACGCTCGATGCGCAGCGACAGGGTCTCAATGCCCTGCGAGATGAGGAACGCGTTGAAAGGCGAGGTGACGGCGCCCAGGTCGCGGTTGATGAGCGTCTGGATGCGCAGCAGGAACGCTAGGTTCGCGCCCAGCGCGCCGCCCACGCCCAGGTCGCGGGCGTAGACGAGGCCGTGGTAGGACTCGTCTGGCGTGTTGTACAGGGGGAAGCGCTCGGGCTGGGAGGCGAAGTTGAAGTTGCCCGAGTCGACGATCGCACCCGCGATCGACGTGCCGTGACCGCCCAGGTACTTGGTGGCCGAGTGGACGACGATGTCGGCGCCCCACTCGATCGGGCGCACCAGGTAGGGGGTCGCGACCGTGTTGTCGACGATGAGGGGCACGCCGACCTCGTGAGCGACCGTCGCGATCGGCTCAATGTCGAGGATGTCGCCCTGCGGGTTGGGGATCGTCTCGCCGAAGAAGGCGACCGTCTTGTCGTCGGCGAGCGCGCGCCAGGCCTCGGGGTCGAGCGGGTCGGGGACGAAGCGCGCCTCGATGCCCAGGCGTCCCAGCGTGTTCTTCAGCAGGGTGACGCTGCCGCCGTACAGGGAGGGGGAGGCGACCACGTTGTTGCCGGCGACGGCCAGGGCGAGGATCGACAGGGCGGTCGCGGACTGGCCGGAGGAGACGAGGAGGCCGCCGACGCCGCCCTCGAGGGCCGCGATGCGGGCGGCGACGCCGTCAGTCGTCGGGTTGGTGAGGCGCGTGTAGATGGGGCCGAGCTCCTGGAGGGCGAAGCGGCTCGCTGCCTGCGCGGTGTTCTCGAAGGCGTAGGAGGAGGTCTGGTAGATGGGCAGGGCAGTCGCGCCGGTGGCGGGGTCGAGGTCGTATCCGGCGTGAATCTGCTTGGTTTCGAAGGACCAGTCGTTGGTGGTCATTGTGCGGTTCCTAGGGTCGGGGGCGGGTCGTCTCTGATTCCCCTCCGGCGGGCCGCAGATGCGGTGAAGTGAACATGCGTCGAGGCGCGTCCCGCTGTCGGGGGACTGCGCGGCAGTCGCTGGTGCTGACGCGCAGTCAGCGGCACATTCGACGGTTCATGCCTTCAATTGTTTGTCATCGACGAGACCGGGGTGCGGTGGTCCCGGATGGTGGACTTTTGTAACGGGTGGGGTTCGTTTTCTTAGTGTGTGAGCAGGCGCACAATGATCGTTGAAAGCGTTATGAAAGTGCTGGTATTTGTGCGGTAATCATGATGCTGGTGTTACTAATGTCGTGATTGTTGTTTGTGTGAAAGTTGAGTTTTTTGGTGTGTTTGTTGCCAAGCGTGACGAAAGTGGTTAGGCTTTTCCCCAGTACGCGCCCGCCGGCGCACGTAAACAGACGAGATGAGACAACAATGAGACGACGCGGAACTATTCGCACGGGCCTGACGGCAATCGCCGCCTGCGCCCTCCTCGTGCTGCCCCAGATGGCGCAAGCCGCCCCCTCTGAGGAAGAGATCGCAGCCGCCCAGGCTGCCGAAGAAGCCGCGAAGATGAGCGTCGCCCAGATCGAGGTCAAGCTCGCCGAGGTCAGCGCCAGCGCCGCAACCGCGACGCAGAACGCCCAGATCGCCGGCGAAAACCTCAACGAGGCGAACATCGCCCTGGCTGAGGCGACCGCGACCGCCACCCAGGCCTCGGCCGAAGCCGACGCCGCCGAAGCCGCCTTCCAGGAAGGCAAGCAGCAGATCGCTTCCGTCGCCCAGGCCGCCTACCGAGGCGGTGGCGGCACGCTGGATGCGCTCGCCCCCTACCTGGACTCCGACGGCCTGCGCAGCGTCGAAACCAAGCAGGCCGGCATCAACTCCTTCTCCTCCTCCGCCGAGGCGAAGATGCAGAACGTCGCCGCCCTCGAGCAGGTCGCCAGGGTGACCCGCGACGCCGCAAACACCGCGCTCGCCAGCCAGCAGGCCGCCACGAACGAGGTCCAGGCCCGCACCGACGCCGCCAACCAGGCCGCAGCCGCCGCCCAGAACGAGGCCGCGATCGTCGCCGCTCAGCGCAGCGCCTACGTCCAGGAGCTCGCCACCAAGCAGAACACGACCGTCGAGCTCATCAACCAGCGCGAAGCCGCCCTCGAAGCCGAGCGTCAGGAAGCTGCGCGCATCGCGGCCGAGCAGGCCGCCGCAGCCGCCGCCGAACGCCAGGCCGCAGCCGACGCTGCCGCCGCAGCCCAGGCCTCGTCCTCCTCGTCGTCGTCCTCCGACGATGAGGAGGACGACGACTACTCGTACTCCGCGCCTTCCTACTCCTACGAGGAACCCTCGTACTCGGCGCCCTCCTACTCGGGTGGCGGCGGTGCCTCCACCGCCATCGCAACCGCGCAGAGCTACCTGGGCGTGCCCTACGTGTGGGGCGGCGAATCCTACGGCGGCGTGGACTGCTCCGGCCTGACCATGCTTGCGTGGGGCAGCGCGGGCGTCGACCTGCCGCACCTCTCGCGCGCCCAGTACAGCTACGGCACGCACGTGCCGATCGGCTCCATGGAGGCCGGCGACCTGATCTTCTGGTCCTCCAACGGCACCCAGTCCGGCATCTACCACGTCGCCATCTACCTGGGCGGCGGCCAGATGATCGAGGCTCCCACCTTCGGCGTGCCCGTGCGCATCACCGGCGTGTACAGCTGGGGTTCCATCATGCCCTACGCCGTGAGGCTTTGAGCCGCCTCGTTGCTTGAAGGTCCGGGGGCCGGGCGGACAGTGAGTCTGCCCGGCCCCCGGCGTTTGTGTGCGGGCTTGTGTGGGTTGTTTGTTGTGGTTGTGTGTGGCCCCGGCGTTTGTGTGTGGCCCCGGCGTTTGTGTGTGGCCTTGGTGCGTGGTGTGCGTTGGTCTGCTGACCTGCCCCGGCCTCGTTCCTGGTGTGCCGTCCGGTGGTGGCAGATGGGCCCGCCTACTGGCAGTGTTAATCCGCTATTCCGCACGTTAACCCGCTATTCCGCACCTAAACCCGCTATTGCGTTCGTGGGCAGCCCCGCCCGCGCTCGGATTAGCGGGTTAACGTGCGAGTTAGAGGGCCCACGCTCGCATTAGAGGAGTGACGTGCGCATTGGTGGGTCGAGGTGGCCACAAGGTGGGCTACCAATGTCACCGAGCAGAGGATAGGTGTGCCTCGGCCCTGTGATATGCGCGTTAACCCGCTGTTCCGCACCTAAACCCGCTATTGCGTTCGTGGGCGGCCCTGCCCGCGCTCGGATTAGCGGGTTAACGTGCGAGTTAGAGGGCCCACGCTCGCATTAGAGGGTTAACGTGCGGGTTGTGGGGTGAGATCTGGCCTGGCCTCGTTGTTTGTGGGGCCTGTTCGCTGGCATGAACGGCATGAGTGCACCGACCGCCGACACCAACGCCCACCAGATCGGTGCCGCCCCCACGGTCCCGCGCGTCGTCAAGCCGTTGCCCGCGTTCAGTCGCTTCGTGATCGACCTGATCCGTCGCATCAAGTCGTCGTCCAGCGGCAAGCATGCGCCGGAGGCCCACCCCGGCACCGCGTTCCTGGGTGTTGTCGCCTCGCTCGTGGTGTTCGGATTGGTTGGTATGGCCGCGTGGGACCTGGGCGGGCAGGCTGCCCTCGACTGGCGGGATGGACCCGTCAGGCGCGAGGGCGTCACATGCACCGCCATGAATCCCGAGGAACGCGACGACGGACCTTTCGTGCACATCGAGCTGACTGACACCGAAGGGATCGTGCGCGCCTACGACCTGCGCCAATACGAGCTCGATCGCCACGCCGAGAAGGGCACGCCCCTCTACAACACGATCGTCGAGGCCTGCCAGAGTCCCGGCACGCAGATCGGAATCGCCATCTACGAGCGCACGGGCATCATCGCCGAAGCCTGGCGACGCGTCTAGGGGACGGGCCGCTCCCGCTGATTGATACCCCCTCGGGGACAGGGGCGAGGACTGGACTGCTGTGGTCGCATGGCGACGACCTCGGATACGGCTGCGCAGACGGCCCCCGGTAACGGGATGAAAAAGCTCTCCACCTCGACGAACCTGACGCCCGCGCAGAGGCGCTTGGGGCGGGTGATCATCGGCATCTGGGTCATCCTGGCGTACGGCGCGGTGTGTGTCTGGATGGGGGCTGCCCCGTGGACGATATGGAGGCTGTACGCGGGCCTTGCCGCCCTGGGGCTGCCGCTCCTGGTTCTCGTGTTCTGGTTCCCGATCGTCTGGGCGTCGTTGCGGTGGTTTGCGCGGGTGGCCTGGAGGTGCGTCGTTCCGTCGTCGTCGGGCAGGCGCGGCGGCGTGCTGTCGCTCCTCAATCCGCTTCTCGGGCTCGGGGTGTCCTCGTCGATCCTGTGGGCGGCCGGCTACGCTTCGGTCTACTATCTGACACCCTTCGTCCAGTATTGGCGTTCGGGGACCGTGCGCCACGAGGCCGTTACGTGCCGTGATTTCGACGTGGACAGCAGCATCACGAACTCCGGCAAAGGTCACGCCAGGGCACAGTACGTGTTCGAGTTGGTCAGCTCGGACGGCTCGTCGTGGGAGTACAGGGAACGCAAGAGCTGGATGGATAACAGGGGGGAGGCGGACGAACAGCCCTACGCGACGGTCATTGACGCGTGCCGCTCAGAGGGTGCGGAGATCGGGATCGTCCTGTACCCCCACTCGGGAACCATTGTCGAGGCATGGAGGAGTCACTGACGCCGCTCACCGTGCGCGGGTGCGAGGCTGGGCTTGGCGCGCCGCTGGATCGCACGGTGCGAGGACGGGCGGCTATGCGAGGGGGCCGCGCAGACGTAAGTCCGCGCGGCCCCCCGCAAGCAGTGAGCTCAGTGCTGGCCCTCGTGTTCCTTCAGGCGCTCGTAGGAGCGGCGAATTTCGGCCTCGGCCTCTTCGCGGCCCACCCAGTGGGCGCCCTCGACGCTCTTGCCGGGCTCGAGATCCTTGTAGACCTCGAAGAAGTGCTGGATTTCCAGGCGGTGGAACTCCGACACGTCGTCGATCTCGGTACGCCAGGAGGCGCGCTGGTCGGAGGCGGGCACGCACAGGACCTTGTCGTCGCCGCCCTTTTCGTCGCGCATGCGGAACATGCCGAGCGCGCGGCAGCGGATCACGCAGCCGGGGAACGTGGGCTCTTCGAGGAGGACGAGGGCATCCAGCGGGTCGCCGTCCTCGCCCAGGGTATCGTCGATGAAACCGTAGTCGTCCGGGTAGCGGGTCGAGGTGAAGAGCATGCGATCGAGGCGAATGCGACCCGTCTCGTGGTCAATCTCGTACTTGTTTCGATTCCCCTTGGGGATCTCGATGGTCACGTCAAATTCCATGGCCGTGCCTTCCGCTTCAGCCCCGAAACTCGGGGGTCCAGTTGGTTGTGTGGGCGCATGGACAGGTAGTGTAGTTACCGAAATAACCACGAAGGGACATCCATGCATCGCACGTCTATGGGGGCAATTGTAAGCGCTAGCGCCGCGCTCGTGGCGACGGCGGCGCTGGTGGGTTCCGGCTGCTCCCCGCAAGCGGCTACTCCGGCGGACGCTCCCACGGCCTCGACGCTTGAAGCGGCGCCGGTTTCGGGCGACGCGAAGGGCGCGGGAACCCCGGTGAGCGCCGCGGACGTGGAGGCGCTGTGGGCACCGGTTGCGGCCGCGGCGGCCCAGGGTGGCTACACGGCGTGGGGCACGGTCGTGGACGCGCAGACCGGCGAGGTGCTGCTGGACGCGGATGCGTCGACGGCTCACACGCCGGCCTCGACGACGAAGACGCTCACGGCTTTCACCGCGCTGGCGAACCTGGATCCGACGGCGACGCTGACGACGAGCGCCCTCTTGGGCACCGACAACCAGACTCTCTACCTGGATTCCGAGGGCGACCTGCTCCTGGGCATCGGCACCTCCGACGAGGTTGAGGTGTCGGGGCGCGCAGGCCTGCAGACCCTCGCGAACGATGCGGCGGCGGCCCTGAAGCAGCGCGGCATCACCTCCGTGACCCTGAACTGGCGTGGCACGCTCTTCGACGGGGCTTCGCACCTGTCGTCGTGGGACGCGCAGGAAGTCGGCTCCTACGAGGGGAACGTCGGGCCGATGGCGATTGACGCGGGGCGCACCTACGAGGGCGCTAACGCTTTCTACGCGGACGCGCCTGGCCGCGTCGCCGAGGTGTTCTCGCAGGCGCTGGGTGCCGCCGGTATCACGGCGACGCTCGGCGAGGCCGGGGACGGCCCGGCGGGCGCGGCCACTATCGCGTCGGTGAGCTCGGCGACGATGGGGGAGCAGCTGCGCTGGATGCTCGCGCACTCGGATAACACTCTCGCGGATCAATACTGCCGTTTCGCCGCGCGCGCCGCCGGTGCCCCCTCGACCTACGAGGGCGCGACCGACACGGTGCGTCAGGCCCTGACGCAGGCCGGTGTCCCCACGGACGGACTCACCTTGGAGGACTGCTCGGGCCTGTCCAGCAACGATAGGATCAGCGCCAACACGCTGGTCGGCGTCCTCAAGGCCTCGTACGCGGGCAGCGGGACCGGCGCGGACACGATGCGTCTCCTGCCGTGGGCGGGCCTTGTGGGCACGCTCTCCCAGCGCATGACCGAGGCCCCGGCTGCGGGAAACGTGCAGGCCAAGACGGGTTCGCTCCAGGAGGTCACCTCCCTGTCGGGCTCCGTCTTGACCCAGAGTGGGCGCGTCCTCCTCGTGTCGATCGGGCATGATCACGTCACCGAGGGCGCCTACGCCACGCGCGGCCGCCTGGACGCCTTCGAGGAGGGCCTGGCCGGGCTAGACTAGGTCCATGGATATGCCGTTTGGCCCGCGCGACGTCGCGGGAGTTCTCGCCTCGCTGTCGTATGCGGGTCCGTCGGCCTCCCGCGTGGGTGCCTCCGCCGTGGTGGCGCGCCTGCGTCGTTCGGTGGCCTGGTCGGACCGTCGGCTCGCCGCGCTCTCCACCCTGCCCGAGGCTTCCGCGCAGGTCGCCGCGTCCTCGACCATCGTCGTGGATCGGCGCGGGCTGATCCGCTCGGTGGGTTCGCTCCTGGATAACTTCGAGGACACGCGCACACCCCTCGTCTTGGCGGCCGAAGCCGTCATCCTGCGCGCCCTGGCCAAGGAAGCCACGGGCATCTGGGACGTGCGCACGGGGCGTCGGATCCTCGTGGCCCCCAACGTGCTCGCGGACGCGCAGCGCTACGCCCTGGATCAGACGGATTGGTGCCGGTGGGTGTCCCTGTGCACGGGCCTGCGCGGCGTCCACCTGACGCACGCCCCCTACCTCGTCCCCTATATCGCTGACCTGATGCGCGCGCTGCCTGAGCGCAGCGACGAGCTCGTGCGCATCGTCCTGCTCCTGGACGCGCTGCCCACTGCCGAGATGGAGGTCCTCACGCCCCGCGACCTGCCGTCGATCCAGTGGCTGCGCACCCACCGCGCGCACGCCGGCGGGGTGGCGCTCGTGCGCGCGTGCGCGGCGGCCGGTATGCCGCTGGCTGGCGTCGAGGCCCTCCAGGCGCAGACCGAGGGCTTCGCGCGCACGGTCGTGCGTGAGGGCGCGGTCGCCCGCCTCCTGTCGGGCGTCGAGGCGCTGCCGACCGCAAGCGAGTACGCGGATCCGTCCGCGTGGCTGGCGCGTGTGCGCTGACGCCTCGAGCCGTGTGGGGGCGAACCCGCGCGGCTCCCTGCGCGCCTGCTCCCTCGCCGTGCGCGCTTGTCTGACCTCCTTCATTGACGAGGCCGGGGCCCCTCCCGCTCTCGTCGTCGGCCTGTCGGGTGGCGCGGATTCGTTGGCGTTGGCGCTGACGACGATTGACGTGGCGGCGCGCGCGGGGATTCCGGTGATCACGGTGACGGTCGATCACGGGCTGCGCGAGGGCAGCGACGAGGAGGCTCGCCGCGTCGCGGATCTGGCGGCATCCCTGGGGGCGCGCGCCGTTGTCGAGACCGTGATGGTGGGAGGCCAGGGAGGCCCCGAGGGTGCGGCCCGCGACGCGCGGCGCGCGGCCCTGCGTGCGGTTGGTGCGCGCGAGGGTGCCCCGATCCTCCTCGGCCACACGATGGACGACCAGGCCGAGACGGTGCTGCTGCGCCTGGCGCGCGGCTCGGGCCCCTCCTCGCTGCGGGCCATCGCCCCCATCTCGCGCGACGGCGACGGGGTGACGTGGCTGCGCCCGCTCTTGAAGCTGCGGCGAACAGATACGGAGGAGGCGTGCGCCCAGGCGGGCCTCGCCCCGGTTCACGACCCGACGAACGACATCGACGGGCCCTGGCGGGCCGCCGACGGGAGCCCGCTGCGCCGCTCGGCCCTGCGGCATGGGGCGATCCCGGCCCTGGCCTCGGCCCTGGGTGTCGATCCCGTTCCCGCGCTGGCACGCACGGCCGCCCTGTGCGCCGAGGACGACGACGCCCTCAGCGACCGAGCGCGCGCACTCGCCGACGCCGCGATTGCCGCCGCCGCGCGGATCGTCGACGACACGGACCCCGCTGACAGGGGAATGTCTGTGGCGCTCGCGGTCGCCCCCCTGCGCGGCGCTCCCCGGGCGGTGCGCACGCGCGCCCTGCGTGAGGCGGCTCAAGCGGCGGGAATCCGGGCACTGTCCAGCGCCCACATCGACGCCGTTGACGGCCTGGTGGTCGCCTGGCGGGGGCAGGGGCCTATCGACCTGCCCGGGGGGCTGGCCTCGCGCGTTGGACACGGTGCCCGCGCGCGCATCGTCTTCGTCGCGCGCGAGAGAGGCACACCGCCGGAAACAGACCCCGCCCAGGGGCAACAACAAGCCGCGGGAGACGCCCCCAGAGCACCCCGACGCTGACTGGGCGATCACAGGATGTTGCGCTGACAGTGAGAATCTCGTCCTTCCTGGAACAGGCGCGCGTTTGTATGGCACGCTTATAGTGGAATCGCTCGCGTAGCATCGATACGAAAAGAGGACACGGTGGACGCCACCGACATGGGAAACGACCTGAAGGAAATCCTGGTCACCGCCGAGGATATGGACCGTCGGCTCGCCGACATGGCCGAGCAGATCGACCGCGACTACGCGGGCGAAGACCTGCTGCTCGTCGGCGTTCTGCGCGGCGCCGTCATGGTGATGGCGGATCTGTCCCGCAAGCTGCACACCCCCCTCGAGATGGACTGGATGGCCGTGTCCTCCTACGGGTCGGGTACCAAGACCTCGGGCGTCGTGCGCATCCTGAAGGACCTCGACCAGGACGTCGCCGGACGTCACGTGCTGATCGTCGAGGACATCATCGATTCGGGCCTGACGCTGTCGTGGCTGCAGGCGAACCTGCTCGGACGTGGCGCCGCCTCCGTCAAGATCGCGACCGCTCTGCGTAAGCCCGAGGCCGCGAAGGTCGACGTGGACGTCGCCTACGTGGGCTTCGATATTCCTGACGAGTTCGTCGTCGGTTACGGCCTGGACTACGCCGAGAAGTACCGCAACATGCCCTTCGTCGGCACGCTGCAGCCGCACGTCTACACCAACTGAGAACGCCTACCTGTAAGGGATGCCCGTGAACGAGAAGATCAAGAACAAACGCCCCAGCCTGGGGTGGGTGCTGGTTCCGCTCATCGTGCTGCTCGTGGGCGGCTGGTTCCTCTGGCAGACGAACCAACCGCGTGCGGTGACGACCTCGGAGGGCCTGGCGCTCATCTCGGGTGACACGGTGGAGCAGGTGGTCCTCAACGAGGGCACCCAGCAGGTGAATCTGACGCTCACGGAGAACTACGTCCACCAGTCCACCGGCGGCGACGACAAGACCGTCGATCTGGGTAAGCGTGTGTACTTCACGTACTCCTACGTGCAGACCAAGGACATCTTGGACACGGTGGCCGACAAGGCGCCCGCCAAGGGGTGGAACGCGGTGCGCCCCCAGTCCGGTGCTTTCGGCGCGATTATTCAGCTGCTGATTCCGCTGCTGATCCTCATGGGCGCGTTCTACTTCGTCATGCGTTCCATGTCGGGCTCGCGCATGATGGGAGGCTTTACTCAGTCGCGCGCCAAGGAATTCAACCAGGAGCGCCCGGACGTCACGTTCGCGGACGTCGCCGGTGAGGACGAGGCCGTGGAGGAGCTCGAGGAGATCCGCGAGTTCCTGGCATCCCCGGATAAGTTCCACAAGGTGGGTGCGCGCATCCCGCGCGGCGTCCTGCTGTACGGCCCTCCCGGAACCGGCAAGACCCTCCTCGCCAAGGCCGTCGCCGGCGAGGCGAACGCCCCCTTCTTCTCGATCTCCGGTTCGGAGTTCATGGAGCTGTACGTCGGCGTGGGCGCCTCGCGCGTGCGCGAGCTTTTCGAGCGCGCGAAGAAGAACGCGCCGGCCATCATCTTCGTCGACGAGATCGACGCCGTGGGTCGCCACCGCGGCAGCGGCATCGGCGGTGGCAACGACGAGCGCGAGCAGACGCTCAACCAGCTCCTCGTGGAGATGGACGGCTTCGACGAGCGTGCCAACATCATCCTGATCGCGGCGACCAACCGCCCCGACATCCTCGACCCGGCGCTGCTGCGCCCGGGGCGTTTCGACCGCCAGATCGCCGTCGAGGCCCCCGACCTGAAGGGCCGCGAGGCCATCTTGAAGGTCCACGCGCAGGGCAAGCCGCTCACCGCGCAGGTGGACCTGCGTCAGATCGCCAAGCGCACGCCCGGCTTCACGGGCGCGGACCTGGCGAACGTCCTCAACGAGGCTGCGCTGCTCACCGCGCGCTCGAACATGCAGTTCATCGACGAGCGCGCCATCGACGAGGCCATCGACCGCGTGATCGCCGGCCCGCAGAAGCGCACCCGCGTCATGAACGACCACGACAAGGCCGTGACCGCGTACCATGAGGCGGGCCACGCCCTGGCTGCCGCCGCGCTGAACTACACGGATCCGGTGACGAAGGTGACGATCCTGCCGCGCGGCCGCGCGCTGGGCTACACGATGGTCATGCCCACCGAGGACCGCTTCAACAAGACCCGCAACCAGCTCCTCGACGACCTGGTGTACGGCATGGGCGGGCGCGTCGCCGAAGAGATCGTGTTCCGCGATCCGTCGACCGGCCCCGCCAACGACATTCAGCAGGCCACGAAGACGGCCCGCGCGATGGTCACCGACTACGGCATGAGCGACCGCATCGGCATGGTCAAGCTCGGAGACGCCGACACCGAGGCCTTTGGTCACGGGTCCGGCGAGGCCCCGCGTTCCTTCTCCGATGAGACCGCCGCGATCATCGATGAGGAGGTGCGTCGCCTCCTCGACAACGCGATGCGCGAGGCCTGGACGATCCTCACGAACAACCGCGGTGTTCTCGACACGCTGGCTTCCCGCCTGCTCGAGGAGGAGACCCTCGACGAGGCGCAGCTGCGTGAGATTTTCCAGGACGTCATCAAGGCCCCCGAGCGTCCCGTGTGGAACTACCAGTCCGACGCGGCCGTTCCGGGCGTGGTCTTGGGCCACCCGGTCGGCATCAAGGCCGAGGACGAGTGGACGTCCGTTCCCGTGCAGGGAATCGACGTGTCGCCGACTGACGCCATCGGTGCCTCGGGCGTGGAAGAGGAGCAGGAGTGACCTACGATCCCGCAGGCGTTGAGAAGGCGTCGCGCGACCTGCTCGTCGCGATCGGTGAGGACCCCGAGCGCGAGGGCCTGGTCGGCACGCCCGACCGCATGGCGCGCGCGTGGCGCGAGATGTGCAAGGGCCTGACCGAGGACCCGCGCGAGCACCTGCGCACGCAGTTCCACGCGGGCACCGACGAGCTCGTCCTGGTCCGCGATATCACCTTCTTCTCGATGTGCGAGCATCACCTGCTGCCCTTCTACGGCCGCGCCCACGTGGGCTACATCCCGCGCGGCGGCGTCGTGACGGGCCTGTCCAAGTTGGCTCGCGTCGTTGAGGGCTACGCGCGCCGCCCCCAGGTCCAGGAACGCCTGACCGCCCAGGTGGCCGACGCGATCGACGAGATCCTGCACCCTCAGGGCGTCATCGTCGTCATCGAGGCCGAACACATGTGCATGTCGATGCGCGGTATCTCCAAGCCGGGCTCGTCGACCGTGACCAGCGCGCTGCGCGGCATCATGAGCGACGGGGCGACTCGCGCGGAAATGATGGCCCTCGTCCTGTCTGGGAGCCGATGACATGAGCGCCCTGCCCCTGCCCGCCACCCCGGCCTCCTTCCCGGTCCCGTCCCTGGCGCTGCCGGGCGGGGCGACCCTGCCCGCTGGGCGCACGGCGGTCATGGGCATCCTCAACGTCACCCCCGATTCCTTCTCGGATGGGGGACGCTACGCGGACGTTGCCGCCGCGCTGCGCCACGCGCGCGAGATGGTGGCCGCGGGCGCGGACCTGATCGACGTGGGCGGGGAGTCGACGCGGCCGAACTCGACGCGCATTAGCGCGGACGAGGAGTGGGCGCGCATCGGCGCGGTCGTCGAGGCTTTGGCTGCCGACGGCGTCGTCGTGTCGGTCGATACGCTGCACGCGGCGACGGCCCGCGAGGCCGCGCGCGTCGGTGCGGCGATCATTAACGATGTGAGCGGCGGGCGCTGGGATCCGCAGATGAACGAGGCGGTCGCTGCCTCAGGCTGCGCGTACGTCGTTCAGCACTATCGCGCGCTGCCGGGGATGCCGGGGGAGCACTTCGATTACGGGGAGGACCTCGTGGGCACGCTCGTTGAGCGCGTGAGCTCCCAGGTTCAAGACGCTATTGATGCTGGTGTGACAGCTGATAAAATTGTCATCGACCCGGGCCTCGGCTTCTCGCTGACAGGCGACCAGTGCTGGCAGATCCTGCGCGAACTGCCGCGCTTCCTACAGGGCGGATACCCCGTCCTCGTCGGTGCGTCTCGTAAGCGTTTCGTCAAGGCCCTCGGGGGCGACGTGGACGCGGACAGCGCGGCCATCGCCGCCTACTGCGCGGCATCAGGCGCGTGGGCCGTGCGGGTCCACGACGTAGCCGCCACCGTCGCAGCCATCGCCCGAAAGGAGAACGACGTTGACTAACCGACGCGTCATCATCGCCCTCAAAGGACTGGGGGCGATGGCCAATCACGGCGTCTACGACTTCGAGCGCGCCCGCGACCAGCGCTTCAGCGCAGACATCGTCATGTGGGTCGAGACCGCGGGTGCCACCGATGACATCGCCGCCACCGTCTCCTACGCGGATATCGCCGACGAGGCCATGGCGGTCCTCACCGGCAACGCCGTCGACCTGATCGAAACCCTCGCCGAGACCATCGCCACGCGCGTCATGAGCCACGAGGGCGTCGTCGGCACCGAGGTCACCGTCCACAAGCCCGACGCCCCCATCGACCACCCCTTCGCGGACGTGTCGGTGACCGTGCGCGTCGGTGAGACTGACGCGATGCCGCTATCGCTGTCCCTCAAGGGCATCTACGAGGCCGAGGACGGCTCCGTCCTCACCGGCGAGATCGAGGCCTACGGCCGCGCTCAGGCACCCAGCCCCGCGCAGCAGGAGCACAGCGAGGCGCTCCCGTCGCGCCGCGGTCTCCGCGCCGCCGAGGCGCAGCGCGAGGAGGATACCTCCCGTCCGGCGCACCTGCGCTCGCGTCGCGTGGTCCTGGCGATCGGCGGCAACCTCGGGGACGTGCCCGTCACGCTCATGCACACGGTCGAGGCCCTGTCCTACATGGAGGGCTTCCAGATCGACGACGTTTCGCCGATCATGCGCACGAAGCCCGTGCTCGCGCCCGGACAAGCCCCCCAGCCCGACTACTGGAACGCCATCGTCGTCGGCTCCGCGATCGCGAGCCCCGACGAGCTCTTCGCTCAGACCAGCCGCATCGAGCGCGAGCTGGGGCGCGAACGCCACGAGCGCTGGGGCGCGCGCACCGTCGACATCGACATCATCCAGATCGAGGGTCTGGCCTCCGCCGACCCGGTCCTCACCCTGCCGCACCCGCGCGCCAAGGAACGCGCCTTCGTGCTGGCGCCCTGGCTCCTGTGCGACCCCGTCGCCATCCTCGAGGGCGTGGGCCGCGTGTCCGACCTGCTGGCCCACACCCCCGACCGCGAGGGCATCATCGACGCCGTCGACGACTGGCTCGAAGACCCGGCGGCCGTCATGGCCGACTCGGACCAGCTCCTGGCCCAGCGCGCCGAGCAGGCCAGCGCCGACATGCGCGAGCTCATCGAGGCTCTGACCGGCGAAATCAGCCAGGTCGACAAGCTCGTGACCCGCCCGGGTGAGCCCGCCGAGCCGGTGGAGATTCCTGCCGCCCACACGGTCGTCGAGGACTCCGGCGACGACGTCGAGGAGCCCGAAGCCTCCGAGTCTGCCTCGGCGCAGACCGAGGAACCCGAGGCCGCCTCCGTCTCCGCCGTCGAAGCCCCTGCCCCTCGCGCCAGCATCTGGAGACGCCTGTCCGCCGTCCAGGATTCGCGCGAGTCCGCGAGCGCTGACGAGCCCGAGGTCAGCGTGCCCGAGGTCGAAGCCCCGGCAGCGCAGGACGCGTCCCAGTCTGAGGAACCCGACGCAGCCCCGCAGGCCGCAGCGCCGCAGGGCGAGACCCCCGCGGACGAGGCCGCGACCGCCCCGGCGGTGCCCGGCCCGCCCCACCGTCAGCGCCGCCGCCGCGTGGACGAAGCAAAGGCCTCGTCGCGACCCTCCTGGCACCCCGTCTCCTCCGTTCCTGCGGATTCCGCTGCCGGGCGCATGACCCGCAAGATCGGTACGGGCACCTACAAGCCGAGCGGCACCGAAAAACCCCGCTGGGTCCCCGTCTTTGAACCCAAGCGGGAGGAAACGCGTTCCTCGATCGCGCTGCCGGACTGGAACTTCTCCGTCAGCTCCGCCCACGACGTGCGCGTCGTCGACGACCGCTCCGGCCTCGGCCACGACGAGGAGCCCCCCAAGGCCACCGTCCACGCCGACGGGCGCTCGACGATCCTCGCCCCCGGACTGCCCGACAACACTCCCGTCGGCCCCATCCCCGAGGACGAAGCCACCCAGACCGGCATCCTGCGCCGCGTCGTCGTGCGGCCCACGATGACCGGAGCGATCCCGATCGTCAAGAGGCGCTAAATGAAACCCGTGTCGATCGTGTGGGTGGCGGCGGTGGGCCTCGTGGCCGCCGGCCTGAGCTTCCTCGGCTTCTTGGGGCACATGCGCCAGGGCGGTACCCCGTTGATCGTCACCCCGGGACCCGCCGTCATCTTTGCGATCGCCACGGCCTGCCTCATTTGGTCCGGCCTGGCGGTTCGCCGCCTGCGCGCGGGCAAAGACACGTGGATCGATGCGATCGGCGCGATGCGCGTCGCGGTTTTTGCGCGCACGAGCGCCCTCGTCGGCTCCGGCCTGACCGGAATTCTCATCGGCGTGATGGCCGTGTCCCTCACGCAGCTCGAAGCCCCCGCGATGGCCGCCAACGCGATCGGGGCGGGCCTGTCTGGCCTCGTCGGCATGGTGTGGACCATCATCGCGATCGCCATCGAACGCTGGTGCATCATCACCCCCGACGACGAGGGATCGACGTCCTCTAAGCGCAGCGCGGCCGCCTGACCGCCTGCTCGTCGCAGGCCCGCGCGCCGCGCGCCGCGTGTGAAAGTCGCCCCCGTCCCGAGCGTTAGCCGTATCCGGCGCGCCATGCCCGGTATCGTGGATGCGTGGCTGACCAGCGTAAGAATTCCCCCAGGCGACCCACCTCCAGGCGTAGTACGTCGGGAGGCGCCAGTGGTCGCACAGGTGATCGCGCGTCCCGCGCCGCTGCCGGCAGCCGCGTTTCCGCTGCTCGTCCGGCCGCCGTGAAGGCCTCCGCATCGACGAGAAAGGGGAGCACTGGCCCGGCGCAGCGCTCCGCAAGCGCGAAGGCACCCCGTCAGAAGAAGTCGTCGGGCGGCGGCCGTCCGCCCGTCAACCTGTGGCCGCGGCGCATCATCACGGGCCTCGGCCTGATCCTCATCCTCGCCCTCATCGTGTGGGGCATCGTCGCTGGGATCCGCGCGATCGTCGGAGCCGTCAGCGCCGATCCCACCCCGCAGTCCAGCCCCCAGTCCGTCCAATCGGGCGCGGTGGACGCGTCCGGCTACACCCTCAAGGGCGGCCAGGAGGCCACGGCCGACGGCCTGCTCACCGACGGCACGACAATCGACATTCCCACCTGCCTGGACCGCGACATCACGGCCACCGCGAAGGCGTCCACGACCTCGTCCGGCTCGGCGATGCCCGTGACCCTCACGCTCGAAAACCGCGGTTCCGTCGCCTGCTCGACGTCCCTGTCGCGCTTCGGCCTGCAGATCTCGACGGGTGACCTGCAGGTCTACAACTCGGCGAAGTGCGGTGAGGAGCAGCAGTCGTCGACGACCCTGCTCCTGCGCCCGGGTGCCACGTGGACCGGCGCGCTGCGTTGGGACGGCTACGTGTACACGAACGGCTGCACGACACCCGCGGGTGGAGCGAGTGCCGCGTCTGCCGGGACCTACAAGGTCGCGGTCACCATGGGTACGCGCGAGGTCGGTTCGACCGTGGTCGACGTGACCCCCGCGCCCGCCCCGCAGTCGGGAGCTCAGTCCGGCCCGCAGTCGGGAACCCAGTCGGGCCGCTAGCGCCTACCAGCCGACGAGGCCGGAGCTGACCGCCTGCGCCTGGTGCGCCAGATTCTCGGTGATGAGCTTGGCACGGTAGGGGCCGATACCCTCGATGGCTTCCAGCTCCTCGGTGGTGGCTGCGCGCAGGGCGGGCAGCGTCGTGATGTGCGCGGAAACCTCCTTGATGGCTCCCCACGACAGGTGCGGGACCAGGGAGAGGGCGCGCACGCCGCGCGGCGTGATCTCGCGGTCCAGGTCCGCGACCTCGTACACGTCCAGCCCGAGGATGTTCGCGATCGCGGTGAGGTCCACGATGCGCTCCGACCCGAGGGAGGACAGCTCGGCCTCGACGCGGGCGACGTCGTCGGGGTCGCGGATGTAGTCGCGCATGACGAGGGCCCGCTCGGACGCGGAGCCGCGCACGAGGTCCTCGACCTGCAGGGCCAGCAGGCGCCCCTCGGATCCGAGTTCCTCCAGGTATTCCGTGATTTCGGAGGTGATGCGTCGGATCATCTCCATGCGCTGCATGACGGTGGCGACGTCGCGCACGGTCGCGCTGT
>ERZ773063.92-NODE-92-length-60539-cov-6.097133_pt1 | contig 60539 bp, 42 predicted proteins | sample MGYA00580625_ERZ773063 | MGnify/ENA primary metagenome ERZ773063 (study PRJEB29015, sample SAMEA2738022) | human oral metagenome | biome: human oral; feature: human-associated habitat; material: dental | place: China | collected 2042 ... | reverse complement strand
AGCCGGTGAGCCGGGCGGGGAGCGAACTACCCGATCAGAACGGAGCCTTCTCCGAGGGGTTGATGCGGATCATCCGGGACTTGGACGGCACACCCGCCTTGTTGAAGGCAAACACGTGGTAGAAGCCCGGAGGCGTCAGGTACTTGTTCTTCGGCAGTTCAATGTCCAGACCGTTGCCGTTGACGCGGAACTTCACTTCGTTGAAGCGCTGTTCCATGTCGAACGAGTGCGTGACGGCGCCCGTCTTGACCAGCGTGACCCGAGCGATGTCGTTGGCATCGGCGGTCTCGATGTGGAAGGTGCTGGCCGGCTCGGCCACCATCGCCACCGCACCGCTGCCAACCTCACCCTTCAGCACCGGACGCTTCGCCAGCGTACCGTCGGCATTGAACAGGTACGGCGGACGGTAGATCTGGGCGTTCAGGTTGTCGACCGGACCCGGCTGACCGCCACCGGTGGACAGGACCGTGGCATCCGGCAGCAGCAGAGTCACGCTGTGATAGAGGCGTTTCTCGCTGATGTTGGCGCCCGGCGTCCACTGACGGGTGTCGGGGTTGAAGAGCATCGTGGCGTAGTTGATCTCGCCTGCATCCTCGTTGATGGGCTCTTCGACGTCGACCAGCAGGTTCTTGGTCGAACCGCCCGAGACCAGCACGTTGCCGTCGGCCAGGACCGTGGCATTGCTCCAGTGGTAGGTCTTTTTCATGGCCGGCAGGTCGAACAGCTTGGGACGATCGCCGTTGATGTCGATCAGCGTGGCCTTGGACGGACCGCCGTTGTTCATGTTGCCGGTCATGTCACCGCCACCGAACTGGAAGATCAGGCCCGGGCGAACCATGACGGCCGTGGAGGTGGCCTGCCAGCCGCGGTAGAACTCCCAGTCTTCCTTGCCGTCTTCGGTGATGCGCGGATAGTCCCAGTGGGCGCCCAGCATCTTCACCGAGCCCTTGCCGGCATTGCCATACGGATCGATCTCGTACATGAAGTGCGGGTCGAAGCCGAAGATCTTGCCGTTCGGGGCAACGAAGTTGCGCGGATAGTTGTTCTCGAACGCGGCCATCTCGTTGGGGCCAACCTTGATCTTGGCCAGCGTGTCGATGGTCAGCGCCTTGAAGGTGCCGTCGGCCTTGCGGATCTCGGGGTGCTTCTCACCGTCGGTACCGCCCTGGATGTAGACCTCACCGGTGGGCAGCGTGGTGGCCGTGCCGTACCAGCGCGGCAGCGTCATGTCGTTGCGCGCCGGGGCAAGCACGTTGCTGGTCGGATCGAAGATGTTGACATCCTTCACGCCACGGTTGGTGACGCGACCATCCTTCAGCAGGTCACCGCCCAGGATCATCATCCGGCCGTCCTGCAGCAGGATCTGCGCGGAACAGAACAGGAAGGTCTTGGTGGAGTTGAGCAGCAGCATGTGGGACGCATCGTCCGTGCCCAGCTCAGGATCCCACACGTCGTAGCGGAACTGGCTGTCCTGCCGGACGTTGTAGTCGGTACCGTAGGTGAGCACCCGACCGTCGGCCGTGATGGCGGCATGGATGGAAACCACCGGCCAGTTCACTTTGGGCAGCCATTCACCCCGGGTCTTGCGTGCCTGCTGTTCGGCAGACGTGGTGGGCGTGACAGGCTTGACCGGCTCGGCAGGCGTGACCGGGGCAACCGGCATGACGGGCGGCTTGGGAACTTCAGGCGCGGCTTGAGGCGCAGGCTGAATCACCGGCGGCACGGGGCGCACGGGAGCAACCGGCGCAGCGGCGGTACCGGTACCCGAGGTGCCGTTGGCAGCAGGCGCGGTCGGCGTGGTGCCGGCAGCCGGACGGGTTGCAGCGGCATCGGTCGAGGCCTGGTTGGCCGACGGCGTGGTGGTATTGGCCGAGGCGTTGCTGCCCGACTGCGTGGTGGTATCCGTCGAGGCGATGGTGTTGCCAGCACCGCCTTGGGTACCCGTGCCAGAAGCGGTGGGGCCAGGGGTGGCCGCACCGGAATCACTGCCGCCACCGCCGCATGCAGCCAGTACGGTCAGCACGGCAAGCGAGGCAAGCTTGAAGGAAGGCGTAGAGACTCTCATGGCGATCAATCCAAACGAGTGAAAGACGTCCGTCGGAAAATCCGGGATGCCCCCGGAAAGCGCTGGACTCCCTGTCGCGGACATGCGCGGGGTGCGGGTGCTGTGTGGCAGCCTGCACCGACACTGCGCATCGGAGACTGTCGGCATCATCCTCCAGCGCCGGCTTTTTCACGCTCGAAAATTTCACGTTTGCATCGATCTGGCAGGCGACCATTTCCTCCTGGTGTGCCATGGGCATGCCTGACGCAGGCCGAGACCTGACATGAAGCACAAAAAAAGGGCCAACGCCTGACAACAGGCAGTTGGCCCTGTGGGAGCCCCGGGACTGACAGGGGCTCCGAAAGGAAGAACGCGATCAGCGCGCCATCAGGCAGCAGCCTTGGGCTGATCTTCAGCCTTGGCAGGCTCGGCGGCCTTGGCCTCCGGGCTGAAGCGTGTGCCGGCACGGAACTCGTCGACCAGACGGTCGGTCAGGCGCAGCGCCAGGGCAACCAGCGTCATGGTCGGGTTGTTGGACGACGAGGTGGGGAAGACCGACGAACCTGCGATGTAGAGGTTCTCCATGCCATGAACCAGGCAGTTGCGGTCGACCACGCCTTCGCGCGGCGAATCGGCCATGCGGGTGGTACCCATGTGGTGATAGGTACCTTCCATGTCGGCCGGCCAGCCCACGTCGTTGATGCGCGGGCCCAGGGTGACCTTGGCGATCTTCTTGTCTTCCAGCTCGCGTGCCAGCAGCTCGAAGGAAGTGTCGACCGTATCCTTGACCCGCTGGCTGAGGCGCCAGTCGATCTTGGTGCGACGCATGCCCAGAGCGTCGACGTCGTCGCTCAGCATGACGCGGCTGTTCGGATCCGGTTCCGGCTCGGCGATCAGCTCCATGGTGACGTAGCGCACCAGCTTGAGCGAGCCCGTGGTGTGCGCCACCGAGTAGGTGAGCGAATCCATCGGGTGCGAGAAGATGTGGCCGAGGTCGGTACCCAGACCCACGAACGGCGACCATTTGCCGCGCACGCGCTGACGCATGCGATACAGCGCCCGGACCACGTCGGTGCCCTCACCCGCGTACAGCGAGCGGAACCACATCTGGGCGTCGAGGATGCCGCGTTCCTTCTGGACCTCGAAGGGGATGCGCATCTGGCCGGAGATGTCCACGCCACCGATCTTGACCTTGTTGACGATGCAGTGGAACTTGATGTCGAACAGCGGGTTGTTGCGGTACGGCTCGGCGAAGTCGACGATGCCGTTCAGGAAGCGGGGGTGATCCTGGAAATAGCGACCGACCAGGTCATAGCGGTTGCCGATGCCGGTGCTCTGCTGGCGGTTGGAGGCCAGCAGCAGGCGGGCGTTCTCGATACCGCCCGAAGCCAGCACGAAGACCTTGGCCTGGACGGTGGCTGACACGCCCTTCAGGGTGCGGATCTTGGCGCTTTCCACCGCGCCGCCCCAGGGGTTGCATTGCAGCTCGACAACGTTGGCCTTGATGTAGACCTTGACATGCTTGGCCGCCTTGAGTTCGCTAAGATAGGCTTCGCCCATCTTCAGCGGGGGGCTGTACTGGGAGATGATCTCTTCGACCTTCCTGGGGTCGAAGGGATAGCTGGCCGCCTTGGCCGACAGCCCCTTGGAGGCACCATGCGTGGCCTCGCCGGTCTTGCCGACCCAGTGGGCAGGGTCGTAATCGTTGGACGGAACCTGCAGGATGGCGTGCGAACGCTGGTAGAAGGGCTCCAGGTCTGCGCGGCCGATGGGCCAGCTGCTGCCATTCACCCACGGGCGATGCTCGAACGCGCTCTGGTCCCACGGACGGCAGAAACCACCCCAACAGTTGCTGCTGCCGCCCAGGAAGCGGCTGCGAGTGCCATCGGAGAAATCGTAGGGGATGCCCACGCTGGGCCCCCGGTAAAGGTCGGCAGTGGCTTCATCACGGGAAAGGCCGCCGCTCTCGAGCACGACGGTGTCGATGCCGGCTTTCTCCAGCTCCAGCGCCATGGAGATGCCTGCAGCGCCGCCGCCGACGATACAGATCTGGGTTTGAATGACGGAGCCCGAGGCCAATTCGTTGGTGTCGATCAGCATGGATGGTTCCTTCTGGGGACGCAGTGTTGCGAAGGCAAGTACCTGACATTGAAAGGAAAATGTCTGTCATCCTCTGGATGAGGGGCGGCGCGCGTCTGGCGCGAATGTCAGGCACTCTTGGACTGTTTTGGCAGTTTTTTGCAGTATAAGCCCCGCCGCCTTGTAACGCGACGCCGACTTTGCGTCAAACCTTGACGTAATGCACACAACCAAAACAAGACATTACGTTGGATCGTACTATCGTTGCACAACGTTGTCTATAGACAACAAACTAAAGAAGTAAGGTTGTAAAGCTCCGCGCCCTTCTGTGTTATTTACAACACTTGGCCGACCAAGCTCGGGCCTGAGCAGCCAGGCGGCATGCAATCCCGCCCGGCGGGCCGCCAGCACGTCCAGCTCCAGGTCGTCACCGATATGCAGGGTTGCCCCCGGCTCGACGCCCAGGGCGTCACAGGCCGCATGGAAGATGCGGGGGTCGGGCTTGGCTGCACCGAAGGCAGGCGCGCTGATGCTGGCGCTGAAATATCGGCCCAGCGGGGTGCGATGGATATCGGCATTGCCATTGGTGATGGCGGCAATGCGGTAGCGACTGGCCCAGGAAGCCAGGAGGCCTTCCACTTCGGGCCAGGGGGTCACCCGCTGCCGTGCTTCCAGAAAGACGGCAAAGGCGGGCTCGGCAAGCGCCGGGTCTTCGTGGCGCTCGGTCAGCAGATCATGTAGCAGCCGGCGTCGCAGCCAGCTCATGTCATGGGCGTGCTCGGGATACTGGGACTTGAGGGCCAGGACGCTGCGACCTTCCGCCAGCGCCTGCGCCGTCAGAGGCGCACGAGGCGCGAGCCACTCGACCAGCTCGCGCTCGGCCTGGGCCAGTACGGGCAGTACTGGCCACAGCGTGTCGTCCAGGTCCAGCGTGATGGCCCGGATGCCCTGGAACGGTCCGCCTCCCTGCCCTGTCACTTCTGGTACTTCAGAAGCAGGGTCTCGTATTCCGAGAGGATCTTCTCCCACTGGAACTCGGCCAGGAAGCGCTCGCGCGAGGCCTTGCGCATGCTGTCGAGACGGGTGGGATCGGCCAGGATGGCGTCGAGCTGCGTGGCAAAGCCGGCAGCGCCGTCGAAGAAGACAGCACCGGGGCCTGCCACCCAGCGGTTGAAGCGGTTGTCGTGCGCGATGACGGCATTGCCGGCACCCAGTGCCTCGACCAGCGACGGGTTGGTGCCGCCCACCTGGTGACCGTGCACGTAGGCTGCGGAATGGAAGCGCAACGCCTGAACCACCTTCTTGTCGTAGATGGCGCCCAGGAACATCACTTCGTTGCCGGCCGCGGCCTTGACGGCCTGGTGGTAGGCATTGCCGTCTTCATACTTGCCCAGCACGGCCAGCTTCATGCCGCGCGGCTTGCGCGAGAAGCCCTCGACGATTTCCAGCAGCGAGTTCTCGGGCTCGGCCCGGGCGATGACGCTGAGGTAGCGGCCGGGCTCCAGACCCAGGGCCGTCACCGGCGCGGTATCGGCCGAGCGGATGTCCTCGGCGCCATAGGGAATGACGGTGATGCGCTCGGGGCTGGTGCGCCGGGACAGGTGGACCTTGATCTCGGGGTGGTCGGCCACGAGGTGGTTGCCCAGCCAGGCACCGGCCCATTCGTTCAGGTAGAACCAGGCCTTGGGACCCGCCCCCCACTTGGCACGCTGCCACTCGATGCCGTCCATGTTGATGACGTTGGGCAGGCGTGCCAGGCGCAGCAGCGTGCAGAAGATGGCGGTGTTGTAGCCGAGCGTGAGGCAGGGTTCACCGGCCTTCTGGGCGTGGCGGGTGGCGATCCAGTCAAACTGGATGGTGCCGGCCGGGCCAGCACGGTCAACGGGGATGTTGATGCGGTGGACGCCTTCCCAGGTGTCTTCGGTGATGGGGCCGGTACCGTCGATCTGGCAGTAGACGGTGACCTTCCAGCCCTTCTTCACCAGATAGAGCGCCAGGTATTCGGCAAAGGTCTCGAACCCGCCATGCGCTGCCGGCACACCACGGATGCCGAGGATGCGCAGCGCAGGGGTGGAATGGGCGGACACGGCCGAAGACGCGGCCGCAGTGTTGGGCACGTTGCTCAAAACTTGACTCCCAGCTCTCGATAGACGGTTTCGATGCCTTCAATATACCGCGTGCGGTTGAAATGGGTGGCGCAATGAACACGGGCCTTGCGTCCCATTTCGGCGATGTCGGCATCGGAACGGGCAAAGACGTCGGCCAGCACACCGGCCAGGGCGTCGACATCGCCGCTGGGAAAGACCCAGCCGATCTCGGGGGTGATCATCTCGGGGATGCCGCCGATGTCGGCACCGACGACGGGCTTGCCGCTGGCGAAGGCCTCGAGCACGCTCATCGGAGCGTTCTCGTACCACTCGCTGGGCAGCACCAGCGCCCGCGCGCCCTTGATCTGGTTCCAGAGGGCATCTCCCGAACAGAAGCCCAGCCATTCGATCCGGTCTGCGCCCGGCATGGCCTTGAGTTCTTCTTCCAGGGGGCCGGTGCCGGCCACGCGCAGCTTGACACCCGCCTGGGCAGCCGCCCTGGCCAGGGTGGCCACGCCCTTTTCGGGGGCCAGGCGACCGGCAAACAGCACGTAGTCACCCGGCTCGTAGGAGGGGGTGAAGGCGTTGACGTCGACGTAGTTGGGGACGTAGGTGACCTGCCACTCGGGCCAGCCCCATTCGATGAGCTTGTTGCGGTAGAAGTGCGAGGGGGCAACCACGCGCCCCAGGTACTTCTGCCAGGTGTTCATGGTGCGGCTCAGGCCCGATTCCAGCATGACGATGGCGCTGGCACCGAGCGAGTTGCGCACGCAGCGGTGGCGCAGCACGTTGACGACCGAGCCGTCCTTGCAGCGCTCGCAGACCCCGGTGCTGTTGAGCATCTTGTAGGCCGGGCAGGCGATCTTCAGGTCGTGTGCGGTGAGCACCGACGGGATGCCGGCCTCGTGCAGCACGGGCAGCACCGAGGGCGAGAGGTGGTGATAGATACAGTGCAGGTGCGCCACGTCGGCCGGAAAGACCTTGAGCAGCTTGCGCAGCTTGTCCTGGGCCTCGAAGGAATAGATGGCCTTGGACGCCTTGATGAGCTTGTCCTTGATGCCGTGCGCGTTGCCGAATTCCAGCTCCTCCACGAAGTACTCGCTCCAGCGCGAGGGCATGTTCTTCGGGTGGTGCATGGACATGACGGCCGTTTCCCAGCCGAGTTCCTGGAAGAGCGCGTCATGCTCCAGGTAGACGACGTCGGACCCACCACGACGATAGTGGTAGGAGTTCAGGGAAAGAAGGCGGGGGGGTGTGGTTTTCATGAGGCAGCCATTCTATAGGGGCGTCCCGGGTTGCGCAGTGGGGTCGTGAGCGCCGCCCCCACAGGAAGCGCCGTTCCGGCATCGGCGGTGGCCCGTCCGTCTGAACGGCCCTCCGGACGGCAGAATAACCGTTGCAATATGACAACGTAACGTTCTTGCCGCACGTTTTGTGGATTTTTGGGATGAACGCCAACAAAATCAACGTATTGACGGCATTTTTCCCGGACAATCCGCAACGCCCAGTCATGATCAATCGCAAATTCTGTTTCAGAACCGTTACCTCCGGGAACGATTCCGGCGTCCAGCCCTGCCGGCCGGTAGCATAGGCCGGAAGTCGGGCTTACCCGACGACGCGAACATGATGACCGGACAGGACAGCTGGACCGACAGCCAGTTCCGGGCGGCAATCCCGATGACCCTCATTGAGCAGTTCTTGCAGCAGCCATGAAACCCAAGATCGTTTTTGTCGTGATGTCGGCCATTCACAGCCCCGAGTCGGTGGCCCAGCTGGCACGGGCGCTTGCACCCCACACGGTGGTGGTGCACCACGACTTCAGCCAGACCCCCGATTTCTCGGTGAACGAGCCCAACGTGCGCTTCGTGCCCGAGCCGAAGCGGACTGGTTGGGCCATCTGGGGCTTCTCGGAAGGCATCTTCCATGCCATGCGCTATGCCTATGAGAACCTGGAATTCGACTATCTCCAGATCCTGAGCCCGACCTGCCTGCCGATCAAGCCGGTGAAGGCCCTGGAAGAGCATGTGGCCTCGGGCAAGACGGACGTGGACTTCGCCTGGATTGACATGCTGGCCGACGACGATGCGCTGATGTCGGTGTCGTACCGTGGCTTTGCGGGTGAGGAAAGCTTCCGCCACCGGCTGCTGCGCCGGATGATGGTGCTGTATTTCAACAATACGCCCGAACGGCGCGACGTGGCCGGCGTACAGCTGCGCACCGGCGGCAACCTGGATGCCAACGGCAAGCTCCGTCCGGTGGCACGGCTGGCACGCTTCGTCACGCGCCTGCTGGTGAACCCCACGCTGGGTGGCCATGTGTTCACGAAGGACTTCCCGCCCTTCTACGGTTCGACCTGGTTCGGTGCCCGGCGTGAGGTCGTGGGCTGGATGCTGGAGCGCTTCGCGCAGAAGGACATCCAGACGCACTTCCCCAAGCTGTGCATTGCCGACGAGTTCCTGATCCCGTCGATCCTCATGCAGGGCGTGAAGAAGAAGGGCTTCAAGTCCGGTCCGATGAACCACTGCATCGTCACCTTCATCGAGGCCAACCCGGCCTGGCTGACCGATGCCGACTTCGAGTTCCTGCAGAAGTCGCCAGCCTTCTTCGGCCGCAAGTTCCCGGACGACATTCACACGCCCATCCGTCGCCGCGTGCTGACCGAGCTGGTGGGCCTGACCCCGGAACAGGTCGTCCCGCCCGAAGATGACATGCCGGTGACGGTGGCTCCGGCCCGTGCCGTGGCAGCCGCCTGAAACCGGCAACCGGCTTCGAACAGATCCCTGCTTTCCCCTGGCGGCCCCTGTGCGGGCCGCTTTCTTCATGCAAGCGGGGAAAGTACAGGGTTGCGCTGCACGCCATGCTCAGGCAAGGCCCGAAAGGACGCCCATGCAGCTGGAGCGCTAACCGTCCATAGCGTCGGAATGCGCCACATAACCGGCAAACACCGGTGAAAAAACGTTAACTTACCGCATCCCCGTTGCCTTGATGCCAACCGTTCATCGGGGCAAACCGGCCTCACACGGACATGAGGCGTGGTTTTACCGTATTGTCTCGGGTATCGGTAGTATCATCGACATGTTTTGAGTGAGAGGCATCGGGCAGCAGATTTGCATGAATGCAACATTTGCTGCCGTGTCCTGCCCGAACCCCAGACTCGTACAGGAGACGACCCTGCTCTCCATCATCATCATCTCCCGCAATCAGATCGAAACGATCGACAGGTGCCTGACCAGTGTCCAGGTGGCCACCAAGGCCGCTGGCCTGGATCGCTACGAGGTCGTTTTCGTCGATTCAAAGTCCACGGACGGCACGCCGGAGCGTGTCCGCGAACGCCTGGGCAAGGACGTGACCATCGTCCATCTGTCCGGCCACACCAACGCCGCCATTGCCCGCAACGCGGGTACTGCGGTGGCCAAGGGTGACGCATTCTTCTTCATCGACGGTGACATGGAAATCGGCCCCGATTTCCTGAAGGTCGCGCTCGGCCCCGATGGCCTGCCGCACCACAACGTCACCTCCGGGCAGCTGCCCGAGAAGTTCTATTCACCGACCGGCAAGTTCCTGACCGACGGCCCGGACCGCTACAAGGTGCGTGCCGACGGCTATCGGGTGGAACTGGGCGGCATCTCGCTCATCCGCCGCGAGGCCTTCGAGAAGGTCGGCGGCTTCATGACCGAGATGCGCGTCAACGAGGACCAGGAACTGGGCCTGCGGCTGTGCAAGGCGGGCTATGGCATCTATGGTTATGCCACGGTCATGGCCACGCACCACACGGTGGACTACTTCCAGTGGCACCGGCTGGGCCGCATGCTGCTGGACGGCAGCATGTGCTATCCGGGCGTGGTGTTCCGCCGCCACTGGATGAACCGCCACTACTGGCCGCTGCTCATCTCGCACCAGCGCCCCACCGCGGTGTTTGCCCTGTCCCTGCTGCTGGCCATCTTCGTGAGCCCCTGGTGGCTGCTGCTGTTCATCGGCTACATCGTGGCCAAGAACATCCGTCGCCCCGGCGTGAGCTTCCTGCAGGATCTGGCAGGCACGGCTGCCCGCAGCTCGGGCTTCCTGATCGGTGTGCCGTTCTTCTATCCGCACCACATCGACAACAAGGACATCCACTACACGGTGGCCGAATACCCGAACCCCGTGTGGAAAGACGGCCAGCCCAGGCCGGCCGCCCCGGAAGGCACGGAAAGCACGGAAAAACCTGCAGCCTGACTGAGGCCGCAAAGGCCGAGCGATACCTCGTCAGGTATTGCCTTCGGTCCTTGTGAAACCAGTCCGGACATCATCCCCGAAGCGCCCTTGCTCCTGGAGCCTGGGCGCTTTTTTCATGCCCGGTCATGCCCGATCGTCATGTCCAGGATCATCATGCCAAAAAAGAAGGCGCCCCTTAAGGGGCGCCTTTCGGAGCGCGTCGGACACCACTCCGATCGGAGGGTGCCCGGTACCTGTCGATGAATGCCGGCTCAGACCGTCGGTGCAGCCCCGCCATCGGCCGGCGGCGTGGCCTCGGCCTGGCCGCCGCCGCGCTTGCGCTTGAGGACGGCCTGGAAGATGCGGACTTCTTCCTGACGCGGGCGCAGCACCAGGCCCAGCACCACCAGGTAGACCAGCGAGGCCAGCACCACACGCCACCACCATTGCGGGAAGACGTGGTAGAGCAAGGTGGCGGCAATAAGCCCGATGCAGCTGGCGAACACGCAGGCCAGGATGTGCTCCAGGTTGACCTGATACGGGAAGCCCGTACGCCGCAGCCAGTAGCCGACCATGATGTTGGCCAGCACCAGGCCGACGCAGTTGGCGGCCGGCAGGGCAACAATGCCGAACTGGGGCGCCAGCGCCACACCCAGCAGCAGGGAAAGACCCAGGAACAGGTTGCTGAAGACAAGGAAGCCGTAACGCTCGACGGTGTGCGAGAGGTTCTCGAGTGAATGCCGCCAGGACTCCAGCGCCATCACCAGGCACATCATCAGGATGAGCATGTTGGCGTCGGAGCCGTACTTGCCCTTGGACAGCCACAGGTACAGGTCACCGCCACCCGCCGCGAAGAAGGTCGCCGCCAGGCCGATCAGCACCAGGTTGACGGTGAGCGCGGCATTGGCGACGGTCTCGGCCTCCTGGTAGGAGCCATTGGCCGAATAACGTGCCGCCATCACCGGACGGATCATGCCGTTGAAGAGCTGGGCCGGCAGGTAGCGCTGCAGCTGGTCGAAGATGGACTGCGCGAAACCGAAGAGTGCCACCTGGATGGCGGTGAACTGGTTGCCGGCCACCAGACGGTTCACCATGCCACCGTAGGGCAGGATGATGAGGCCCTGGGTGTAGCCCTTGATGCCGAAGTCGATCATCCGGCGCATGTTGTTGTTCAGCCATTCACGCTGAAGCGGAACGTCGGTATTGTCACCGGGGCGATTGCGACTGGCCTTGTAGACGCCCCAGGTCATCACCAGGGCACCGATGGCCTCGTTGACGATCTCGACGAGGATCAGGTTGGTCAGCGTCATCTGCTGCGCCCAGACCAGGCCCACCACACCGATGAACTTGCCGACGGTGACGGCGGCAAAGGCCGTCTGACCGCGCTTCTGCTCCAGCATCGCCTCCAGGATCTGGAACTCGGAGTTGGAGGTGGTGCGGAACAGCACGACCAGCATGTAGAGCTGCAGGGGCACGACCCACCGCTCCAGACTCACCCAGTCGGCCAGCCACAGCGGGAAGATCATCAGCACGATGACCGTGAGCAGGATCAGCAGCAGGCGCAGGCCCATGGAATAGCCGATGAGCCGGCGCAGCGCCCAGGCGTAGCGCAGGTTGAAGATCTCGGGCACGAAACGGGTGAGGATCTGCCCGGTACCGACGGACGTGAGGGTGAGCAGCACCTCGGTCAGGCCCAGCAGCACGGAATAGGCCGCGAACTCCTCGACCGGCAGATGCCGGACGGTAAGCAGAAGGGCACCGACGCCGGCCACGGAGGTCAGCGCCTTGCCCATCAGGAAGTGTTTCATGCCGGCGGCGATACGCCGCGCACTATAAGGGTTGTGATCGGCGTGTTCCGACATGGGATCTGTTGCCTGTTCTGACAGAGAGGAGGATCAAGGAAGCGCTCAGTGTGTCGTGCCCGCGAAGCTGAGCCCCGACACCGAGTTGGGCGCGACGGTGTAGCGCGCCACCCCCTTGGCATCGAAGGAGAGCTGGATGCTCTGCCGCTTGGGACCGTCGATGACCTGACGGTCGTAGTTGTTGACCTGGGTGACGCCACCACCGATGCTGGCCAGGTTGGCCTTCAGCGTCTTGCCGGCCAGTGCCGGCATGTTGAGGGTGATCTCGGTGGCAGCCTTGTCACGGTTGATGGCCCAGACGCTGTAGCGGCTGCGATCCTGGTTGGTCATGACCGTGCCACGGGCCGAATAGCCGCCGCCATAGCTGGACGGGTTGCCGCTGCTGGTCTTCGTTTCCAGCACCTGGGGCAGCAGCGTCTCGCGCAGCAGCGCATAGGCATGCAACGGCACCGACGGATGGTAGGCGGAAGCGCCCTCCGGCTGATGGAACATGGGCCATGGGCCAGTGCTGCCATGCAGGGCATGCAGATCGGTGCCCTTGACCTGCGGCAGCTGCGTGGTGGTGATGATCAGGTCGGCCAGACCGATGCTGGCCCCCAGATCACCCGACTGACGCCAGTTCCTGTTCCAGTCCTCGCCCTGCCCTTCGGGCCAGCGGGCATGCTCGGTGACCCAGAAGCCGACATCCTTGGCCGGAACGCCACCCTTCTCGGCATCGGCGATGGACTGGCAGAGGTGGTCGATGCGGTTGGTGACCGGCGGGCCATCGGGCTCGCCGTCATAGTAGAGGTGCTGGGCGAATTCGGTGATGCCACTGTCCTTCAGCCCCTTGGCCAGCGCCGTGTTGTACTGCGAGGCGTTGATGCCCCGGTCAGACTGGGCGTCGAAGTCGGCCATCATGGCCACGAAGCGCGCTTTGGGGTCGACCTTGCGCACGGCTGCCATGACGGTCTGGGCGCGGTTGACATACAGGTCGGAAGTCCACTTCTCCTCGAAGCGGTCCAGCTCATTGCCCAGCTCCCAGCGCACGACCGGCACCTTGCGCTCGCCGATGTGGCGGACCAGGTCGGCGGCCTCACCGGAGAGCTTGTCGATGTCGGCCAGCTTGTCGATGTCACCCTTCAGGTTGAGCACGTACCAGACCTGCCCACCGGTTTCGCCCACGAAATCGAGGTACTCATCGACCCCGAACTCGATGCGCGGCAGCTCGATCCAGTCATTGATGCGGACCGATTTGCGCGTGGCGACCTTGCCCACCGAGGTCTTCCAGCGGTGATAGTTGGCGGTGGTGCCGCCGGGATAGCGGTAGACCGCCCCCGGAAAGTGCTGCTTCAGGAAACGCGTGACTTCGGGGCGCACCTGCTGCCGGTCGGCATCCCAGAGCGAGAGCTGGAACTCGCTGTTTTCCAGGTTGAAGCCGAAATACTCGGACCCCATGCTCTTGACGACCTTGTCGGAAACGATGAGTGACAGACCGTCGGGGCCCTTGTTGACCGCCACCGGCTTGCAGTCGCCGCTGGGCGATACGGTGGACTTGCAGCCGACAAGCGCCAGCCCAAGCATCAGGGCCAGGGGAAGCCTGCACAGGGATTTGACATCAGGTTTTGTCATGACGATGACCCGAGGGGCGAAGGGGGTTCGAGAGGTCGGCGGTCCGAGCGGACCGGCCGGCGACGAAGCCCGGATGACGACGCGGGCATGGACACGGTGGGCGCATGCGCCCCGTGTCGAAAGGCCGGATGCTGCCACGCAGCGATGCCCTCGCCCGTGAAGAAATGCACAGGGAGGCTTTCCGGCAGTGTCCCGTCCCGGGTCCCCGGAACACGAACAACCTCCGATTGTAAGGCGATAGGTGCCGCCGCGCCATTTTTCACTTGCCAAAACGGGTTTGTCCTGCGCGGAAGCCGCCGTGAATGCGCACGAGACCCATGCCGCACGGGCCATTTCGACCATGCAGCAACCTCGCTGCCTGACGTGCAAGGCGCCCCATCCCGTCATGGATTCGAGGGATGGCCACGATACGGCTCACCGGGACATCTCAGCCACGGAATTGCTCTCCCAGGAAACCGGTCACGGCGGCAAGCGGATGTTTCCCACAAAGTCGTTGAAAAAAGCCGGTCAAAGAGTGGCTTTTCTTTTCATTCGCCTGCCCGTCCCATGGCAGCAACCGTCCGTCCCGTGTTGTTTAACAACCAAAACTGTCGTTCGTAGAGTACGTCCCGCATGACGCACACATGCAAGCACACAACGACGGCAGTTGCCCCAGGTACCTGCCGGGTTCACCAACCACACGATGAACGTCAGACCATGAACAAGCAATTCCAGATTCCGCCCGCCGAAGACTTACCTCTCTTGAGCGGCATGCTCTCCTCCCAGCCGCGCACGCTGGCCGCGCTGTTCCTGAGCGCCGGCCTGCTGGCCGCCTGCGGTGGCAGTGGCGGCGAGGGCCAGAGCAGCGCTCCGGCATCGAGCAGCCAGCAGCAGGAAACCCTGGCGGGTGCCTTCATCGACGCCGCCAATGAACCGGCCGCAGGCCTGGATCAGCCGGCCGAAGGCCACGTTCCTCAGTATCACGCCGACAAGGTGGCCAAGGCCGTCAAGGTCACTGCCACCATGCCCGCCATCCTGAAGGCGCCGTCCTTCGGCCCGGCCGGCGAGACGATCCGCGTCGGCAAACCCGTCACTCGCGTGATGGGTCAGTATCGCAACGGTGAGCCCGTGGAAGGCCAGCGCCTCTACGTCGGCGGCAAGGAAGTCGCCAACGGCCAGCAGGCTGCCTACACCCCGACGGCCGCCGATATCGGCAAGCAGCTGATCTACCGCGAGCGTGTCGTCAACCCCCGCACCCGCGAAGAGATCTGGGCCGAGAGCGCCCCGGTGACGGTGGTCAGCTCCACGGCGCCCGTCGCCCGCAAGGCACCGACCTTCGGTCCCGCCGGCCGCACGATCCGGGTGGGTGAGCCCGTGACCCGCGTGACGGGTGAATACGATGGTGGCGAGGCCTTCGAGGGCTTCCGTCTGCGCAACGGCAAGCCGGTCGAGAACGGCCAGCAGGCCGCCTATACCCCGGTGGCCGCCGACATCGGCCAGGTGCTGGTGTATGGCGAACGCGTGCGCAACCCGCGCACCGGTGAAGTGATCACCGTCTACAGTGCCGAAGTGACGGTGGTGGCTGCCGGCGACCAGGCCGCCAAGCCTGTGGTGACCGCTCCGCGTCCTGCCCCGGCCGCCGAGCAACCTGCTCCGGCCACGGCCCCCACGATGACGGTGGCGCCCCGCTTTGCTCCGGCCAACCAGCCGCTGATGGTGGGCGTGCCTGTCACCCGCGTCTCGGGTACTTATCAGAACGGCGTGGCCTTCGAGGGCTTCCGCCTGCGCAACGGCGTGGAGATCAGCAATGGCTACGCCGCCAGCTACACCCCGGTGGAAGCCGACGTCGGCCAGAAGATCATCTATGGCGAACGTGTGCGCAACCCGCGTACCGGTGAGGTCAAGACCTTCTACAGTGCGGAAGTGACGGTGGTCGATGCCGCCTCCCCCGCCCAGGTGACGGCTCCGCGCATCTCGGGCAACGCCCAGGTCAAGGCTGGCGAGCGCCTGAACGCCGTGGCCGGCAGCTACCGCAACGGTCAGACCGCCTCGCGCCAGTGGCTGCGTGACGGCCAGCCGATCAGCGGCGCGACCCAGATGAGCTACACCACGGTATCCGCCGATGCCGGCAAGAAGGTGAGCTATTCGGAAGTGGTGCGCAACCCGTCCAACGGCAAGAGCGCCACCTTCCACAGCACGCCGGTGACCGTGGTGGCCGCCAACAGCCTGGAAGTCACCACGCAACCCTCGCTGACCACCGGTACGCGCGATGCCGTGGTGGGCCAGACGCTGGAACGCAAACTGGGCGCCTACCAGAACGGCTACATCATGAACGCCATCTGGCGCGTGAACGGCCAGGACAAGGGCTGGGGCCCGGAATACACCCCGAGCCGCGAGGACATCGGCAAGTCGATCGTTTACACCGAAGAAGTGCGGGGCAGCGACGGCACCGTCAAGGAATTCACGGCCCCTGCCGTTCGGGTGGTAGCTTCGGCCGGCGCGCCGGTCACGGCCCCCCAGCAGCCGACGCAGGCTGCCAAGCCTGGCTATCCGACGGCCAGCACGATGCCCACCATCTCGATCGGCACTGCCAACGCGGTGGTTGGCCAGCGGCTGGTTCGCACGATGGGTTCCTACACCAACGGCTACGTGACCAACGCCATCTGGAAGGTGAACGGCGAGGACAAGGGCTGGGGTCCGGAATACGTCCCGACCTCGGCTGACGTCGGCAAGTCGATCGTCTACACCGAGGAAGTCCTGGGCCGCTCCGGCGACATCGTGAACTTCACGGCCCCGGCCGTGAAGGTGGTTGCCTCGGCCAGCGCGGCACGTCCTGCCCCCGCACCTGTGTCAGCTCCTGCCCCCGTCGCCCAGCAGAACCGCGGCGGCACCGTGAACTCGGTGCAGGAAATCATCAACGACATGAAGCTGTACAACGAGGGCGAACTGGCCGGTGTGGACAAGGGCAACGGCTGGGCCTCGGGTCCGGGCTACGTGATCATGGGCAACATCCCCCGTGGCACCAACACCCCGAGCTACTGGAGACCGGCCAACACCCACTTCAAGAGCAGCGCCACCTGGAACGCCGTCATTCCCTGGCTGGTGGTGTTCGACGGTGTGGGCAACGGTGCCACCAACACCCGGGTGCAGATGCGCAACATCAAGCTGTACATGAAGCGCAAGTCCACCAACCGCTGGGAAGCCATCATCAACCAGCCCATCTCGGGCGAGGACTACCCGAAATCGCTGCAGGGTGACCAGACGACTCGTGCCGACATCCGCTACGAGGCCGACGGCTCCCGCTCGCTCAAGCCCAACGGCCGCAACCGCGTGTTCCACGGCTGGGGCAGCCCGATCAACTTCGATGCCTGGGATCTGAAAGCACTGGTGACCACGGTTCAGGCCCGCCTGGTGGTGGACAACCCGGCCCGTCCGGACGACCGCTCCCGTGCGAAGTTCCTGATCCACGTGGGTGCCGACTACTACCCCGAGACGAGCACGCGTGTGGCCGCCACGGCACCGGCCTACTACTTCCCGGGTGTCGGTGTCTCCCGCGCCAAGTATGTCCGCAACGAATGGCGAGCCTTCAACTTCTCGACCATCGACGCCGGCAAACCGGAACCGGGTGGCTCGATCTCGACCCAGGAACTGATCAACAACCCCCCGCCGCTGGAGTGATGCACCACGAAAACCACTCCTGACATGACAAGGCAGTAAACACGCGCGGGACTCTGACAATCATCGTTGTGTGCGTGTGGTAACGGGGGAGGCCGGCAACGGTCTCCCCCTCTTCGTTGGTCGATTGTTACCGGGCAAGAAAAAGGCCGGGAACCCGAGGGGCTCTCATGCCCCCGGATTCCCGGCCCCTGCCGGATGTCCCTGCGATCAGCGACGACGGCTGGAGTCGCGCGTATCGAGCCAGCCGGAGCGCCGCGACGACAGGTCCTTTCCGTTATCGGGCTCGTCATCGTCGGCAAACATCGGCAACGTGCGCGGACCGGCCACATCGTCGATGGTCGGCTCACCGGGCATGCCCTGGCGCGGGCTGGGCCGGCGGGTACCGACGGCGGGCGGCAGGTCCGCCCCCTGCTCGGGCGCTCCCCAGGCCGAGGGGTTGGCCAGATCCAGATGCTGCGGCCGAGGGCCGAAGTGTCCGGTATGGCGAGCGCGGCGATGATGCTGCGCACCTTCCCCGAAAGCGGGCTGCGACGGCATGCCTGCGTCCGGCGCCGCATGCGAAGGCTGCACCGGCGACGAATACGGCTGCTGCGGCTGCGTCATCATGGGATCCTGCGGTGCGGCCGGCGCCTGCGGGAAGCGAGGCTGCGACGGCGCAGACACCGGACCCTGCGGTTGCGAGGCCTGAGGCTGCATGGCCTGAGGCTGCGTGACCTGCTGCTGCATGGCCTGGGGTTGCGCAGCCTGCCGCTGCTGCGGAGGCTGGGCCACCTGCGACGGGGCGCGCTGCGCGGCCCCCGGTTGCGGCCCGCGGGAGACGGCCGACGAAGGCGGAATCTGCGCCCCGGGCTGACCGATTCCCGTGCGCCGCGGTGCAGCCGCCCCCATGCCGCTCGGGGGCTGCACGCGGGGTGCGGCCGGCGACGAAGCCGCCGTTGCCGGCATGCCCTGCCCCACCGGTGCCTGACCGACAGGCCCCTGACCGACAGGCCCTTGGGCGACCGGCGCCGACGCCGGCTGCCGGGGCGCAGCTTCAGCCTGGGCACCCTGTGCTTTCGGGAAGGCCGAACGTGCCGTCTGGCCGGCCGTGGCCAGGTTGGCCATGGCCTGGGCCGCCGTCATCTCGGTGCTGCCCGGGGCGCCTGCCGCAGCGCCCGAGCCAGTCTGCGGGCTCATGGGCTGCTGGGAAGCAACCTGGCCTGCCTGTGCCGACGGCGCAGCTGCTGCGTACCCACCCGGGTATGCCGCTGACTGACCGGCCTGCCCTGCCTGCGCCGATGGCGCGGCCTGGGCAGGCGCAGACGGATGCCCCGGTGCCGTACCCGCTTGCGGACGGGAAGCCTGGGCCTGTGCGCCCGAGATGCCCGTACCGGCCGCAAAGGCAGGTTTGGCCTGCTGACCGTGCGCTGCATGGGACTGATCCGCAGCGCCGGTCTGCGCAGGGGCCGCCGCACCGCCGATGGGCGCCCCGGCTGCAAAGACCGACGTGGCCTGCTGACCGTGCACGGCATGGCTCGAATCCGCAGCCGCACCCTGACCTTGCTGACCCTGCTGTCCTGCAGGCGCCGAGTAACCCAGGTGGCGTGCCTCCTGAGCGGGCTGTTCACCCGCCCCGCCGGCCTTGCTCGCCAGCAGGCGCTGCTGTTGCCAGGCCAGCTCCTGCGGTGCCAGCACACCTTCGGTCGGGAAGATGACCTTGGCCTTGCGGAAGTCGGGCTTGAAGCGCGACGGCTTGCCGGCCTTGAGCAGATCGGCGCAGGTGGGCGACATCGGGCCGTGCCGATAGCGCCATGCCACCAGACCCAGCGTCAGCGACACGATGAAGGCATGACTGACCAGCACCACCGCACTGTTCGAGTACACCGCCATCAGCAGCGTGACCGCCAGACTGGCCATCAGCATCCGGCACAGCAGACGATCCCAAGCGGTGGCGGCTTCCGCGAAGCACTTGGCCACCGAGCGCATGGCGCCGAAGATGATCATGAAGTACAGGATGAAGCCGACGATGCCGAAGTCCCACAGCACGGTGGACGTCGTGAGCAGGTCGATGTACATGCCCGGGTGGGCCAGGAACATGTGCCCCGGGTCCGGCACCAGACCGTCGACACCGTAGGAAGAGCCCACACCCGTACCGAACAGCGTCTCGATCGGGTCGTTCCAGGACTGCGACTCGAACCAGTAGGGCACCGCCGTGAGACGGTTCACCCCGGTGGCGTAGTAGCCACGGTTACCGAAGTTGTACTCGATGGTGTCACGCAGGTTCTCGTCGAACGACATGTTGGCAATGTCGCCCGAGGTCTGCACCACGAAGTAGAAATAGCCAAGGATGGCGCCGAAGAAGAGCGTGGCCACCACGATGCCCAGGAACGCCAGCGGCCGCTTGGCCACCAGGTCGAAGTAGGCGGCAAACAGCACCACCGGCATCATGATCAGCACGACCTTGGTTTCACCCAGGCCCAGCGGCACCAGCAGGGCCACCGTCAGCAGCAGCGTCCAGAAGCCGTTGAGCAGCTTCTCGCGCCAGGCATAGAAGACGGCGAACAGCACCATCACCTGCAGCATGGCCATGATGGAGCTGGCGCCACCGCCAGTCATCGAGCCCTCGAAGGTACCGACGATGATGTCGAAGGGCACGAAGCCAGGCTTGTCGTAGCCCATCACGCCCGGCACCAGCACCACGCGCTGATAGAGCGTGAACGGCAGCTGCATCAGGCCCACGCCCAGGATGAAGAGCAGCCAGTTGCGGACCTGCTTTTCGCTGAACGGCACCACCGCCATCAGGAACATCACGCCCCAGAACTGGAAGTAGCGCTTGGCACCGGCTGCCACCTCGGTGATGGGACCATCGGACATCAGACCCGAGGCCACCGCCAGCACGATGAAGGCGAGGCTCGTGTAGATGAACGGTGGCATGGGCCGCTGGAAATGCTTGCTGCCCGCCACCGTGTAGAGCATGGCCGCCCCGGCCATGAAGATGCCCAGCAGCGAGAAGAGCCAGGAGATCTTGGCCATGCCGGGCGAGAAGTACCCGACCGGGCCGTTGATCAGGAACACGCCGATGAGGATCAGCCAGACGGCAATCGGCAGCGCGTTGAGCAGCAGCACGCCGGCGATGCCGCCCAGCACCAGGGCGATGAGGATCAGGTTGCCGGTGGCGACCACCAGCCCGACCAGCGCCCCCACGCCCAGGAACAGCCCGCCGATGAGCAGCGGGGTCCAGGAGTGGTTGCCTGCCAGGCGCGGCAGGCGATTCAGGATGGAGGAGACAGCCATGCGAGGTGCTTAGTTGCCGAGACGCAGGTTGGGCGGCGTGACCGTCGGGCCCGTGCCGCCGATGAGGCGCTGTGCACGGGTGGACTGCGACGGCGGCAGCACAGCCAGGACCGGGATGCCGGAGGCCTGCAGCAGATCGTCGGCGCTGCGCAGCGGCTTCTGGGCGGCTTCCAGGGTGAAGGCAGCCATCAGGCCCAGGAACAGCCCCAGGAACAGACCCACCGCCACATTGAGGATGAGGTTGGGCCGGCTGGGCAGCAGCGGCACGACGGCCGGGGTGATGATGCTGATGTTGGACAGACCGGCACTCATGGCCACCTGGGTCTCGGTCAGACGACGCTCGACCAGGTCATAGGCCTTCTGGGCGCTGGCCAGATCCTGCTGCAGGATGGCGATCTGGTCACGCTTGCTGCGCAGCGACAGCACCTTGGCCTTCTGGGCATCCACGGCGGCGGAGAGCTCGCGCTCGCGCTGCAGGTTGACCGAGTTGGCAGTGCGGATGCTGTTCTTGACGCGGCTGATCTCGGTGTTGAGGCGGGTGCGCAGCTCCTGAACCTCGGCCTGCGCCTGCAGGCGGATGGGGTGGTTGGCACCGTACTGCGACGATACCTGACCCAGCTTGGCCTCGGCACGGCCCAGGTCGGTGGTCAGCGTCTGGATGAGCTCGTTGGCCACCACTTCGGGGATGGCCATGTCACCGCCACGGCCCACCACGGCGCTGCGCGAGCGGCTCTCGGACAGGGCGGACTGGACCTGCACCAGCTGCGAGGACAGTTCCTGCAGACGCTGGTTCTCGACGTCGATCCGCTCGTCGCTGGTGATGATGCCGCTTTCACGCTGATAGCTGGTCAGCTTGTTCTGGGCAGCCTCGACCTTGGCCTTGTACTCCTTGACCTGCGAGGCAAAGCGCTCGGCGTATTCCTGAGCCGGCTTGGTGCGCAGATCCAGGGCGGCCGCCTTGTAGGCGTTGGCGAAGCCGTTGGCGATCTCGGCAGCACGCTCGGCACTGGACCACTCGGCACCGATGGCGATGGTGGTACCGTCGGTGGACGAGGTGACCTTGATGGACTTCAGCAGCACGTTGGCCAGCCAGTCATCGATGTTGCCCCGGCCCTTGGTGGCCTTCTGCCAGTCGGTCTGGACGTCCTCGTCCTGGGCAAGCTTCAGGTCCTTGATGACCCGGTCGACCACCTGGCTGCTCTGGATCAGCTCGGTCTGGCTGGCCAGCATGTTGCGGATGGTCTCACGCGTGGGCGCCGCCATACCGGATACCTGGTCGACCGTGTTGGCATCGACGTAGACCGTGGTGGCGGCGCTGTAGCGCTTGCTCATCAGCAGGCTGCCGGTGATGGCCATGAGCGTGGTGATGGCCACGATCGACGCGACCAGCCAGAATCGCGATCGGAGAATTCCAAAAAGCAAGTCGAAACGCATAGGACTACCTGGAGTTGGCACGGAAGTGCCGATTGTGAATGGAGCGACGGTTCGAGGCGGTGAGAAACTGCACATCGTCCGCGGCGCAGGACCGCGGGTCGCATGGAGATTCGATGGTGCCGGCCACGGAAACACACGGTCGACCGACCGTGCAGCGGCTCCGCGCCGGCGCCGGACGGCTGGGCATCGACTTCCTCGACACCCGGTATTATCCCAGTATCCGGCTAGTATGGGGCTGAATGTCACGCATGCCGACAGCCCAAACGGCGCGAATGCGCGCCAGATGTGGCATGAAAGCCCGTGCGCTGCCCTTGGAACAACGGCCCAGGGCCCGCGGCCGATGACGGACCGGCCTGAAGCGATGCCAGGGCCGGGGCGGTATTATCGCAAGGATCGCCCCCGGGGATTATGAAATTTCCGGTCCCATGATGCGGGTTCGTAGCCGGCACGTAATGCGCATGTAAAAGCCATGCCGTTTGCCGACATACTGTGGCGCATCCATGCCGCAGGCTGCAGCGCTTGCGCCACACTGACGCAAACAGGGCCTCCTGCCCCGGCAGATGCCGCGGCTGTGCACAAATGCCTCGCCCCGCTGCCCGGCAGGCGGCATGATGGACCGATCCGCCGACACGGGCGCCCGTCACCGGGTCCCGATCCGGCGCGAAGGCGTCCGGTGGCCGGGCAATTTCCCTGTCCGACCCACGCCGGAGGCTGCGCGCCGCCGCAGAATCAGGGACAATGCCGAGATGGATGCCCTGCCGTGCCGCGGGCACATTCCGCGGATTGGCGAGCCGCCGGGCCGTCATCGCCCTGCTGCCTGCCGGCCATGGCCGGCAACGCCTTCTGTTTCACCCGATTCCTCAGACACCATTTTGCCAACATGAACAACCCGATCGACCAAGCGCCGGCAGGCTCTTCCTCGAACTACTCCGGTGGCCGCCAGGCAACTGGCACCGCCCTGGTCCGGGATGACGGCACCCGACTGCCCGACTTCAATCAGGCCAACCGCAAGACCCTGATGATGGGGGGCATCCTGGTCGCCAACGGCAAGCTGCGTCAGGACCAGATCGACCTGGTGCTCAACGAGCAGCGTGTCACCAACCTGCGCTTCGGCGAGACCGCCATGCGCATGCGCCTGGTCTCCCACGCCGACGTGGAAGAGGCGCTGGCCATCCAGTTCGGCTATTCGTCGTCGCGGGCCTCGGCCCTGGCGCTGCCCGACAAGGTCACCAGCGCGGTCAACCCCTACTCGCCGTTCGCCGAAGCGCTGCGCGGCCTGCGCAGCCAGCTGATGACGCGCTGGTTCGACGGCTCGCCCGACCGCCGCACGCTGGCCATCACCAGCGTGGACCGCGGTGACGGCAAGAGCTTCGTCTGCGCCAACCTGGGCGTGGCCTTCTCGCAGATCGGCCAGCGCACCCTGGTCATCGACGGTGACCTGCGCCACCCCACCCAGCACCTGAACTTCGGCCTGCGCAACCAGATGGGCCTGTCGGGCATCCTCAGTGGCCGCGCCGGTCTGGAAGAGGTGATGGAGTTCCCCACCCTGCCCAACCTGGCCGTGCTGCCGTCGGGCCCGCAACCTCCGAACCCGCAGGAACTGCTGGGCCGCGACATCTTCATGGACCTGCTGCAGACGCTGGCGGGCCACTATGACGTGATCCTGATCGACACCCCGTCGGCCCAGGAGGCGTCGGACGCCATGGTGATCGGCCAGCGCGCCGGCGCTGCGCTCATCGTCGGGCGTCGCAACAAGACGAAGGCCACCGAGATCGCGCAACTGGCCTCGGTGATGGCCAGCTCGAACATCGCGCTGCTGGGCGCTTCGCTGAACGAGTACTGATCCCGAACCCCGACGGGATCCCCTGAGGATCCTCTGATTCAGAGGATCCCTTGAAGGCGAGTGGCTGCCACGGCCGCTCGCCTGTCTGTTTTCTGCAGCAGTCAGTGGGCAATTGCCGGTATATTCGGTCAGAACCGGAACCGTCCGCCCGATCCGAATGCCGAACATTCCCACCCTCATGCCCGTGCTGGGCCTGCTGGCCACTGCGGTCGCCGCCTTCGTCATCATCCTGAAAGGGCTGGTGATCCCGGTGCTGCTGGCCCTGCTGGTGTACGCCTGGAGCTGCCTGCTGGCCGACCGCATCGTGCAGGCGCACAAGCCCTCGGCGCTGTCCCTGGGCTACTACCCCAAGCGCTGGCCGGCCGTCATCAGCGGCGCCGTCGTCTCGGTGCTGGTCATCACGGCCTTCGTCTTCCTGACGTACTGGACCATCCATCTGGCCTCGTCCAACGACCTGCGCATCTTCCTGGTGCGCATTGAGGATTCGCTGGAGGTGCTGCGTCAGGCGCTGCCCGAGGCGGCTGCCAAGGTGATCCCCGAGAACTGGGCAGACCTGAAGGCACAGCTCTTCAACGTCGTGCGCAGCAAGGCGGCCGTGCTGGGCAGCGTGGGTGGCGTGGTGGTGCACACCATCGTGCAGTCGCTGTTCGCCATTCTGGTGGGGGCGCTGGCGGCCGTCTCCACCTGGCAGCCGCACCGGCTGCGATCGGACCGGCTGTTCATCGCGCGGCTGCTGGTGGTGCTGGAACGGGTGGCCATCGCCCAGATGCGCATCGCGCTCTTCAACACCACGATGACAGCCCTTTACCTGTTCGTGGTGCTGCCGCTCTTCCAGGTCCAGCTGCCCTTCCGCGGGCTGCTGTGCATGTTCACGCTGCTGACGGGCGTGCTGCCGGTGCTGGGCAACCTGATGGCGAACACGGTGCTGTCGCTGATCTCGTTTGCGGTCTCGCCGTGGGTGGCGGTCAGCTCGCTGGTCTTCCTGGTGGTGATCCACAAGCTGGAATACGTGATCAACGCCCGCACGGTGGGCTCGAAGATCTCGATGAACTCGTGGGAGATCCTGGCGGCGATGCTGACCGGCGAGTCGCTGTTCGGCGTGCCGGGCCTGGTGACGGCGCCCCTGCTCTACCCGTTCTTCAAGCGCGAGATTGCCCGGATCTGGACGCGCTTCAACAACGCGCCGGTGGCGCCGCATACGGCGCCCCAGCCCGAGCCGCTCCCCCACGAATGAGCTCGCAGGCTGCGCCCAGGCGCAGCCTCGGCACATGCAGGACGGCCAGCGGCGCATCCGCCACGACACGGACGGTTGCCCGGCCCCCCAATCATGGCTTTGCCCGCGATGATGGGGCGCGCCGCGTCGGCAGGACAGCGTGCGCTGGCGCGGCCTTCCCCTTGGACCTTATCGACCCCGGCTGGCGTTGACCTGCGCTTCCTTCTCGAGCAGTTCTTCCCAGCGGGTCATCATGTCCAGGACCTTCTGTTCCTTGTCGGCCAGGGCGGTCTGGAAGTCCTTGATCTGCTCGGGCGGCTGGCGGAAGAAGTCGGGCTCGTTCATGCGGGCCTGATCGGCGGCAATCTCGGCCTCCAGCGTCTCGATCTCGCCGGGCAGGTTGGCCAGGTCGCGCACCTCGCGGTTGCTAAGGGTGAGGCGCCCGCCCCGAGGCTTGGCTGGCTCGGCAGAAGCACCTGCTGAAGCGGATGAGGCGCCGGCTGCATCCGCCGCCTGCGCGCCGGAAGCGCTCGCCGCGCGGTTGGCCGTGTCGCTGCCTTCCACGCCTGCCTGCCCGGATGACGACGCGATGGCCGCCGCCGCGCCGAAGCCCGACGGCGCCTGGTTCGGCTGGGTCTGACGCCAGGCCAGCCAGTCGGAATAGCCGCCCACCAGTTCCAGCCAGTGGCCATCGCCCTGGGCCACCAGCACCGACGTAACCACGTTGTCGAGGAAGCGCCGGTCGTGGCTGACCAGCAGCAGTGTGCCCGGGTAGGACTGCAGCATGCTTTCCAGCAGGTCGATGGATTCCAGGTCCAGGTCGTTGGTGGGCTCGTCCAGCACCAGCAGGTTGGCCGGGCGGGCAAACAGGCGCGCCAGCAGCAGGCGGTTGCGCTCACCGCCCGACAGGGTGCGGACCGGCGAGTTGGCCCGGTTGGACGGGAACAGGAAGTCCTGCAGATAACTCATGATGTGGCGGCGCGCGCCATTGATCTCGACGTATTCCGAGCCGGGGCTGACCGTGTTGGCCACGCTCTGCTCGGGGTCGAGCTGCTCGCGCAGCTGATCGAAATAGGCAATCTGCAGGTTGGAGCCCAGCCGCACCGAGCCGGTGTCGGGCGGGTACTCGCCCAGGATGAGCTTGAGCAGCGTGGACTTGCCGATGCCGTTGGGCCCGATCAGGCCGATGCGGTCACCGCGCATGATGGTGAGGTCCAGGTCGCGCACCAGGCAGCGCCCGCCCAGGCTGATGCCGGCCTGGCGGGTCTCGCAGACCAGCTTGCCGGAGCGCTCGCCCGCATCCACCTCCAGCCGGATCTGGCCGGTGCGCTCGCGCCGTGCGGCCCGCGCCTCGCGCAGCGCCTCCAGCCGCCGCACGCGGCCTTCGTTGCGGGTGCGGCGCGCCTCGATGCCTTTGCGGATCCAGACCTCTTCCTGCGCCCAGAACTTGTCGAACTTGCGGTTGGCCACCGCCTCGGCTTCCAGCTGCTCGCCACGCACCTTCTCATAGGTGGCGAAGTTGCCGGGGAAGCTGCGCACCAGCCCGCGATCCAGCTCGATGATGCGAGTGGCCACCTGATCGAGGAAGCGCCGGTCGTGCGTGATGATGATGGCCGCCGGCCCCGCGTTGACGATGGCCTCCAGCGCCTCGATGGCCTCGATGTCGAGATGGTTGGTGGGCTCGTCCAGCAGCAGCAGGTCGGGCTCCAGCGCAAAGGCCAGCGCCAGCGCCGCCCGCTTGTTCTGCCCGCCCGAAAGCCCTTCGGGATCAGCCTCCGGGTCGACGCCGAAGCGGTCCAGCTCGGCCCGCAGCCGCGCCTGCAGCGCCCAGTAGCGCCGTTCATCCCGCTCGTCCACCAGCCCGGCCGCCGTGCCGCGCGCCAGCAGGCTCTCGAAAAGCGTACCGGCCGGCGGCAGCACCGGCTCCTGCTCCACCAGCACGATGCGCAGGCCGTCGCGCACCACTGCACGCCCGTCATCAAGCTGGATGCGGCCGGCAATGACGTTGAGCAGACTGGACTTGCCGGTGCCGTTGCGACCGATCAGCCCAAGCCGCTCGCCGGCAGTCAGGGTGAAGGCCGCCCCATCCAGCAGGGGATGGGCACCAAAGGCCAGGCCGGCATCGATCAGGCTGAAGAGGACACTCACGGAAGGGATCTCGTTGCAGGTGGAGGGGCTCAGGTCAGTGTCGATGGCTCCCCCTGCCGTTGCAGATGGGAGATGCCCGAAGAACGGGGAGCCGCGCACACGCTGGCGGGACAACCGCCAACCAGGTGAGCGCAGACAGACACTTCCGGGATTCTAGGAGCTTGGGCGGCAGAAAGCACCCGGCCCCTCGAAGCGTATGCCATCGGCCCCTGAACATCGTCCTCTGAATATACAAGGGGCCGCCTGAGACACATGCGCCTGACCGGCCCGCAGGACAGGGCCGGCCTGGGCTGAACCGACCTCAGCCTTTGGCCAGCGGCTGCGTCCGCGCCTCCAGCCACGCCAGTGCGGCGCCCTGCAGGCGCGGTGCCAGCTTCTCGCGCACCAGCGCGTGGTAGGCGTTCACCCACTGGATCTCCGTGGGGGTCATCATCGCCGTGTCCATCAGCCGCGTGTCGATGGGGCAGAGCGTGAGCGGCTCGAAGTGGAGGAATTGGCCGAATTCCGTTTCCTGCGGGTTCGCCACCGGCTGGTTCACCACCAGGTTCTCGATGCGGATGCCCCACTTGCCGGGCCGGTAGATGCCGGGCTCGATGGACGTGATCATGCCCACCTTCAGCGCGCCCTGCGGCAGCACCGGCGCGTGCCAGGAAATCACCTGCGGGCCTTCGTGCACGTTCATGAAGTAGCCCACGCCATGGCCGGTGCCGTGGCCGTAGTCGCACTGCTGCTGCCACATGGGCTTGCGGCAGATGGCATCCAGGAGCGGACCGGCAATGCCTTCCGGGAAGATCGTCTCGGCCAGCGCGATATGCGCCTTCAGCACCAGCGTATTGTCACGCTTGTGCGCGGCGCTGGGCGTCCCCACCGGCACCACGCGGGTGATGTCGGTGGTGCCGTTCAGGTACTGGCCGCCGGAATCGATCAGCAGGAGGCCGTCGCCGCGGATCTCGCTGTACGCCTCGGGCGTGGCCGAATAATGGGGCAGCGCGGCGTTGGCATTGAAGCCGGCAATGGTGCCAAAGCTGGGCGAAACGAAATTCGGCCGCTGGCTGCGGAATTCCAGCAGCATCCGGTCGATGTCCAGCTCGTTGAGCACTTCGCCCCGGGCCAGGCGGGCCTCGAAATCGGCAAAGAAACGGCAGAGCGCCACGCCGTCCTCGATCATCGCCTCACGGGTGTGGGCCACGTCGGCCGGCGACTTGACGGACTTGAAGAGCGTGCTGGGGTTGACCGACTCAATGACCGGCACCGTGCCCTTGAGTGATTGCAGCGTGCTGGCAGCCACCTTGGCCGGGTCCACCAGCAGGCTGTCGGACAACCGGGCGATGTCGTCTGCCGCCTTCTCGTAGGGCGCCACCGAAATGCCAGCCGCCGCCAGCGCCTCACGCGCAGGTGCCGTCAGGCGCGAGTCGTCCACGTACAGCGTGGCGTTTGAAGCCCCGATGAGCAGGTGCGCCAGGAAGACCGGGTTGTAGGAGACATCGTTGCCGCGCAGATTGGTGAGCCAGGCGATATCGTCCAGCGACGAGATCAGGTGATGCGCCGCGCCCTTTTCCTGCATGGCGGCGCGCACGCGGGCCAGCTTCTCGGCGGCAGTTTCCGACACGAATTCTGCCGGATGCACCACCACCGGCTCGGCCGGCAGCGCGGGCCGCTCCGTCCAGATGCCGGCCAGCAGGTCCGTATCGGCCCGCAGCTGGATGCCCTTGGCCACGAAGGCCTGCTCCAGCTGGCGCTTGGCTGCACGCGACAGCATGTCAGGCGCCACACCCACCACCGCGCCCTGCCCCAGTGCCTCGGCCAGGGCTTCCACATGCGTGCGTCCCCGACCCAGCTTCTGCAGCTGGATGCCGGTGCCGGCCAGCTGCGCCGTGGCCTGCTCCCAGTAGCGGCTATCCGCCCACAGGTCCGCCGTGGCGGCCGTGACCACCAGCGTGCCCACCGAGCCCGTGAAGCCCGACACCCAGCGCCGGCCCTGCCAGTGCTCGGGCAGGTATTCAGAGAGGTGCGGATCGGCCGACGGGATGATCCAGGCATCGATGCCCTGTTTCTGCATGGCCTGGCGCAGCGCAGCCAGACGTTGGACGGGGCCCTGCAGGGCGGAGGAAGAAGAGACAGCGTTCATGACGGAAAAATAGGATCCTGGATGACCGAAGAAAGACGGGAGAAGCCTGCGGCAGGCTGCAAGACGTGCAGACAGACTGCATGAGCCGGCAGGCCGTGCCCTTCAGGGCAGCCTGCCCGGGAGGATGAATCGTCCCCTCAATCGACGTCCTTCAGCATGCGGTTGAGCACCGGCACCAGCACCAGCAGCGCGACCGCACACACCAGACTGATCACCGTCAGCTCGACATAGAAGTCCGCGGCGGCTTCCTTGCTGTAGTGGGCGTCGAACAGCACGCCCCCAGCGGTGAAGCCCAACGACAGGGACAGGAAGTTCACCGCCACCATCTGCGTCTTGAACGAGGCTGGCGCGATCTTGGTGGCCAGCGAGATGGCGATGGGTGAGATGAGCAGCTCGGCCACCGTGACCAGGAAGAGCACGCCCACGAACACCAGCATCGACATCGGCTCACCCGCCTTGATGTAAGGCACGAAGCAATAGTAGCCCGCCGCCAGCACGAAGAGCGAGAGCACGAACTTCATTGGCGTGCGGGGCTGCTTGTCGCCCAGCTTCGTCCACAGCGTGGCCATCGTGCCCGCCAGGATGATCACCCACATGCTCTGGGCCGAAGCCGACCAGGACACCGGTGCCTCCCAGTCCCCGATGCGGCGCACCACCGTCTCGTCAAAGTACACCACCACCGACGTGAACACCTGGAACCACAGCATCCAGAACACGCAGGCCGCCAGAAAGAGCGGTACGTAGGCCAGCACGTGGCGCTTCTCGCTGGCCGAGAAGCCGGGGCCCAGCAGCATGCGCCCGAAGTAGCCCAGCACCGCCACGATGTTGATGCCCAGCACCACCGACGAGAAATTGCCCGTGTGGATGACCCCGGAGGCAAACAGCGCCCCGACCACACCAATCACCACCGCAGCGCCCACCAGCATGTGACGACGCTGCGCGGGCGACAGCGGATTGGGCACCGGCAACTGCGGCAGCCCTGCCCGACCGCGCGCATAGCGCCACAGCCCAAAGGCCATGCCCAGCGCCGCGGCGCCAAAACCATAGTGGAAGCCCATCTCGCTCTGCAGCACGCCGGTCAGCAGCGGCCCGAAGAAGCCGCCGATGTTCACGGCCAGATAGAAGATGGAAAAGCCTGCATCACGCAGCGCGTGCCAATGCGGGTTCTCATAGAGCGCCCCCACCATGGCACTGGCCGAGGACTTCACCCCGCCACTGCCCAGCGCGATGCACACCAGCCCCAGCACCAGCCCGGGAACGCCCGGCACCAGCGCCAGCGCGATGTGCCCCAGCATCACCACGATGCCGGAATAGAACAGCGTGCGCTCGGCTCCCAGCACCCGGTCGGCCAGCCAGCCGCCCAGGATGGTGGCCAGATAGACGCTACCCCCGTAGATGCCGACGATGCCGCCCGCCAGCCCCTGGTCGATGCCCAGCCCTCCCCGGGTGACCTCGTAGTAGAGATAGATGAGCAGGATGCTCTGCATCCCGTAATAGGAAAAACGCTCCCACAGCTCGATGTGAAAGAGCGTGGACAGCGGCCGGGGATGGCCGAAGAAGTGATCCGGGACGTGACGTGGCATGTGCCTCTCCTTGCTTGCCCGGGCGGCACGAAGGAACGGCGACGCAGCACACCCGAAAAAGGTCTCGTAGTTCTGACCGGAAGACCTGCACGGACGCCCGGCCCACCCAGCCCCCGGCACGCCAGGCGCACCGAAAGGTTGAAAAGTGTGTTGAATGTACTACGGACTGGGGGCATGACCGGGGCCACGAGAGGCGGTAAAGGCCCCGGAAAGGGGAGGCTCAGGGAAAACCCTGATCAGCTGGCATGCCGCTCCCGGAGCTGGCGTGCAGCCTGCACCATGCCGGCCAGCGCAGGCAGCACCTCCAGCCACTGGCGCGTCTTCAGGCCGCAGTCCGGGTTCACCCAGAGCCGTTCAGTCGGAATGCGCTTCGCCGCCTTCTCCATCAGGTCCACCATGTGCTGTACCGTGGGCACGTTGGGCGAATGGATGTCGTAGACACCGGGGCCGATCTCGTTCGGATAGCTGAAGTCATCGAAGGCATCCAGAAGCTCCATGTCGGAGCGCGAGGTCTCTATGGTGATCACGTCCGCATCCATGGCCGCAATGGCGGGCATGATGTCGTTGAACTCCGAATAGCACATGTGGGTGTGGATCTGGGTGTCGTCGGCCACGCCATTGGCCGTGATGCAGAAGCTCTCCACGGCCCAGTCCAGGTATTCCTGCCATTGCGCCCGACGCAGTGGAAGCCCCTCGCGCAGTGCAGCCTCGTCAATCTGAATGATGCCGATACCGGCCTTTTCCAGATCCAGCACCTCCTGGCGGATGGCCAGTGCCAGTTGCCGGCAGGTCGTGGCACGCGGCTGATCATCCCGCACGAACGACCAGTTCAGCATCGTCACCGGACCGGTGAGCATGCCCTTCATCGGGCGTTTCGTGAGCGACTGTGCGTACTGCGCCCAGGCCACCGTCATCGGATCTGGGCGGCTGATGTCGCCAAACAGGATGGGCGGCTTCACACAGCGCGATCCATAGGACTGCACCCAGCCAAAGCGGCTGAAGGCATAGCCTTCCAGCTGCTCGCCGAAATACTCCACCATGTCGTTACGCTCGGCCTCGCCATGCACCAGCACGTCCAGGCCCAGTGTTTCCTGCTCGCGCACACAGCGGGCCACCTCGGCCTGCATGGCCTTCTCGTAGGCGGAAGCATCGATCTCTCCCGCCTTGAACTGACGACGTGCCTGACGAATCTCGGCCGTCTGCGGGAAGGAGCCGATGGTGGTGGTGGGAAACGCCGGCAGCTGGAAGCGGGCCCGCTGGCGCTGCGCCCTCACCGCATAGGGGCTCTGGCGTGCCGTTGCCGCCTCCGTGGCGCACTGGGCCAGTGCTGCCTGCACGGCCGGGTTGTGGACACGCGGCGAACGACGACGCGACTCGACCGCCTGCCGGTTGGCTGCCAGCTCGTCCCGCACGGCATCACGGCCTTCATTGATGGCCCGGGCCAGCACACGCAGCTCATCCAGCTTCTGGCGCGCAAAGGCCAGCCACGACTTCAGCTCGGCATCCAGCCCGTCCTCGCTGGCCAGATCCACCGGTACATGCAGCAGCGAGCACGACGGCGCCAGCCACAGCCGACCCCCCAGCCGCGCCGCCACCGGCTCCAGCCAGTCCAGTACCCCTTCCAGGTCGGTCTTCCAGATGTTTCGGCCATCAATGACACCCAGCGACAGCACCTTGTGCGTCGGCAGCAGGTTCAGCAGGGGCTTCACGTCCTCGCGGCCACGGATGGCGTCCAGATGCAGCCCCGCCACCGGCAGATTCGCCGCGAGCCAGGCATTCTCTTTCAGCGGCCCGAAATACGTGGCCAGCAGCACCTTGATGCGCACGCTCTTCAGGTGGTGATAGGCCAGGTTCAGCGCATGCTGCCAGCCCGGCGACAGTTCGGTCACCAGAATCGGCTCGTCGACCTGCACCCACTCCACCCCCGCATCGGCCAGCGCCTGCAGCAGCTCGGTGTACACCGGCAGCAGCCGCGGCAGCAGTGACAGACGATCCAGATCGGGATGCGCCGCATCCCGCACCTTGCCCAGCGCCAGATAGCTGACCGGACCAAGCAGCACCGGCTTGGCCGCCACGCCCTGCGCCCGGGCCTCGGCCAGCTGCGCCAGGATCCGCGACGGATCCAGCCGGAAGATCGTGTCGGCGCCAAATTCCGGCACGATGTAGTGATAGTTGGTGTCGAACCACTTGGTCATCTCGCCTGCGGCCACACCGGCCTCGACATCATGTGTGCCGGATGCACAGCCACAGGCCGCCTTGTCGGCAGAACTTTTCGCCAGAACAGAATCCTGTCCCGACGCAGGGACCACGGCCCTGCTGTCCTGCCCCGCCGGCTCGGTACCCGGCGCCGAACGCCCTCGCGCCACCCGGAAGTAGTTGTCCAGGTCATCGCCCGCATAGCCACGCACCCGCGCCGGCAGGTTGCCCAGCGTGAAGCTCATGTCCAGCACCTGGTCGTAGAACGAGAAATCCCCCACCGGCACCCAGTCCAGACCCGACTGGTCCTGCCAGTGACGGCTGCGCAGTTCAGCGCCAACCTGCTGCAGCGCCTCGCGCGAGGACTCGCCCCGCCAGTAGGCCTCCAGCGCGAATTTCAGTTCCCGTCGCGCACCAATGCGCGGGAACCCCAGGGAATGCGTGCTTGCCATGATCTTCTCCATGCGTTGCCGATGAGCAGAGCCGCATGGTAGAGAGCCAAACCCATGAATGAAAATGTTATTCTTTCATTGATCGATCAATAATTTTCATGAATTGGCGCATGGCCACCTTCCTGGAACGCATCCATCTGGAAATCATCCAGGCCGTTGACCGGCACGGCTCACTGACCGCCGCCGCCGAACGCCTGCACCTCACCCAGCCGGCCCTCAGCCATTGCATCCGCAAGCTGGAGGACCAACTGGGCACCCCCATCTGGCACCGCGAAGGCCGCAACCTGCGTCCCACCCAAGCCGGCCTCTACCTGCTGGGCGTTGCCAACCGATTGCTGCCCCAACTGCAGCACGCCGAAGAACGCCTGCGCCAGTTTGCCCGTGGCGAACGAGGCACCCTGCGCATCGGCATGGAATGCCACCCGTGCTACCAATGGCTGCTGAAGGTGGTGGCCCCCTACCTGCGCACCTGGCCTGCCGTGGACGTGGACGTGAAGCAGAAGTTCCAGTTCGGCGGCATCGGGGCCCTGTTCAGTGACGAGATCGACCTGCTGGTGACCCCCGACCCCCTGTACCGCCCCGGCCTGCGCTACGAAGCCGTCTTCGACTACGAACAGGTGCTGGTGGTGGCACAGAGCCACCCGCTGGCCCATCAGGTCGACGTGCAACCCGAACAGCTGGCGGACGAGACCCTGATCACCTACCCCGTCGGCATCGATCGCCTGGACATCTACACCCAGTTCCTGACCCCCGCCGGCATCGCTCCCCGCCATCACCGACAGATCGAGACGACCGACATCATGCTGCAGATGGTGGAAAGCGGCCGTGGCGTGACCGCCCTGCCCCGCTGGCTGGTCGAAGAGAACATGCAGCGCTTTGCCGTGGTGCCGCTGCGCCTGGGCCCCCAGGGCGTGGCCAAGCAGATCTTCCTGGGTTTCCGGGAGGGCGAGGATGAGGTGGATTACCTGCGGGGGTTTGTGGAGCTGGCGCGGGGGCAATCCGGGCGTGAGCGGCCTGAGGCCACCTGCCTCGAACGCCTAGATGACCTGGAAGACCTGTCACTGGCCGAACAACGTCTGATCGACATCCGCAGCGGCAAGATCCAGACCCTGTCACAGGAAGACGTGATGAAGCACCATGGTCTGGAGGATTGAGTTCGACCCTGCAGCAGCCCGAGAACTGGGCAAGGAATGCCCCCTCCCGAACCATTCATGAGGCCGCTCCCACCTGTTCATTGAGCATGGTGTCGAATTCAGCGCCACTGATGTCCCCGGAGCCATTCAGCATGTCGCCGGCCAGCTCCCGCTTCTTGGTCAGCAGCTGGTCCAGCTTGACATCAAAGGTCACGAAATCATCGGCGGCCACGGTGGGATAGTAAACGTGGACATCCTTCGTCTGACCAATGCGATAGGCACGGTCGGTTGCCTGATCCTCCTTGGCGGGATTCCAAGTTCGCATGTAGTGCACAACGTGATTGGCCGCCTGGATGTTGACCCCAAACCCTACCGCGACTGGCGAAAGAATCAGCACACCGAAACCCGGCTTCTCCTGAAATGCCCGGATGCGCTTCTGCCGACTATCGACGTTCCGGGATGAAGCACTGGTGTCTCCATTGATGATGGTCGCCGAATAGCCAAGCTCTACCTCGATACAGGACTGCAACAGCCGCTGCACCTCGCAGAACTCGCAGAAGACGATGACTTTCTCGTCCTCGACCTCTACCGTGTCACCACAGGTCACGTCCTGCACATCCACCCACCGACACGTCAGCCGGGGCTGCGTCGTGTCCAGCTCATACTCGCCGGTCTCGGCGTTCAGGTACGGATCATCGAAGATCCACGTCAACACACGCTCGCCGCTGTCTCGCAGGCGCAGGGTAGCTCGGATGGCAAAGTCATCCGTGTCGAGAAAGATGTCGAGGTTTTCCCAGGCGGGTTTCATGCGCCTCCACGCCGAGCCGCATCGGCCTTCCAGTATTGGCACTCGGCCTGCGTCTTGCGAACATCTCCCAGAATGTTCCACTGCGTGACTGTGAACGAGGCTTTATATGCCTTACGTTCCATATCCAACCACTCTCCTTCCTGGGCCTTGCAGAAGCCAGAAGATTGCCGGCGCTTCGAGGCGATATTCTGCTCAATGGCAGTATCCAGGAGCGTCGAACCGGCCTCGGCATCAGCACGATCCAGCACGCGTCCGTCCCCCAACTGGTAGCTACCTGTTTCCTTCAAGGCAGCCAAGATGCGCTTCCGGTACTCACTGGCATACCGGGCATCATACGCCGTCCATGTCTCCGGTGTGGCCGGATACTCCCACGGCCCCCAGATCTGTCGCTCCCCCCCACTCGACTCGGTCAGCGGGTCAACGATGTCCACCCGATGGCCATCACCCCTCGTCAGCTCAAGCGGTGGCAGCTCAGCCAGCGACTCGGCCATGAGCCCCTCGTGCGTGCTCGGCATCGGCCGATCATCCGGCGGTATAGCAAACAGCAGCCACCCAAGCGTCCCAAAGATCACCACAAAGACCATTGCCTTGATGGCGAGCTTGAACAGATACCAGTAATCCGAGGCGCGACTCATGGCGGATCTTTTTGACGGGTTACACGATGCCGCCACTCTACGGCGACAAGGCCCCGTCATCCACTCCTCATCGCCCAACGGTGTGCCACACCGCACAATCGCACCCGCCACTCGTTAGCCGCCAGTTGCGCTCTGCCCAGCCCTTGAGCTGATTGCTCGATGCGCAAAACGATGTCCGTGGTCAGAGACACTTCTTGCCGAGCGGCCTCCACCGTGGCTTTCAATTCGGTCGTCATTGCAGCCATGGCATCACGCTGCAGCCGGTAGTCCTGCAGTGCGCTCTTGACCGAAGCCGCGCTGTCCTGGAAAACGGAGGACGCCTCCGTCAGCCCAGAGCTTGCCGTGGTTGCCTTTTCCAGAACACCAGCCACCCCAGTCCCCGCCTTTGCAAAGTCCAACGATGCAGCCACCAGCGACTTGGCGCTGCTCTCCATCTTGTCAATGGAGGTTGTCGTGATCTCTCCCAGTCTGCTGATGCTGTGCGCTATCTGACCGCTGATCTCCGCCATCTTCCGGATGACGGAATCAACCGAATCGGACAGGCTGCTGACCGCCGATTCGGTGCGAGAGACCATCGCCTCTTCCCGCTTTTGGCGCTCTCTGCCACCTGGTCCTGACTTTTGCTGAGGGTGTTCATTATTTCGCGCATCGTCGTGCCAATGGCCGCCAAGGTTTCGCGAAGCTTTTCGTTCGTCTCAACCGTCGACTGGGACACAAGCGCACGTATCTGCCCGATAAAAGCTTCCGACTGCTAGTTCATGGCCTGCTGGCGCTTTTCCATCTGGGCAATGGCCTCGGCAAAGCGCTTCGCCATGTCATCACTAGCCCGGCCACTGGTCGCTTCGATGTTCTGTACCAGCGCCTTAAGTGTGGAGACTGCCTCCCGCATGCTGCGTGCCGTCTGCTGGTTCAGCTCGTTCAGGCCCGAAATATGGCCACCGAACAGCTCATTGAGCCGCGCGCTGAACTGACTCATCACATCCTGTAGCATGGTGGTGGTCATCGCACTTTGCTCACCACTGGCAACCTGTACAGCACCTGCGATCTTCTCTAGGGGCTCCCGGAAGACACCGTTGATGGCCTCACCCAACGCTTGGTTGTTCTCCCTGGCAGAGGCCTTCATATCCTCCAGAAGACGCTGCTGCTGCTGGGCGGACTCAATCTGTTGCTTGGTCAGCTCTCGCAGGAGAGAGCCCAGTTCGTTGACCAGCGCATCCTTCAAGATCTTGGACTGACTAGCAGAGTCTTCCGAGGCCCTAACCAGGCGAGAAAGATACTCTTCACCCGCACCGGCCACAAAGCAGGCATCAATGTCCTGAGCAATCTTCTCGGTCCGGCGATAGAGCGAGGACAGAAGCAGTTTTTCAAGGAACGTCACCAGCATCGCAGCACCAATGGCCGACGCCGATACGACAAACGCCTCTCCCACCTCATTCATCAGCCCACTGAGGCTGCCACGTACCGTATCGGCATCCTCGCTGACATGAAAGCTCTCAAGCCCCCCGATGAGGCCAGTGAAGGTACCAATGATCCCGATACCTGTCAGGAGCCCGGGCAGATGCTTGAAGAACTCTGCGCGAAGACGGCCATCGACCACGGATTGGCCATTGAAGTACATCTCTGCCGGCATCGTCGCTCGAAGTGCCGTAACCACATCCTACCCATCCTGCACGCCCCTCTGCTCATGCAGGGACTCGCGGTACTCCTTCCAGAGATGAAGCAGATGCCTGTCCCTGGCAAAGGCCTTGTCCAGTTCGGACACGGCCCTGCACGAATCGGGGCCCGTAGAAGAACCTGCCCCAGACTTAAGCCTGGCGAACGCACGCTGAAGCTGAAACAGGCGCCACCAGACAAATCCCCCCGAACCAGAAAGAAGACAAGAAAAGTAGCGACAAGGAAGAGAAGAACTCCCCCGACCACCAGCAGGTGAGTAGGAAAGGACATAAAAGTCTTTCAAGCAGCACGTTCACGCGCGCACATCCAAATGAGCAGCTCGCATGACAACGGCGTGCCTCTGCCCGGATATATCACCGGGATGCACCTGCCCTTGTTCTACCTGCCCCGACGTTACCGGAAGACTGTCGGCGGATGTGCCAAGGCTGCCCACTGCGCCTTCCGCAGCACGCATCATCGAAACAACAGAATATGTCCTGCAGAAAAAAGCGAAGGCATGCACCCCCAGCCCTCCGCCGCTACTCCACGCCACGTCTTCCATACTGCAATGAAAGCCATTTATGATTTTTGGCTGATGCTATCACGCAGTAAATAACGCCCAGCAGCGTGTAAATTATTGAGGGACTTCCCTCATTCAACCGTATCGTTTGCACAACGAAGGGTCTGGATGCCAGTCATATTTTCGCAACGCCATGTGCCACTCGCTCCGACAGAGAAGCCGCTCATCTTCTTTGCTGCCCCAGCACGATGACCTGATACCAGCGGCATGCTTCCAAGTCGATGACCGTGAACGGCATGGCAAGCGTGTGGAATGAGAACGTTCTGGAGCGCCCGATCTCCATGGACCAGCCGAGGCTCTGATCCTTCCTCACACCCCCAACCACTCCGCCACCCCCCTTCCGAACAGCAGGATGGCAGCCGCAAAGACAAAGAGCAGCACGATGAACCAGATGGGTTCATCGATGCGGTTGCGGGCGGACTGGCGCAGCAGCAGCAAGGTGAAGGCAAGATAGACCAGCACGCCGGCGATGGAGGTGGTGCTGACCTGGCCCAGGCGTCCGTCGATGGGGGTCAGGACCAGGACCGAGGGCACCAGGCCGTAGACGAGGGATATCCACCAGCCGCCCAGCGGGGAACGAGCCCTGCTGGCCGATACGGTGGTTTCGGCGCGGGTGTCGGTCTGGTCTTGTCGCATGGCGTCGCCCCCTGTCTGTGGCTTTACGGGCAGACAGTCGGCCGCGCGGGTGGCCGCTGTCTTCCTCGGTGGCAGCATCTTTACGGGCTGCTCATGTGTACCGGGTCATCCGGGTCTGAAAAGGCGGCCCTGTCCTGCCGCTGCCTACCCGATGCCAGGTTCTTCGAGTGTATCCAGCAAACGCCTCCTTCCGGCGCTTTGCCCCCTGGTTTTACCCGGCCATCCTTGCTGCGCCGGCCATGCCAGGGGTGCTGAATGAGTGCACATCCCATGGGCTACACTTGCCGTGCGGTCGGTACCGGCCGCCCCCCGATTCACCCCGGTCTCTCTGTCATGGCCTCCTCCTCCACATCCTCTCCCCCTTCGCTCTTGATCATCGGCACGGGCGGCACCATTGCCGGCGTGGCACCGTCGGCAGGTAGCACGGCCGGCTACCAGGCGGGGGCGCTGCCCATCGGGCAGATTCTGGATTCCGTGCCGGGGTTATCGGGCCTGGTGCCGGAGGGGCGGCTGGCCACCGAGCAGGTCTTTTCGATTCCCAGTGAGCAGATGAGCGGGGCGCACTGGCTGCAGCTGGCAGGTCGGCTGCGGGCATGGCTGGGCGGTGACAAGGCACCCGATGCCATCGTCATCACGCACGGCACCGACACGCTGGAGGAGACGGCGTTCTTCCTGTCGCTGGTGCTGCCGCCCACGCGGCCGGTGCTGCTGACGGGCGCAATGCGACCGGCCAGCGCGCTCAGTGCCGATGGGCCGGGCAATCTGTACGATGCTTGCCGCTTTGCGCTGGCGGCACGACAGGCCGGCATCGGCGGGGTGTTCGTGAGCTTTGGCGGCCGGGTGCTGCGTGCGGATGCGGTGTACAAGCAGCATGCCAACCGGACGGATGCCTTTGCACAGCGCTTTGGCCAGCCGGTGGCCTGGCTGGAGGCGGACCGTCCGTGCTGGCAGCCGGTGCTGGCTGGCGGAGGCTTGCAGGGGCAGTTTGCAACGCTAGTGCTGGAGGACACGGCGGCCTCGGCAAAAGGCGATGTCGCATCGATGACGCTGCCCCCGGTGGGTATCGTGCCCCAGCATGTGGATGCCGACCCGGCCATGGTGGCGTGGCTGCGGTCACGCGGCTGCCAGGGGCTAGTGCTGGCCGGCACGGGCGTCGGCACCATGCCGGTACCCATGCGGGCGGCGCTGGCCCAGGCGCGCCGCGAGGGTTGCCTGGTGGTGCGCGCCAGTCGGGTGCCGGAAGGCTACGTGGGACGCAATACCGAGGCCAAGCCGGAGGATGGCGATGATGCGCTGGACTTCATTGCAGCCGGCTGGCTGGATGTCCGCAAGGCGCGCATTCTGCTGCAGCTCTGCCTGGCAGCAAAGATGGATAACGCCCGGGAGATTCAGGCGCTCTTCGAGCGTTGTGCACCGTGAGGCGGCCTTTCCCGGACTGACCTGGCCGTCCCCGCTCAACGCCCGCGTGCTCCCTCCAGCCGATCCAGGCGCTGGGCCAGGCTGCGCACGCCATCGGACCATTCCTCGAACTCGGGCCGCGAGACCAGCACGCCGGTTCCGGAAGACAGGTGATCGGACAGGGCGTCCTGCAGCCGGCTGCCCACTTCAGCGGCATGCACGCGGGCATCACGCCAGAACTGGCCGGCACGATGAGCCGCCACGTCGCCCACCACCTGGCTGAGGTCTTCCTCCACGTCCCAGTGCAGGGCCTTGGCCACATCGCCCAGGGTCTGGGCCAGCATCACATCGCCTTCGATGCGCAGCGTGGCGCCCAAGGCCAGCGGGCCTTCGCGCAGCACCCGAAAGAGCGCATCCACGGTGGGGCGCGCCGTCAGCACCACGGCCGGTTCTTCGCCGGACACGGCGGTCAGCATGCCGTCGACACCGATACGGGCATCGGCCTGCAGGGTGGGCAGGCGCAGAAAGCCCTCATCGGATGCCGGTTCAGCGCTGACCCTCAGGGCCGCGGCCGAACGCGGAGCAGTGCCCGCCTTCGCGGGACGAGGCGCTGCCTTGCCCCCCTGCCCGCCCGCGGTGGGCGGCAAGGCCCGGATGCGCACCACGTGGCCAGCATGGCTGGCCAGCAGTTCACGCAGCCAGGGCTGCTGGCCGGTGATGTGGTTGATGGCCGACAGCACCAGCTGGGCAACGGGGAGCGGAATCTGGAACATGGTGGTATCTCGGGCGGAACTGGCGGCCATTATAGGCATCCGGAGATAACGAGGCATGCTCCAGGACCGCACCTGTCATGAAGCGGCCGGATAGGCCGGCTGCCACATGGCATCCTGCACGGCCTGCACCCAGTTGTCATGCTGGCGGGTGGCCACACCCTCGGCCACAGCCTGCTTGGCCACGGCAACCGCCACAGTGGCGGACGAGGCGCGCAGATTGTCCACGGGCGGGAGCAGCGAGGCCCCCAGCTCCTGCGGGTTGACCTGCCCGGCCACCGCCTGGGCTGCGGCCAGCAGCATGCCGTCGGTGACGTGCCGCGCCCCCGAAACGATGACACCCAGGCCCAGACCGGGGTAGAGCAGCGCATTGTTGCCCTGGCCAATATGGAACTTCGTCCCCTGGTAGCTGACGGGCTCGACGGGAATGCCCGTGGCCACCAGTGCCTTGCCGCCGGACCAGGGGATGGCGTCCGACGGGAGGACCTCAATGCGCTCGGTGGGGTTGGACAGAGGCAGCAGAATGGGGCGCTCCACGCCGGCGCATAGAGCCTCGATCACCTCCTTGGTGAAGGCACCGTGATCGGTGGAGGTTCCGATGAGGATGCTGGGCTTGACCTGCTTCACGACCTCCAGCAGGCCAATCTTGCCGTCCTGCCGTTTCCAGCTGGAAACCTCGGCAGCCGGGCGGGCGTATTCCTGCTGGTAGTCGGGCAACCCCTGCATGTCATCGGTCACCAGACCGTTGATGTCGATCAGCCAGACACGCTTCCTGGCTTCTTCACGGCTCAGGCCGTCACGTTCCATGGCGGCGCTGATCTGGTCGGCCATGCCGGTGCCGGCGGTACCCGCGCCGTACACCACCAGCCGCTGATCGGCAAAGCCCTGTTTCGTCACCTTCAGCCCGGAGATCACGGCCGCCATGACGATGGCGCCGGTTCCTTGCATGTCATCGTTGAAGATGCGGTAGCGCTCGCGGTTCTTCACCAGGATGCGGCGAGCGTTGCCCGGTCCGAAGTCCTCGAAGTGCAGCAGCGCCCGGGGAAACATTTCGCTGGCCACCTGCAGATAGGTATCGATGAGGCGCTCGTAGCGTTCGCCACGCACACGGGCATGGCGATTGCCCAGGTAGGCGGGATCGTTGAGCAGCTGCTCGTTGTCGGTGCCCACGTCCAGATTCACGGCGATCACCCGGTCAGGGTGGATACCCGCGGCGGCCGTGTAGACAGCCAGCTTGCCAACGGAGATATCGGTACCGTTCACGCCCCAGTCACCGATGCCCAGAATCTCCTCTGCATCCGAGACCACCAGCAGGTCCACGTCATCGGGCCCCAGACCCAGCGTTTCGAAGGATGCTCGAACGTTCTCGGGATGATTCACATCCAGATACACGGCGCGCGAACGACGGTAGTCCCGGCTCCATTTCTTGATGGCCTCGCCGACGGTGGGGTCGTAAACGATGGGCAGCATTTCCACCAGGTGATCAGTCAGCAACCGGTAGTAGAGCACCTCGTTGCGGTTGTGCAGCTGGTCCAGGTAGACGTACTTCTCGATGTCGCTTTCATAGCCAGAGTACTGGCGGTAAGCGCGCGCGGCCTGCTGCTCCAGCGTCTCCACGGCCACCGGCAGCCGGCCGGTCAGTCCATACCGGGCGCGCTCTTCCAGGGTGAAGGCCGTGCCCTTGTTGGTGAGAGGATTCTTCAGGATGTCGGGGGTCTTGCTCATTGTTGGCTCCTGTCGGTGGCATGCGCCCAACTTCAAGGCACAGCCTGACACGGATACGAACGAGCGGACGGAATTACCCGTTGACACTGCAGGCATTTAGCCAGGGAGGCCCCCGCGGTGTGATTCATGACGAAGCACCCTTGAAACAAAAAACCGCCCCGACGCATGCACGCGTGGGGCGGGTGTGTGTCTGGCGAGACCAGGGACGCAACCTCCGTGAAGGTGCCGCCCCCGACCTGCCCGGCGCCGGCAGGCAGCGCCGTGGCCTGGGTGCCGATCAGCCGATCAGTTGGGCTGCTGGATGCCGGCCAGCACCCAGCCGGAAGCGCCGGACGCGGGGCGGGTGAAGTTCCAGATCTCGGAGAACGGCTCGGCCGGGCTGTTGGGCTCTTCGCGGATGAGGCCGCTGAAGAGCACGCTGGCCACCAGGATGGGGCCTTCCTGGTGCATGCCGGTCAGTTCGGCGTTCAGCTCGACCACTTCGGTGGTCTGCGGGGCGCTGCCGCGCTGCATCATGTCGATGTTCAGCTCGCCGAACATCTCGGGCGAGGTGAACTCGCGCAGGTCGTCGGCGTTGCGGGCGTCGAAGGCAGCCTGCAGGCGGACGAACTGGACCTTGGCCTGGCGCACGAAGGCTTCGGTATCGAAACCACCGGGCACCTGCATGGCGGCGGTGTAGCCGCTGACGGTCGGGTCAGCAGCAGGCGCCTGAGCCGCACCGGCGGCCGGCGTCTGGCTGAACAGGCCACCGGCGTTGCTGTTCTGGCGGAACATGTCGTTCTGGCCCTGCTTGGCGCTGTTGTTGAAGGCGTCACGCAGGTTGCCGGCAAACGACGCGCCGCTACCGGCCGCCTGTGCCTGCTGCTGTTGCTGCAGACGCTTGCCGAACATGCGGAAGGCAAAGATGGCCAGGCCGGCCAGCAGGATCATCAGCAGGAAGATGCCGGAGCCTTCACCCAGGCCGAAGGCCGAGGCCAGGGCGCTGAGGCCCAGGCCAGCGGCCAGACCGCCCAGCAGGCCCATGCCGAAGCCGGGCCGACGGCCGTTGTTGGCCTGGGCAGCCTGCTGTTGCCGGTTGTTGGCCATGGCGTTGTTCTGCTGAGCCGGCGCGGTACGTTGAATGGTGCTGTTCTGGCGACCGATGCTGCGGCCGCCACCGATCCGGGCGGCTTCGGCGCTGTCGGTAATGAACATGACCGAGCTGGCCAGCACGACCATCAGCATCATCAGGAATTTTTTCATGTGAGTTCCTCTGTCCAAGCGAATGTGTGGTTGGGCAACGGGGAAACTGGGGAAGGCCGAAAATGGGCGCCTTCCCGGGGGCCGAGGGCTCGGCCAGGCTTTTGCCACCATCTACCGGGTATCTGCCCGGATCGACCACCCAACGTGCACGAAAACACGGTGTGTGGCGTGACATGCCCTGCAGATGGGGGCTGTCCGCCAAAATACAACAGGAAGCGAAAAACCACAACGCCCGTTTGTGCAGGGCGGCCGGGCCACCGGGCGGCAGGCCCCGAGGGGCAACACCTACGGCGCGGCTGCCGGACAGAAAGGATTCTCGGAACTGCCCACCGCCCTTCCATGGCGCGGTGCAGGTTCTGCGAGGCACCGCATCATCCCATCGTGCAGCAGCCCTGCCCGGCACGATCAGGCCGAGGGGATCAGTCCAGCCGCACGCCCTGGTGCAGGGCCACCACGCCGGCGGTCATGTTGAAGTAGCGCACCTGACCGAAGCCGGCGTCACGGAACATCTGGGCCAGGGTTTCCTGGTCGGGGTGCATGCGGATGGATTCGGCCAGGTAGCGATAGCTCTCGGCGTCGTGGGCGACGACCTTGCCGATGAGGGGCAGCACACCGAAGGAGAAGGCGTCGTAGGGACGGCGCAGCGGCTCCCAGACCTTGGAAAATTCCAGCACCAGTGCCTTGCCGCCGGTCTTGAGGACGCGATGGATCTCCTTCAGGGCCTCTTCCTTGTGGGTCATGTTGCGCAGGCCGAAGGCCAGCGTCACACGATCGAAGCTCTTGTCGGGGAACGGCAGTTTCTCGGCGTCGCACTGCACGGTGGGGACGGTCAGGCCGTCATCCAGCGCCCGGTCACGCCCCACGGCCAGCATGGCGGCGTTGATGTCGGTCATCCAGACCTCGACGCCAGGCTTTTTGGCCATGGCACGGGCCAGGTCGCCACTGCCAGTGGCCAGATCCAGCACCTTCATGCCGGGGCGCAGGGCTGCCTGCCCCACGGTGAAGTGCTTCCAGAGCCGGTGCAGACCGCCCGACATCAGGTCGTTCATCAGGTCATAGCGGCTGGCCACCGAATCGAACACGCCACGCACCCGGCCAGCCTTCTCGGTGGCATCGACCTGCTGGTAGCCAAAGTGGGTTTTCTCGTGGGTGTCGGGCATGAAAGCCTCCGTGAATGGTGTTTTTGTCTGCGGGTGAGAAGCGTGCCTTCACCCGGAAACGGCACGCCGCGGGGCCTGAGATTGCCCCGGCAGCGGCCGGACGCAAGAGGGAGCGAGTACAGGATCAGCCGCCGCAGCCGCCACTGCCACAGCCGCCGCCACCCCCACAGCCGCCGTGGTGCTTGGGTGGGGGAGGTTCGGCGTTGCCGTCGCGGCTGAGCCCCCGGGCCTCAAGCTGCGCCAGGTAGTCTTTCCAGAGGACGTCCTGGTCCTTGCCCAGCTGGTAGAGATAGTCCCAGGAGTAGATGCCGGAACCGTGGCCATCGCTGAAGACCGGGCGGATGGCGTAATTGCCCACCTGCTCGATCTCGGTGATCAGGACTTCACGCTTGCCGTACTGCAGCACGGCCTGGTCGGGCGAATGGCCCTGCACCTCGGCCGAGGGCGAATTGACGCGCAGGAACTCGAAGCTGAAGCGGAAGGCGGAGCCGTCACTGAAGTCCACACCCAGCTCGCGCGAGCGCTGGTGGACAACGATGTTGGTGGGAAGCGGGGTATTCTGGGCCAGGCCAGCCATGATGACGGGATTGCAACACCGGGTTGTTGAACAGTGCCTGCCGGGCAGACTCTGATAATCTTCAGACGGGGCCAAGCCCACGCCGATCCTGTGATGGTACCCGATTGGCGCGGGCCGATACGTTCTCGCCCGTCGGTCATCGGCGGCAGACCGTCGGCCGTTGCTGTTTTGCGGCGGCCTCGATATTGTGTGCCCAGTGGCGCGTCACGCGGCCGCCAGGGTTCCTTCCTTCGCCAGCACTCACCAGGAGTTGCATTCCATGTCGAAACACGTTTCCGCCGCCGGCAGCCAGCCGGCCCTGTCCCGCCTGCCGCTGCAGGCTGCTGCCCTGCTGGCCGGCCTGGCGCTGGCTGCCTGCAGCCACCTGCCCTCCTCGAAGGACAGTGCCTCGACCACCACGAAAGAGGCTGCCGCACCGGCTGCTGCCCAGACCGCCCCGGCCCCGGCCAGCAACCTGGAAGTGACCGCCACGATGACGATGAGCTGCGTGCCGACCAAGGAAGCCCAGGCACTGGGTCTGGTGCGCACCGAGGAAGTGCAGGCCGTCTACAGGATGCCGGCCGACAACCAGCCCGGCGATGCCGTGGTGGAGCTGAAGTTCGGCAACAAGGAATACACGCTGCACGAAGGCCCCGCCGCCTCGGGCTCGCGCTATGTCACGTCCGACGCCCTGTCGCCGCGTCACCAGGGTTTCTCGTGGCACAGCAAGCGCAATGAGGCCATCATTGCCGGCCTGGTGCCCGCCAGCGGCGTGAACGAAGTGGTGGACGGCCCGCTGCTCTATCGCTGCCTGGAAGCCAACTGATCCTGAAGGGCCCGCGCCGAAGGCCGGGCCCGGATGAAGATCTTCACGCAGAAAGCGCGCCGGCCAGCCAGCTTCGGAAGGCCGGCAGCGCTGCCGAGACCCGTTCCGCAACGGCACGGTGCTCTTCACTGTCAGCCGGGCGCAAGACCGGCGACCAGACCGATCCCGGAAACTGTGGGTCGGACGGCCAGCGACCGATGATGTGCCAGTGCAGATGCGGCACCTGGTTGCCAAAACTGGCCAGATTCACCTTGGCGGGCCGGAAATGACGGCGCACGCCATCTTCAAGCACCGACAGCACGCGCCACAGATACAGCCTGTCGGCATCGGACAGATCCGTCATCTCGGGCAGATGCTGCTGCCAGATGACCCGGAAATAGGCAGGCTGCCCCGCTTCGGTTCCCACGTGAATGACGCGCAACCGCTCGTCCTGCCAGAGAACGTCTTCCCCCGCCGGATGGCAGAGCGGGCAATCGGGGGCTTCCAAGGGGCGAGTGTCAGTCATGCTTGATCCGGCAAAGGCAGGTCAGTCCAGGGCGTCCTTGGGCAGCACCACCATGTAGTTGTCGATGTCGGTGTCGCTGCGCGAGCCCCAGTTGGAGTTGAACAGCACACGAGTGAAATCGGGATTGACGGTGGCCTGCGGCTCGGTCCAGTAGCCATTGTAGGCGCCATGGTGGTAGGCCAGCCCCTTCACCTGCGGATTGGGCGTCAGGCTCACGGCCATCAGCTTCTCGTGCAGCCACTGACGCTTGCCATCGGCCGCGTAGGTGGAGACCAGCACCCAGCCCGGTTTCTTGAAGGCCCGCCCCGAGAAGTGCAGCGCGGTGGCGCTGTGATCCAGGTAGGTCTTGAAGAGCGTCGTGCGCTTGCCGGTTTCCAGGTCGGTCATGAAGACGTCGCCGTCGGGGCTCTGATAGTCGATGGAGACATAGACATCGCGCCCTTTCCCGTCCACGGCAATGTCGGAGTGCTCGGACTTGTGGTGCAGCTGGGTATAGTTCTTGAAGTCCAGCGTCCAGGCACGGGTGCCCACGCCCTCGGTGTCGCCCGAGACCACGCAGCGCTTGCCGCCGGGGCTCATGCTCACGTGGTCAGGCCGGTCACCCTTGGTGTCCATCTTGCCCAGAATGCGGTCTTCCTTCAGGTCCCAGGCAAAGACACCCAGCGAGTGCCACTCGGCATCGTCCACCATGAAGCACCAGTAGCGACCGTCGGCCGAAGGCGCCCCTTCGGCCTTGGTCCAGGCCGCGGCCGCGCCGGGCCAGATCTTCTTCAGGCGGTCGCCAAAGTCTGCCACCTCGCGCACCGAGCCACTTTTCACGTTCAGCTCGTAGAGCATCATGCCCAGGCCGTTGGCGGGCATGAAGTACAGCAGGTCGGGATCGGTGGGGTGCCACTGCAACTCAGCATCGCCAGCCGGCTTGGAGAGCCTTTCCACATACTCCAGCGTGTTGCCGTCGTACAGGTGCCAGGTGCCGTCGTTGGCACCGATGAGGATGCGGCTGCCATCGGCATTGAAGGCCTGGCGGCGGGAGTAGTCGTGCCGGGCAAAGCGCGCCAGCTTCTCCTCGGCGTGATCGGTGACGCGCACCACACAGTTGCCGTAGGCCGGGTCGGCCTCCGGCAGGCCTTTCTTCGGCCGAGGCAGATCGGGCACGCCCTGCCCCGCACCCGCCTGGGGGTCGATGGACTTGAGCCGACGCTGCTTGTGCCTGGTCATGAGCGCGGTACAGCCCTTGGTGCCAGTAACAGCAGAAATCGAAGAGTCCCCGCCACTGCCACCTGCTCCGCCACCGCCAGCAGCACCAACCGTGCCGGCGTCACCACTGCCAGCGGCCGAGCAGCCAAGCATCAGCATGGCGGCAGACAGCACCAGCCAGCCGGCACGCCGCGGACCGGGCCGGGCAACGCCTGGGTGACTGGAGGCAGGGAGTTTTGCGGGATGGGCCACCACGGACGTGGCAGCAGACTGCCCGACACGGACGCGGCGGGCGAGAAGCGAGCGAAATTCAGTCATGGTGCTGCGCGCAATGGAAAGGCTTGCAGCAGCATTGTTTCATGGAAACGTTGCGGCCATGCCGCACGGCCCAACACAAAGCGCAAGAAGCGTGACAGAGATGGCAGGTTGTGTCAGGCCGGATAAGAGCGGCAGAGATACCGACCCTCAGGGCACGGGCGGCAGGTATGCCGACCGTCGATCAGTCGATCCAGTCGACGCGCGCCAGACGCTTGACGAGCTTGACCCAGGTGGAAACCATGGCAATGGCCAGCACGCCGATGCCGATGCCACCGCCGATGACCTTGGCGCGTGCATGCGCCCAGAAGTCGTCCATCATGCCCGAGATGGCATTGAGCTCGGTGAACCAGGTGGTGACCACGACGATGAGGGCAACGGCCAAGGCGGTCATCACGGCCATGAGCTTGATGATGGCCAGGCGCTCTGCGTTGTACGAGGACGAGGTAGTCGGGGCGGATTGAACCACGGCTGCGTCTACGGGCAGAGTGGCCGACGTGTGGGGGGGCATTTCCGGAAGCTCCGAAGCGGAAAGGAGGGGCAAGAGAATGGGGCTCAGGAGAGAGAATGCTGTATCGCCCCGACAACGACAACCCCCGCCTATCAATAACCGTCATTCACAAATTGAATAATATGCTGCATCGCAGCAAAGCCCCTGAATCAGCCTCGGCAAATCCGTGGAAAAGGTCCGCAGGCCGTGCGCCAGATGCCGTTTCTTCCCCGAATGAAGCCGTTTGTCGCCCGTGCGGTGCAGCAAATCCGATGCCACGCCAATCCCCCGCCAGGCCCCGTCTGTCGGATGAAAGAGACACCCGCCTGGGGTGCACCGCAAAAACGGGCTTCATTCATCAAATGAACACCCGGCATTCATGATCCAGCCTCAGAAAAGCCCTTTCAGCGAGGTCCACCAGCTGTCGGGCACCCACATCAGCATGCCAGTCATGAACACGTAGCGCAGGAACTTGCCCAGCGCCATCCACAGGATGGAAGGAGCAAGCGGCAGACGCAGCCAACCGGCCACGGCGCACAGCGGATCGCCCACTGCGGGCAGGAAGGAGAACAGCAGGGCCCGCGGGCCCAGGCGCTCGAACCACTTCAGGTAATGGGTCTGACGGTCGGGCGCCATGACATGCTTGGCACCGCGTCCCATCCAGTAGTTGATGACGCCCCCCAGCGTGTTGCCGGCCGTGGCCACCACCATAGCCAGCCAGAAGAGGTCGGGCCGCATGCTGACGTAGGCAAAGACGGCGGGCTCTGAACCCAGCGGCAGCAAGGTGGCCGAAACGAGCGCCACCACGAAGACGGTGACCAGCCCGTTCTTGGGCAGCGCAAACCAGGTCAGCGCCTGGTCGAGAAGTGTCTGGAGCATTGAAATGGCCCGGCGGCCGGGCAGCAGGACCCCGGCAGGGTCGCACGCCGCCCGAAAGGACTGCAGCAAAAGCGCCGTATTATAGGGACCGCATTCCTTTGTCTCTGCCTGTTCCTCTGCCCATGTCCATCGAGTACCTGAAACGGATCCTGAACGCCCGCGTCTACGAAGTGGCAGAAGAAACCCCGCTGGATCCCGCCCCGGCACTGTCGGCACGCCTGGGCAACCGGGTGCTGCTCAAGCGCGAGGACATGCAGCCCGTGTTCTCGTTCAAGCTGCGCGGCGCCTACAACAAGATGGCCAACCTCAGCGCCGAGGAACGCGCCCGGGGCGTGATCTGCGCCTCGGCCGGCAACCATGCCCAGGGTGTGGCGCTGTCGGCACGCAAGCTGGGCTGCCGGGCCGTCATCGTCATGCCCGTCACCACCCCCACCCTGAAGGTGGACGCAGTGCGCGCCCGCGGTGGCGAGGTGGTGCTGCAGGGTGACTCCTTCAGCGACGCCTACCAGCACGCCCTGAAACTGCAGGCCGAACAGGGCCTCACCTTCGTGCATCCGTTCGATGACCCGGACGTGATCGCCGGCCAGGGCACCATCGCCATGGAGATCCTGCGCCAGCACCGTGCGCCCGTGGACGCCATCTTCGTGGCCATCGGCGGCGGCGGGCTGATCGCCGGCATCGCCGCCTACGTGAAAGCCATCCGCCCCGGCATCAAGATCATCGGCGTGGAAACCCACGATGCCGACGCGATGCGCCAGTCACTGGCGGCCGGCCAGCCGGTGACGCTGGACGACGTGGGCCTGTTTGCCGACGGCACGGCCGTCAAGCGCGTGGGCGACGAGACCTTCGCCCTGTGCAAGCAGTACGTCGACGACATCATCCTGGTGGACACCGACCAGATCTGCGCCGCGCTCAAGGATGCCTTCGAGGACACCCGGGCCATTCTGGAGCCCTCGGGCGCGCTGGCGCTCGCCGGTCTGAAGGCCTGGGCCAAGCGCGAGCAGGTGCAGGACCGCACCCTGGTGGCAGTGGCCAGCGGCGCCAACATGAACTTCGACCGCCTGCGCTTCGTGTCCGAACGTGCCGAGATCGGTGAATCCCGCGAGGCGGTGTTTGCCGTGACCATCCCCGAGCGGCGCGGCAGCTTCCTGCAGTTCTGCCAGCTGGTGGGCCGTCACGCCGTCACCGAGTTCAACTACCGCATTGCCGATTCCGACAAGGCCCACATCTACGTGGGCATCCAGGTCAGCGGCCGCGAGGAGGCCGGGCGGATCGCCAACCGGCTGCGCACGGCCGGCTTCGAGACCCTGGACCTGACCGACGACGATCTGGCCAAGTCGCACCTGCGCCACCTGGTGGGCGGGCGCTCGCTGCTGGCCCGCGACGAGGTGCTGTACCGCTTCGAGTTCCCCGAGCGCCCCGGGGCGCTGCTGCGCTTCCTGGAGGCCCTGCCCGCCGACTGGAACATCTCGCTGTTCCATTATCGCAATCACGGGTCGGACTTTGGGCGCGCCCTGGCCGGGATTCAGGTACCGTTGGAGGACCGGCCCCGCTATGAACAGGTGCTGGCTGCTCTGGGGTACCCGTACCGGAACGAATCGGAACATCCCGCCTACCGCCTGTTCTTGACAGCGGAAAACAACCTGACCGAAACTGCCGGAGTGTCAGGACAACCTTTTACACAAATTTCGTCCCCAGAATGAAACGGTGCACATATCGCCGGGGGACGTGCGATAGAATACGCCGATGAGAATAGCGATCATTGAAGACGACAAGGCAGTTGCCTCGCAGCTGGTCCATTCGCTGAGCGTGGAAGGAGATACCTGCCATCTTTTCAGCGAGGCCGCATCCTTCCTGACGGCCCTGCCGCGCGAGAGCTTCGATGCCTGCATCGTCGACCTCATGCTGCCGGGCATGGACGGCAAGGCACTGGTCAGACTGCTGCGCGAACGCAAGAACCCGCTGCCGGTCATGGTGCTCACGTCGCAGGACGCCGAGAGCGAGGTCATCAGCGCGCTGGATGCCGGTGCCGACGACTTCGTGGTCAAGCCTGCCCGCGCCGGCGAACTGCGTGCCCGCCTGAAGGCCTTGGTGCGCCGCGCCGGCTTGGGGGACATCCACGGCACCATCTTCGAATACGATCGTTTCCGCTTCGACCTGCAGCGCCAGACCGCGCAGGACAGTGGCCGTATCGTCGAGCTGACACAAAAGGAATTCCAGCTGGCGCTGCTGTTCCTGAACAACATCGGCAAGCCGCTGTCGCGCGGACACATCCGCGAGGCCGTCTGGGGGCGTGATTCCGAGGTGCCTTCGCGTACCATGGACACCCACGTCTCGCGCGTGCGCAGCAAGCTCACACTGCGGCCGGAAAGCGGCTACCTGCTGGCGCCGGTCTACAGCTACGGCTACCGGCTTGAGCGGCTGCGCGACGAGGGCGAGGATGCCGATGGCGGCGCCCCGGCGCCCACAGAAAACAGCTGAAAGAAGCCCAACCCTGAAGGAAATGGCGTGACCCCCATGGAACGGCCCGACGCCGGCCGCCTTTGCTGTCCGGCACGTCATGGCGGCGTGTGGCTGCTTGCCCTGCTGGCCGCCCTGCCGGCGGGCCTCACGCTGGCAGAAGGCACATCAACGGGCAGCACGCCGGCCGCCCCGTCGGCAACGGCCAACCCCACCAACGACGAACTCCTTCTCTACCACGTCCAGCCCGGCGACACGCTGCTGGGCCTGTCGCGCGAAAAGCTCGACACCCCCGAGCGCTGGCGCGACGTGCAGAAGCTCAACCACATCGGCAACCCGCGCCATCTGCAACCGGGCACCACGCTCACGATGCTGCCCGGCTGGCTCAAGCCCAAGGTGGCCCAGGCCCTGCTGGAATCAGCCTCCAACCAGGTGAAGCTGAACGGCAAGCCAGCGCAGGATGGCGCCGCCATTCCCGAAGGCACCACGGTACAGACCGGCCCGGACAGCGCCGCCGTCATCACCCTGCCCGACGGCACGCGGCTGCGCATCCCATCAGCCACCGAAGTGCGGCTGGAGCGGCTGCGCGCCTACCACGGCGAACGTCATCTGGACGCCGGCTTCCTGCTCAGGCACGGCAGCATCGAGCCCGAATCCCCGGGCAAGCGCAGCCGCCCGCTCAACATCAGGACGCCTTCGGGCAACGCCGCCGTGCGCGGCACGCACTTCCGCGTGCATGCCGAAGGCCAGCGCAGCACCGTGGAAGTGCTGCGCGGCCGGGTGGCTGCCGGCAACCGCAAGTCCACGGCCGACGTGGACGCCGGCAAGGGCGCCTGGTTCACCGCCAAGAGCAAGCCCGTCGTGGCCCAGCTGCTGCCCGCCCCCGATCTGGGCGGCATCCAGGGCCGCACCTGGACGCAGACCGCCCCGCGCCTGCCACTGCCTGCCCTTGCGGGCGATGCGGCGGCCTACCACGTGGAGGTCTCCACCCGACCCGACTTCAGCGCCGTGCTGCTGGACACCCGTACCCGGGAACCCGGCTTCGTGCTTCCGTCGCGACAGGACGGCCCGCACTATGTGCGCGTCAGCGCCATCTCGCGCACGGGCATCGAGGGCTATGTCGGCACCACCGAGGTGCAGGTCCTGGCCCGTCCGCTGCCTCCCCGGCTGCAGCCGCAGCCTGACGAGGTGCAGGTCGACGACCGGCCTGTCCGATTCCGGTGGCTGGACACACCCGATACGCCCGACACGTCCGCTACGGGCGGCATGACCGAGGCAAGCGGCAAGACGTCCAGCGCGGCAGACCGCACCTACCGCATCCAGGTCGCCGGCGACGCCGAGTTTGCCCGAGTGCTGCACGACGAGGTGGCCATCCACCCCGAGGATCTCATCCGTCTGGACACCCGCAGGCCGCTGGAGCGCTGGTGGCGGGTGGCCTGTGTCGAGAAGGGTCGACAGGGCCCATGGAGCGAACCCCAGAAATTCCGGCTGCGTGTGGGGGCGCCCATCATCGAGGCCCGCCCTCTGCCGGCCGTGCGTACGGGCAGCGATGAGCCCGTGCGTACCGGCCACGATGACTTCCTCCTGCTCTCTCCCCGCTGACCCGCGCCGATGATCCGCTTCCTTCGGCGCCTGCTGGGCAGGATGGCCCGCTCTGCCCCGCGCGACCGGCCCCTGCTGGAATGGAGCCTGCTGACAACCCTGCTGCTGGCGGGCACCATCTGGTTCGGGCCCTGGCCGCAGTACCTGACCAGCGACCAGCGCATTCCTGACCCCACCAACGGCACGGACCATGCCTCGCCGCCCGACTACCTGAGCCTGCGCCTGTACGACCTGGCGCTGGGCTACGACGCCCGGCCCCCCTCCGGTCAGATAGTGATCGTGGACATCGACGACATCAGCATGCTGCAGGTGGGACGCTGGCCCTGGCCGCGTCCGGTGCTGGCCGCGCTGATCAACCGCATCGCCGAAGGCCGCCCTGAAGCGCTGGCCATCGACATCCTGTTTGCCGAGGTCTCGTCCCGCCCGAACGACGACCAGCTGCTGCGCACCGCGCTGCAGAATGCCGCCCGCCAGGGAACCCGCATCATCCTGGCCGTGGGCAAGGAAGAAGGCACCAACAACTACCTGCCGCTCTACCCGCTGGACCTCATCGCGGCGGGCAACACGCTGGGACACATCACCTTCCATTCCGGCCGCGACGGCCTGGTGCGCGGTCTGTACATGGAAGAAGGCCACCTGCCGGCGCTGTCCTGGGCCCTGGTGGACCGCACGGCCCAGAGCAACCGCAACGAGACGCTGAACATGCTGCTGGAGCGGCGCTGGGACGTGCAGGATCCCATGCTGCCCGGCGCGCTGAAGCAGCTGCCGCCGACCCTCTCGGCCGCCGCCCTGCTGCGGGGCGACATCTCGCCCGAACAGCTGAAGGGGCGCAAGGTCCTGCTGGGCAGCACGGCCATCGGCTCGGGCGACTTCTTCGTGAGCCCTCTGGAAGATGCCCGGCCCCGGCGCATCTCGGGGCTGGAGCTACATGCCGTCGCCGCCGAAGCGCAGATCATCCATCACTTCAAGCAGCCGCTGTCGGCCCCCCTGCAGAGCAGCATCGAAGTCCTGGTGGTGCTGCTCACCATGCTGCTGCTCTACCGCACCAGCCCGTTCCTGGGCCTCATCATCGTGGTGGTGGCCAGCTGCCTGATCCTGCTGACCAGCTGGCTGGCCTTCCGCGCCGGCTGGTGGCTGGCCCCGGGCGACATGCTCATCTCCATCTGCCTGGGCTACCCGCTCTGGAGCTGGCGACGGCTGTCGGTTGCCTCGACAGGCCTGCTGCGCCAGGCCCGCTCCCTGGAACTGTTTGGCGGCGTCTTCGGCGCCCGCAGTGCAGAACCTGCCTCGCACGAGCCCATCTCGGCCCAGCTCAACCGCGTGCAGATGGCCGCCCAGCAGGTGGCCAAGCTCAACCGCTTCCTGTCGGACAGCCTGCAGAGCCTGCCTCACCCGGTCCTGGTGGCCGACCACGAACAGCGGCCGCTGCTGCGCAACCAGCGCTTTCTCAATGCCTTCGGCAACGTGGGCGAATGCTGCACCACCCTGTCGGACTGCTTCCGGACCATCTTCGGCAAGCTGCCGCGCAATTTCCAGGACGAGCCCTGCCAGCTGGCCGGTGAATACCAGGACACGCAGGGCCGCCACTGGCGGGTGGACGTGGCGGCCACCGGTGCCAGCGCCGACGAGCGCCGCTGGATGATCCAGTTCGTGGACCTGACGGCCCGACGCCTGGCCGACCGCGAGCGCGAGGAGACCCTCTCCTTCCTGTCGCACGATCTGCGCTCGCCCCAGGCCACCATCCTGGCCATCATCGAGAAACTGCGCACCACGACCGACAGCACCGAGCGTGGCGCCGGTCTGGACGAGCTGGCCCGCCAGTCGCGCCGCGCGCTGGAACTCACCGACGGCTTCCTGGCCTACACCCGCGCCGAGATCAAGCCCATCCAGCCCGAGGAGCACGACCTCAACGACCTGCTCACCGAAGTGATCGACCTGGCATGGTTCTCGGCCAACGCCAAGAAGGTCCGCCTGACCTTCACCCCGGTGGATGCGGCCATCCTGCGCTGCGACGCCGACCTGCTGCGCCGCGCCTTCTCCAATCTGGTGGAGAACGGAATCCGCCACAGTCCCATCGACAGCAGCATCGAAGTGACATTGATCAATCAGGCGCCGCATTTCCGCATTACCATCCGAGACCACGGCCCCGGCGTGCCGCCCGACAAGCAGGCGCTCATCTTCAAGCCCTTCTGGCAGTCGGCAGGTTCAGAAACCACCGGCAAGAAGTCGTCCCAGGGAAGTGCCGGACTGGGACTTGCGATGGTTCACAAGGCCATTGCACGCCACGGCGGTACCATTCGCGTATTCAATCACCCCACCGGGGGCGCGTGTTTTGAAATCTGCCTGCCGCAAGGCATGCAGGACGTATAGATGCATTCGACATGGCGTTGCTGACGCTCGGACTCAACCACAACACGGCGCCCGTGGCGCTGCGTGAGAAGCTCGCCTTCCCCACGAAGGAGGCGATCGGCACGGCCCTGTCCGATCTGCGTGGCCACCTGAAGTCGCTGGCTCCCGAAGCCGCCATCCTGTCCACCTGCAACCGCACCGAGATCTACTGCAAGACCGACGCCCCCGACGAGGCCGGCCCGGCACTGACCGAATGGATCGGCCGCCACAAGGGCGTGGACGGTGAAGGCAACCTGGCCGAGCACCTGTACCTGCTGCCCAACCAGGGCGCCGTGCGCCACGCCTTCCGCGTGGCCAGCGGGCTGGATTCCATGGTGCTGGGCGAACCCCAGATCCTGGGCCAGATGAAGACGGCCGCGCGCGTGGCGCAGGATTCCAACATGCTGGGCAGCCACCTGCACCAGCTGTTCCAGCGCTCGTTCTCGGTGGCCAAGGAAGTGCGCACCCAGACCGCCATCGGCGCCCAGTCGGTCTCGATGTCGGCTGCCAGCGTGCGTCTGGGCGAGCAGATCTTCGAGAACCTGGCCGACTGCTCGGTGCTGCTCATCGGCGCCGGCGAGATGATCGAGCTATGCGCCGCGCACTGGGCCCCCCACCCCCGGCGGATGGTCATCGCCAACCGCACGCTGGAGCGCGCCCGCCCGCTGGCCGAGCGCTTCGGCGCCACCACCATGGCGCTGTCCGACCTGCCCCAGCAGCTCGAGAACTTCGACGTGGTGATTTCCTGCACCGCCAGCAGCCTGCCCATCATCGGACTGGGCATGGTGGAGCGCAGCGTGCGCCAGCGCCGCCACCGCCCGGTGCTGATGATCGACCTGGCTGTCCCGCGCGACATCGAGGACGAAGTCTCGCGCCTGGACGATGTATTCCTCTACACCGTCGACGACCTGCGCGAAGTGGTCGATGCCGGCCTGGAAGGCCGTCGCTTGGCCGTGGCCGAGGCCGAGAGCATCATCGACACCCAGGTCAACGCCTTCATGAACTGGATGGTGCAGCGCCAGAGCGTGCCCCTCATCCAGGAACTGCACGCCCGCGGCGACGCCGTGCGCCAGCAGGAAGTGGAGCGTGCCCGCAAGATGCTGGCCAAGGGCGAAGACCCTGCCGTCGTGCTGGAAGCGCTTTCCAGGGCGCTCACCGCCAAGTTCATGCACGGCCCCACCACCCTGCTGTCCCATCACGCCGGCAAGGATCCCGAACTGGCCAACATGCTGTCCGGCCTGCTGCCGGTTCCCCGGGGCGGACGGTAACGGGAAGGGCGATCAGCGACGCGTTGGTTAGAATGCCCGCCGAACCCCTTCACGCATCGCCATGAAAGAATCCCTGCGGGCGCAGCTGGACCGCATGCAGAACCGGCTGGAAGAACTCAACGCCCAGCTGGCCAGCGAAGACATCGGCAAGGACATCAGCCTGCTGAAAAAGCTCAACCAGGAGCACGCCGAGACCAGCGAGGTGCTGGACACCTACGCCCTGTGGAAGCAGGCCGGCGCCGACCTGGAGGCCGCCCGCCAGATGCGCGAAGAGCCCGACATGCGCGAGTTCGCCGACGAGGAGATCGCCGACGCCGAGACCCGCCTGCAGGCCGCCCAGGAGCGCATCGAGTACCTGCTGCTGCCGCGCGACCCCGACGATGCCCGCAACGCCATCCTGGAGATCCGGGCCGGCACCGGCGGTGATGAAAGCGCCCTCTTTGCCGGCGACCTGCTGCGCATGTACCTGCGCTACGCCGAACATCGCGGCTGGCAGACCGAGATCCTGTCGGCCAGCGAATCCGAACTGGGCGGCTACCGCGAAGTCATCGTGCAGGTCAGCGGCCAGCTGGTCTACGGGCGGCTGCGCTACGAATCCGGCGCGCACCGCGTGCAGCGCGTGCCCGTCACCGAATCCCAGGGGCGCATCCACACCTCCGCCTGCACCGTGGCCGTCATGGCCGAGGCCGAGCCCACCGGCGACATCGAGATCAGCCCCGACGATCTGCGCACCGACGTGTTCCGCGCCTCCGGCGCCGGCGGCCAGCACGTCAACAAGACCGAATCCGCCGTGCGCATCACCCACCTGCCCACCGGCATCGTGGCCGAATGCCAGGACGACCGCTCGCAGCACCGCAACCGCGACAAGGCCATGACCGTGCTGCTCACCCGCCTGCGCGACGCCCGCGAGCGCGAGCGCGCCGCCGAGACCTCTGCCCACCGCAAGAGCCTCGTGGGCTCGGGCGACCGCTCCGAACGCATCCGCACCTACAACTTCCCGCAAGGGCGGCTCACCGACCACCGCATCAACCTCACCCTCTACAAGCTGCAGGCCATCATCGACGGCGACCTGGACGAACTGACCGACGCCCTGATGAAGGCCCGGCTGGCCGAACTGGCGGCGGAGCGGGCCGAGGGGTAAAGCATGAGATGGCCCTCTGACGAATGAACATGGCTCCATCCCAGCCCTTCGCCCCCAGTTCTCCCGGCCCTGCAGGCCCCACCCTCGACGACCTCATCCGCCACAGCCAGCTGCCCCGCGCCGAGGCACGCCGCCTGCTGGCCTGCCTCACCGGCCAGCCGCTGACCTGGTTCATGGCCCACGGCGATGATCCCGCAGGCCCGGACATCGCTGCCCGCTTCCAGGCCCTGGCCGAGCGCCGCCGCGCCGGCGAACCCCTGGCCTATCTGCTGGGCCAGCAGGAGTTCTACGGCCGCCCCTTCGCCGTCTCGCCCGCCGTGCTCATTCCCCGGGCCGACACCGAAACCCTGGTGGAAACTGCGCTGGAACAGCTCGCGCGGCTGCGCCGGCAGCGGTGCGCCGTCCCTCTGTCCCTGCTGGAACTGGGCACCGGCAGCGGCATCATCGCCATCACCCTGGCGCTGGAGGCTCCGGACACCGAGGTGCATGCCGTCGAGCGTTCCCCCGAGGCCCTGGCCATGGCGCAGCAGAATGCAAAGGCCCTGGGCGCCGACCGCATCCACTGGCACGCGGGCAGCTGGTGGCAGGCGCTGGCCCGCCCCCGACGCTTCGACCTGATCGTCTCCAATCCCCCCTACATCGCGGCCCACGACCACCACCTGCAGCAGGGCGACCTGCGTTTCGAGCCGCCTCAGGCCCTGGTGGCCGGCCCCGACGGACTGGATGACCTGCGCATCATCATCGGCGGCACCCCCGCCCACCTGACCCCCAACGGCTGGCTGCTGCTGGAACACGGCTACGACCAGGGAGCCCCCGTGCAGGCCCTGCTGCGCGACGCAGGCTTTGCCGACGTGTTCACCCGACGCGACCTGGCCGGGCAGCCGCGCGTGAGCGGGGGGCGGTGGCTGGGCGACGGGCGCAAGTAGGCCCGGCCAAGCCAGATCAGGCCAAGCCAGGCCAATCGGCCCCCAACAGGGCAGAAATCAGACCCGATCACGCTCGGACCGAACAGAAGCAGAGGGCAGTCGCCACGCCACCATCAGGTTGCGCGGCGAAGATAGGCGCCATGCGGGCGCGCTTGGCGCCAATAGGGGTAATGGATCATCGAATAGAGGTAATGTCACCCTGAAATTACCCATTTATTCCCCGCTTTACCCCATTCTTTGTAAGCGATCCACCAAACCACTACTCAGCGCCAACCGTCTCCAGCGCAAGCACTTCCAGCGACAGGTTCCACGGCAACAGCGCCTCGTAGTCGTCCACTGTCCCTGCATGTGGCAGCTTTCTCAGCACATGACGCAGCCACGTGTACAGCTCACGTCCATTGGCCCTGGCCGTCTCGATCAGTGAGTACACCACCGCGCTGGC
>ERZ773063.91-NODE-91-length-60926-cov-5.731580_pt1 | contig 60926 bp, 45 predicted proteins | sample MGYA00580625_ERZ773063 | MGnify/ENA primary metagenome ERZ773063 (study PRJEB29015, sample SAMEA2738022) | human oral metagenome | biome: human oral; feature: human-associated habitat; material: dental | place: China | collected 2042 ... | reverse complement strand
GAGGCGCCAGCCCGTGCCGTATCGCTCAGCCTACTTCCGTCGTCGGTGACGATAGGCCGAGAGGTAGAGCCGGAGCTCGTGGTAGTCGTAGCGTCCTGAGGTCGCTTCGTAGATGGGCTTGAGGCCCGCTGCTTCGTCCATCTCGGCGAAGTAGGGCGAGAGTTCCTCGAGCTTCTCTGGGGAGATGAGTGCTTCCTCGTCGCTGAGGAGTCCCTGCTCGAGGAGCTGTGCGATATGGGCGTAGATCGTGCCGATGCTCAGGCTTCGCTCGCTGGCTACCTCCAGAGGTGTCAGCCCCGAACGGAGGAGCTCTAGGGTCTTCTCCTGCGTCGAGATACGAGGCTCTTTCGCCTTCTTCTCCTTGGCGGTCTTCTTGCTCGTCAGGCCTTCTTCTCCGGGGACGACGTAGGGGATCTTCACCTCGGCCTTCGCCTCCTTGAGCCATGCCTCTAGACGCTCCTCGATCTGGATCGTCTGTCGGTCGGGATAGAGGCCCGTGGAGAGGGACTGCATGCTCCCCTCGATGCGCAGCAGGGCTCGTACCTGTCGGACGGTCTGGCTGTAGAGGAGATCGAGCTCAGCGATGAATTCCTTCACCTTCTTCATGCCTCTCACCTGATGCTGTGTCTCCATCAGGCTGGAGAAGAGCTGACGCCAGCGGGGGAGGAAGTAGCGGGTAGCCTCCTCGACACGTCGTGCGATCTGGGGGAGAGCCGCCTCGCCCCCCGCATAGAGGCTGCGGAGCTGGTGGATGAACCGGTCCGCTACCCCTCGGAGCTCATCCATACGAGCGGACTGCTCCAGCGCCCAGTCCCCGAAGGCGCTCTTCTTACTGCGGTCGCTCTCGATACGATAGCTGTAGGCATGCTGGCGGTAGAGGTCGGAGATAGCAGACCAATTGAAGGCAGAGATCGTCTCGCCCTCCCAGTAGCTGAGCTTGTCGCTCGAGAGGATCTGGTCGAGCTCTGTGTCGCTGGACTGGGTCTTCTCGTAGTCGGTGATGAGGCTCGGCACAGAGAGTGTCTCTGAGCTGAGTGGGGAGAGTAGGACCAGACCCTCAGGAGAGCGCAAGCGGGAGAGTGCTACGTAAGCCTGTCCCGAAGCAAAGGCCGCCTCGAGGTCGATGGCCGCTCGGTCGAAGGTAAGACCTTGGCTCTTGTGGATGGTGATGGCCCAAGCTAGGCGAACGGGGAAGTGCTTGAAGACGCCCTGGATGTCTGGTTCGGTGTCGCCCGTCTGTTCGTTGAGTTGGTATCGGGCATTCTCCCAGGAGTAGAGCGGTACGTCTAGTAGTTCGCCGTCCTCGAGCCGTACGAAGAGCTTCTTATCCGTCATCTCTTCGACAGTGCCAAGCATGCCGTTGTAGAAGCGCCGGGGTTGCTGGGTGTCGTTCTTGATCATCATCACTCGAGCCCCGATCTTCAGGCGGAGCATGGGCTCTAGGGGATAGAGGTGCTCGGGGAAGTCCCCAACGATGCGAGCATGATAGTCTTGGTAGGCACCGGGCAGGGCCTCGAGAGCCTTGCGGTTGATCTCATCGGCACGGGCGTTGTGCGTCGTCAGGGTCACATAGCCTTCGTTCTTGATTGGGTCGAAGGTGGGACGCACCCGACTCTTCAGCCAAGAGAGATCGTCGCTGGTGAGCTGGCTGTAGCGCAGGTGATTCAGCAGACCGATGAAGCGCTCATCCTCCTGACGATAGACATGCGTCAGCTCGATGTAGAGGGGCGGATACCGCTGTAGTACCTGTGCGTGGAAGAAGAAGAGACTGGGATAGTACTGGCTGAGCACGCTCCACTCCTGAGGCTTCACCACGGGTGGGAGCTGGAGCAGATCCCCGATGAAGAGCACCTGCACCCCACCGAAGGGTAGAGGGCTACGGCGCACACTTCTCAGGACCAGATCCACGAGGTCGAGCGTGTCGGCACGAAGCATACTCACTTCGTCGATCACCAGGAGCTCCAGCGCCTGAAGTAGGCGGATCTTCCGCTCCTGCAGGTGTACATGCCGACGGAAGTCCCTTGGGGTGACGAAGAGCTGGGATGGGGTCGATGGGAGCTGAGCCATCGAGTCGGGGATGAAGGAGCCTATGGGGAGCTGGAAGAGGGAGTGCAGGGTCGTCCCCCCGGCATTCAGGGCTGCGATGCCCGTAGGCGCAGCGATGATACAGCTCTTGTAGGTATGCTCTCGGATGTAGTGGAGGAGGGTGGTCTTCCCCGTGCCTGCCTTGCCGGTGAGGAAGATATTGCGTCGTGTGTGGGCGATGAAGTCCTGGACGTATTGCTTGCGCTGCATGGCTAGGCCGATAGGATACGGGATATGAGTTCGGAGTAGAGTTCCGAGCTAGGTATGGAGGCATCTACCCCCTTGGAATAGGCGTCGACGAGCCGTAGGTGATGGATGATAGCGAAGGTCTGAGCGGCGGAGTAGTTCCGTCGTGCTAGATCATAGTCTCGGGCGACGAAGGCTTGCACCCCCAGGAGGGCGGCGATGCTCTGCTCCTGCGGGTTGGGGAGGTAATAGACGGCCATCAGGTTCGAGAAGAAGCCGAAGAGCGTCGAGAGGGTCATCTGGATGGGATGATTGCGCTCATTGGCGGCGAAGTAGAAGGCGATACGGTAGGCTCGCCCCGCATCTCGGCGTAGGAGGGCAGAGAGGAGCTCGAAGTTATTGTACTCCTTACTTATGCCGACATAGTACTCGATGAGCTCTGGGGTGATGGTGCGTGTCTTGCCGGAGGTGGCGATGGCGATCTTGTCGATCTCCTGGAGGATCTTCTCTAGGTCGTTGCCCGTAGCATCGGCCATGAGGTGAGCTGTGCGAGGGTCGATGCTCAGCTGACGAGCGGCGAAGCTCTTGATGATGAAGTCAGGGATCTTCGAGTCGTACATCCGTGGGGACTCGTAGATGGCATCGAGGGCGCTGGCAGATTTGTATAGGGCCTTGCGCTTGTCTGCCTTCTTCTTGTAGCAGAGGATGAGACAGGTGCTCTCGGGGAGCTCCGAGAGGTGTGGAGCGAGCTGATCTAGGTCACGTACCTGCTGGGCTTCACGTACGAGCACGAGCACTTGGCTCCCCATCATCGGGAAGCGCAGTGCCTCGAGGAGGATATCCCGAGCAGAGACGTCTCCTCCGTAGAGGATCGTCTGGTTGAAGTCCTGCTCCTCCTCGGGTATGAGGTGCGAGGTAGCGAAGGAAGCGATCTGATCGATGAAGAGGGGTTCGTCGCCCGTCAGGAGGTAGACCCGCTGAGGGCGTCGCTGCTTGAGGGCTCGTATAATGTCGTCGTACGTGGGCATCTCTACGATAAATATGTACCTTCGTGGGGGTTGGTACCCACGAAGACCTAGGTACAAAGATAGTCATGATCGAGCTAAATCTCCCGAAGTATCCCGCACGTCTGACCCGTCGTGATGGGAAGCCCTACATCTATGATGAGCTACGTCGTAAGTTCGTCCGTCTCACCCCTGAGGAGTGGGTGCGTCAGCACTTCGTCCACTTCCTCCTGGACGAAGGAGGCTACCCGAAAGAACTGATGCAGAATGAAGTGGGCCTCCAGCTCGGGGCGACGACCAAGCGCTGTGATACCCTGCTCTACGATCGGTCACTTCGCCCGCAGATGATCCTGGAGTATAAGGCGCCACACATCCCACTCTCCGAGGCGGTGCTTCAGCAGATCGTCCGCTACAACTATGTGCTCCGTGTCCCCTACCTTGTCCTAAGTAATGGTATCGAACATCTCGTCTGCCAGATCGACTACGACGAGATGACCTACACCTTCCTTCCCCAGTTCCCCGCTTACTCTGAGCTAGTCACGGGCTGACCCCTCAGCCCTAAGATCTCGGCTTGAGGTGCTCTACACCCCAAGCCCTCACCCTCGTCTGCCATGGAAGCCTTCCTCCACTATATATGGGCCCGTCGTCTGTGGGCTCGCCTCATCCCTATGGGTGGTCTCCGAGATGCTCGCATCGAGGTCATCGACCCCGGGGTGCTCAATCATCATGCTGGTCCCGACTTCTTCGGGGCGAAGATCCAGATCGATGACCTCCTGTGGGTCGGCTGTGTGGAGATCCACCACGCCTCGAGCCAGTGGTACCAGCACGGGCACGATGAAGATCCTGCCTACCGCTCGGTGATCCTGCACGTCGTGGAGCTGGACAATCGTGCCGTCCAGCACCCTGCCGGAGAGGAGATGCCTACCTGCCTCCTGATGGTACCCGAAGCGCTCCCTCGGGAGCCGAGCCTCGGGTACGTAGGGGAGACGATGCTCCCCTGTACAGAGGGGCTAAGGCAGGTGTCGGAAGACCTCCGTCGCACGTGGCTCGCCTGCCTCTATCGTGCTCGTCTGGGGCGGAAGGCTGGGCTGGTCGAAGCCCTTCGTCACCGCTCGTCGGGCGACTGGGGTCAGGCGCTCTATGCCCTCTTCGTACGGTATCTGGGCTTCGGACTCAATAATGATGCGATGGAGCGCCTTGCCTTCCGTCTGCCCCTTCACCTACTACAGAAGCACCGAGATCAGCTCCTCCAGCTCGAGGCGCTCCTCCTAGGGACGGCAGGCCTCCTCGGCTATCTCCCCGAGGGCGAGCGACGGGAGCGCTGTCGTCAGGAGTTTACCTTCCTCCAGCATAAGTACAGCCTAGAGCCCCTCCCTCAGGGTACCTTCCGTCGGGCTTGCACCCGCCCAACGAACCTCCCCGAATATCGCCTCCTTCAGCTGGCTTCACTGCTGACGAAGGTCGACCTCTTGGGCGAGGAGCTCCAGCATGTCTCCACCCTCCAAGCGCTTCACCGCCTCCTACACCATCCCCTCGATGAGGCTTGGTGTGGTGGGAAGTGGCGTGGGGATGGAGGCCTCAGCCTCGGAGCGTGCGCTAGCCTGGCGATCAACGTCCTCTTGCCCTACCGACGGGCGTGGCGAGTGGCTTACCAAGAGCTGAGGGATGAGCCTTCGCCCCTCCAGCTCATCGAGAGTCTCCCTGCCGAAGAGAACCACGTCACCCGCCTCTTCGCCGAGGTGGGACTTACCCCGAGGACGGCGCTGGAGTCACAGGCTCTGCTAGAGCTTCACGAGGGCTATTGTCTTCGGGATCGATGCCCACTCTGTCCCTTCTCTGGACGGTGCGAAAATACGCCCTCCTAGAAGTCGCTTGGGACGCAGGCTTTGGAGGGGTCAAAAAGGACCCTACGGTAGGTCGCCGAAAAAACCTACAGTAGGTCGTGATGACGACCTACCGTGGGTCGCATCGACGACCTACCGTAGGTTTTATTTTGGAGGGATGAGGTGGGGGTGTGGAGGCCTTCACTTCTCTTGCTCCAGAAGCCACGGGAGAGTATGACAGAAATGGCACATTTTGTCAGAAAAAAGGGAGGGAATTAGTCCGGTCTTAAACTATGGCATCGCTTTTGCCTCTTATTTAGCAGAGGGAGGAGACTCGTATATATATGTCGACGCTCCCTCCTCGTTCATTACGAGGCATGCTGAGCGAAACCCTTGTGCCCCGAAGTGGGGTAGGTGACGCTCGAACCAGTAGAATTAACGCTATACACAACGACTTATGAGCAAGGTATTGAAGAAATCCATGGCTATCCTAGGTTTGGTAGCAGTAAGTGTCGTCGCCTCAGCTACGACCGTACATATGATGGCTCGCAGTGGCAAGGCCCCTGTAGCCTATGACTCAAGCTTCGCTCCCGAGGGCGTCACCTCGGCCAGCGAATATGGATTCCAAAACACCGCCTACGCTCTCGGCTCCCGTCAGCTAGGCAACGCCCCCGACCTGACGCCCGCTGCCGAGAGTTCGGTCAAGGCGGTCGTTCACATCAAGGTGAAGAAGACCCAACAGGTGCGGGAGCAGCAGATGATCGATCCCTTTGAATTCTTCTTCGGAGGCGATCCTCGTGGGAGCCGTCGTAGCGAACCCGTCGTGGGCTACGGCTCCGGTGTCATCATCAGCAACGATGGCTACATCATGACCAATAATCACGTCGTCGACGGAGGGGACGAACTCTCCGTGACCCTGCATGACAACCGTACCTTCAAGGCGAAGCTCGTCGGATCCGACCCCTCGAGTGACATCGCTCTGATCAAGGTAGAGGCTAAGGACCTGCCGACGATCCCCTTTGGTAACTCCGACAACCTTCGCCTGGGTGAATGGGTGCTCGCCGTGGGGAACCCCTTCAACCTCACCAGCACCGTCACTGCTGGGATCGTCAGCGCTAAGTCCCGTCCTGCTGCCTCGGGGGATCAGCTCGGTGTGGCCTCCTTCATCCAGACCGACGCAGCCGTCAACCCCGGTAATAGCGGGGGCGCTCTAGTGAATGCTTCGGGCGAACTCGTCGGGATCAATACGATGATCTATTCGCAGACGGGTAACTATGCCGGCTACTCCTTCGCTGTGCCTATCAATATCGCCGCTAAGGTCGTCTCCGATATCAAGAAATACGGTGCTGTACAGCGTGGTATGCTCGGCGTCGTGGGGGCAGATGTCACCAGCGAACTGGTCCAGAAGGAAGGACTCAAGGTCAACGAAGGCTTCTACGTAGCTGACTTCGCCGAGATCAGTGCCGCACTGGCTGCCGGTCTAGAGAAGGGCGACGTGATCACCGCCATCGATGGGCATCGCATCATCTCCTTCGCTCAGCTCCAGGAGCAGATCTCTCGCTTCCGTCCCGGAGATACCGTGTCTGTGACGGTGAACCGCAAGGGCTCGGAGAAGACCTTCAAGGTAACGCTACGCAATAAGGAGGGTGGCTCTAAGCTCCTTCAGAAGAGTGCTTCCTCCGACGCCGATAGCCGTCTCGGAGCAAGCCTCAAGGAACTAAGTGCCGGCGAACTGCGTAACTACGGCCTCTCCTACGGCCTCGTCGTCGAGTCGCTCCGCTCTGGGGCGCTGAAGAAGGCTGGCGTACGTGAGGGCTTCATCCTCCTGACGGCCAACGACACGCCTCTACGCTCCCTGCGTGACCTCAATCAGGCAGTCGCTACCCTCGACAAGTCAGGTAGCTATGGTCGCTCTCGCCGTGCTTCGCTTCTCCTGCGTGGCTTCTATCCTCAGACAGGTGAAGTGATGACCTTCACGATCGAGCTCTAGGGTATCTCCCCCTAGTCTACATACAGCATCCCCACGGATGAGTCGAGGTAGCCTGAGCTCCCTCCCTCGTCCGTGGGGATACCATATATATAGGGGTGCCCGTACCGCCTTTGTAGCACGAAAAGGCTATCTTTGCTAGTGCTAGTAACTAGGTACATATTACGTTCACTCTAATGAGATCGTCGAATAGAAGCAAGAACTACTCGCTTATCGCTTTGGCTATCCTAGGGGGTAGCCTCCTCTCTTCCCCAGAAGTCTCCGCCCAGACGGCTATAGGTCTTCGCCTCGGTCAGCCCGAGGACGTTACCCTTGGTGTCGATGGGCGTATCACCCTCGATGTGGCAGCCTTCTCCCCGGTCAATAAGTCCAACTTCTCCTACGCTAATAGTCCCTCCGCAAGTGGCGGGAGCGTAGAGCCCTTCCGAATGGCAGGGGGTACCTCGATCACGCAGGCCCGCCTTGGAGTCTTCTCCAGCTATGGTAAGTGGTCGGGACGTGTGGATGTCAACTACGCTGGTCAGCGGGTCACCTTCTGCGATATCTACGCTGCCTACGCCTTCAATCCCCGTACACACCTGGTCCTAGGGCACCAGCTCGAGCCGATGAGTATCGGGATGAATACCTCTACCCGCCACGGCTCAGTCACCACACCACTACCCCTAGACTTCCTCATCCCCTATACACGTCACTGGGGGCTAGCTGGCACACATTGGGGCGATAAGTACTGGCTCGGTGCAGGCATCTTCGGCGGTAGCAGTGAGCGTGTCCAAGCCCGAGAGAATCATCTGGGTGAGGGCTATGGTGTCTCCATGCGTGCCGTCTATCGCCCCATCAACACAGCGGAGCATACCCTGCATCTCGGCTTCTCTGCCGTAGCCCGTACTCCCGAGCGTGTGACCTCGGACGAGGGGATCGTCTCCCTCGGTGGGCACTCAGGCTCCGCCGTGGAGAACCGTGCCTTCGTAGCTGGGCGATTCTCTGGGATCGACCACTATACTATAGGTGGTCTGGAGGCAGCCTACCGCAATGATCACTTCTTCGTCCAGGTCGAAGCCCTTCGCTCGACCTTTGTGTCCAAGATCGCTGGTGCAGGTCTCTCCAACGGGAATCGCTCGCTCATGATCAACGGCGACCAGGGTACATCCTTCTGGGGTGCCTATGCCTTCGCCACGTACATGCTCCGTGGCAAGCAGCGTAGCTACTCCAACGGGAGCGCTGCCTTCTCCAATGTCCATGATACCGTAGAGCCCGGTGGTAACCTCGAGCTCCTCGCCGGAGGAAGCGTCCTCGATGCAGAGCCCCTCCTGGGGCAAGGCTACGAACTCGTCGGGGCGCTCAACTGGTACCCCAATACGGCGATGATGCTCGGTCTGAGCTATACCTTCACCGGACTATCCGATGACGCTACAGCCTTAGGTCGCCTTCGCTCCAAGAGTGGTGAAGGCCTAAGCTACAGCACACTTCAGCTACGAGCTCAGTTCGTCTTCTAATCCCCGATCTACCCCGCTTCGAAGCCTTCCGTTCTATGCGTATCCGATCGATCCTCCTCGCTCTGCTCTTCCTCGTCCCACTCTGCTCTGAGGCTAAGGATGTCAAGCCTAAGGCTCCCGTCGTCACCCCAGATGAGCTCCTCAAGGAGGCGCTCTCAGCCTATCATGCCTACCAGTTTGAGCAGGCCACGACAGCGCTGGAGAAGTACTTCACCGCCCTGCAGCGCAAGCGCCTGGCCGTCCCTGATAGTGCGAAGGTCCTTGAGGCACAGATCGCCCGAGCCGAGCGTATGTACGCCTCGGCAGATGCCCTGCATGTCGTGGATAGCGCTCTAGTGCGTATCAGCCAACTCTCCGAACTTCTTCCTCAGGGAGGAGGGCGCTTCTATTCGGAGCACCAGCTACCCGACGGGCTCTCTAGCGTGGCTACTCGCTACCTTCACCAGAGTGTGGATAGTGCTTCATCCAGTGAGTTCCCCCTCTTTGCCTTCGTTGATGCTCTTGCTCGCAATAGCATCGTCCCTTCTGGGGGCTCCCTCACCTGGCTTGCTAAGGCAGGGAGCGCATGGGAGCGCCAGGAGATCGAGATGAAGTCCCTCGAGGGTGCATCCCGCTACTTCAGCCCCTTCCTCCTAGAGGATGGGATGACACTATTCTTCTCTACGAAGACTTCCTCGGGGCTCGGAGGCTACGACCTCTATATGACTCGCCTCACGGAGCAGGGAAATAGCTTCTTCGAACCTACGCTCCTCGGGATGCCGTACAACTCTCCCTTCAATGACTATCTTCTGGCTTATCACGAGGCCGAAGGGTGGGGCATCCTCATCAGTGACCGCTTTGCTCCCGAGGGACAGGTCCATGTCTATCGCTTCACGGGGCGCCCTGCCTTCCTCTCGGGAAGTAAGGGTGGAGAGACCTCCGAACTAAGCCCCGACGAAGCTTACCGCCGTGCTACCCTCTCGGGCGTACTCTATACCGATGGCGAGGTGCTCCCTCGCCCTACAAAGGGCTCGAGAGCCAAGGAAGAACTCTTCTTCCACCTGCAGGGAAGCACCATCTACCGCTACTGGTCGGACTTCAAGACCGAGGCAGGCCGTCAGGCCTTTGAGTCAGCTGAGACCCTCCGTCGTGACCTCCTCGAGCAGCGTGCTCGTCTGGAGCGTCTCCGCTCTTCGTGGGGGCAGGCTCGTCCAGAAGCTCGCCCTATACTCCGCTCTGAGATCCAGCTACTAGAGGCTACCCTCACACAGAAGGAAGCCCAGCTCCAGAGCCAGCTCAATGCTGTACGCCGTCACGAAGGTGTGCACTAATCCCCTCCCACTTAATCCTCTCTTTACTTGGAATCTTTTAGTCAGGTCATCAGGGAAGTGATCCCTTGGGCAGCATGGATAGCACTGGCTGTCTCTGCCGTCCTGCTCATCCTCTCGGCATTTATGTCCTCGTCGGAAGTTGCCTTCTTCTCCCTCTCCCCATCCGATATTGATGCCATCAAGGAGGAAGAGCACTCTGCGGATAATGCCCTCCTAGAGCTCCTCAAGGACTCAGAGCGACTGCTGGCGACGATCCTCATTGGGAACAACCTCGTCAATGTCGCTATCGTCATCCTTACGGGATATGCCTTCACCCTGATCTTCGACTTCTCTTCGTCGCCCGTACTAGGCTTCCTCACGCAGACGGTCATCCTGACGCTCCTTCTGCTCCTCTTCGGTGAGATCATCCCGAAGGTATATGCCCAAGCACGGCCTCTTGCCTTCAGTCGCTTCTCCGCTGGTAAGATGCGTCTGGTCTCGAGTCTTCTACATCCTTTCTCCTCCTTCCTCATGCGCTCGACAAGTCTGCTGACACGGCGTATGCAGCCGAAGCGCTATGACCTCTCTGTCGATGAGCTGTCGCAGGCTGTCGATCTCCTCGAAGGGCACGAGCCCGAAGAGAAGGAGCTCTTCGAAGACATCATCAACTTCCACAGCAAGACGGCCTCTGAGATCATGGTGCCCCGAGTGGATATGGTGGATATCGACATCTCGTGGGACTTCCACAGGATGCTCCACTTTGCTCTGGACTCAGGCTACTCCCGTATCCCCGTCTACGAAGATTCGGAGGACAATATCCGAGGTATCCTATATCTCAAGGACCTCATACCTTATAAGGACGAAGGAGCAGACTTTGACTGGAAGAAGCTGATCCGCGAAGCACTCTTTATCCCCGAGAATAAGCCTTTGGATGATCTCCTTGAGGAGTTCCGTAGCACGAAGAAGCACATCGCCGTCGTCGTCGACGAATATGGCGGTACGAGCGGTATCGTCACGATGGAAGATCTGCTGGAGGAGATCGTCGGGGAGATCTCGGATGAGTACGATGAGGAGGAACTGCCCTACAAGCGCCTACCTGACGGGAGTTACCTCTTCGAAGGAGGGACACCTCTGAATGACGTCCTTCGTGCTCTGGACCTCGAGCCTGGGACCTTCGGCAAGGTCGAGGACCAAGTGGATACCCTTGGAGGTCTTGTGCTTGAGCTCAAGCAAGACCTACCACGCAAGGGAGATCTAGTGACTGCTGGTGGCTGGAGCTTCCGAGTCACGGGGCTGGAGAAGTTCCGTATCACCGAGGTGAAGGTCACGCCACCTGCTACCTCTACTGAGGGCGAAGTATGATACTTGAGCATATCGAAGGGTTGCCCCTTGGGGTAGCCCTTTGTCTTTGTCACTTCCCGCCAGTACCCCGATCGGAGCGCAGGAGTGTAGAGCAGAGGGCTGTCGAGCTGATCCTCTCGGAGCTCCTAGGGGAATCCGCACCACGCCGAGGCTACGATCCCCTCGGAAGACCTATTCTGCTGGACTATCCCGACCGATCGCTGAGCATCAGTCATACCGAAGGACATGCAGCCGTGCTTCTTACTCCTTCGGCTGACGGCACACCTGGGGTCGATATCGAGACCTACCGCCCTCAGCTCTACGACGTAGCCTCACGCTACCTCTATCCTGACGAGTGGGAGCGGATACAAGTTACCTCACACCTTACCGAACTACAGCTACGCTCCCTCCTCTGGTCCGCCAAGGAGACGGCCTACAAGGTCTTCAATCCTCCTGGGGCTTCTCTTCTCAGCTTCACCGCTACGGAGCTCCGTCCCGACGAACTGATCCTAGCCTATCCACAGGGCGGTACTCAGCTAAGGATCGGCTACCAACTTCGCCCCGACCATCTCTTCACCTACGGGGTGCATCCCTAAGCAATCCCTCTGCTTAGAGCATCCCCGATATACCCCCCTTCACGATCCTAACTAATCACTCTAATATACCAATGACTATGCGTAAGTCTCTCTTTGCCCTTCTCGTGGCTCTTGGGGTAAGTGCCCTAGCCCGAGCTGACGAAGGGATGTGGCTCCTGGAGCAACTCTCCAAGAAGTACCCTGAGCTCGTCAAGCGTGGCCTGGCCATGCAGGAGTACGATCTCTACAATCCCAACGGCACCTCGCTCAAGGACGCCGTCGTACACTTCGACGGAGGCTGTACGGGCGAGGTGATCTCCTCCCAAGGCCTTGTCCTGACCAATCACCACTGTGGCTACGATGCTATCCAGAAGCTCAGTAGTGTCGAGCACAACTACCTAGAGGATGGCTACTGGGCGAAGAGCTTCGCTGAAGAGCTTCCTGCCGAAGGTGTCGTCGTCTCCTTCGTGGACAAGATCGAGGATGTCACGGCTTATGTCCAGGCCGAGCTAAAGAAGATCCGTAAGGGTACGGGTATGGAATACCTCTCCCGCCACTACCTCGACGGCCTTGCTCGCAAGCGTGTCGGGGAGGCTTATCTCAAGGCACACCCAGGGACGACGGTAGAGATCCGCCCCTTCTACAATGGCAATAAGTATCTGATGTTTACTAATAAGGTCTACTCGGATATCCGCTTCGTAGGAGCGCCTCCCAGCGCTGTGGGTAAGTTCGGTGCCGACACGGACAACTGGAAGTATCCCCGCCATGCAGGCGATATCTCCATCTTCCGCATCTACGCCGATGCCAACGGCAATCCCGCCCCTTACTCCAAGAGTAATGTGCCTCTGAAGCCCAAGCGCTGGTTCAACATCTCCACCGACGGAGTCCAGAAGGAAGATCTAGCGATGATCATGGGCTTCCCTGGGCGAACGAACCACTTCTTCCTCCCATCGGAAGTAGAGGAATGGAAGACGATCGACAACGATATCCGCATACGCATGCGCCAGATTCGTCAGGAGGTCATGCTCAAGGATATGCTAGCCGATCCGAAGGTGAACATCATGTATGCTGCTAAGTACGCTCGCTCACAGAACGCCTACAAGCGTGCGATCGGAGCGAACTTCGGTATCGAGAAGAACAACTTCAAGGCCACCAAGCAACAGGAGATGGAGTCGCTACTCGAATGGTCTAAGGCGAACGCTCCTAAGTCCTACCGATCCTATGCAGATGCCATCGCTACCATCGACAAGGCGATCGAAAGACGCAGGGATATGCGCCGTCAGTTCTGGTATCTGGATGAAGGTCTCTGGCAGGCCATCGAAGCAACTCGTGCCCCTGGAGCAGACGATCCTCTGACCGCTACAGATCGGGCCTTCCTTGCCTATAATAACAAGGACTACCTCCCCGCCCTCGACGCTAAGATCGCTAAGGCAGAGCTCGCCGAATATACCCGCCAGATCGACCGCAAGGACTGGCCCGAAGCGATCGCCGACGGGATAGATCAGTTCGGCTCGGTAGAGTCCTATGTCGATGTGATGTTCGCTCAGTCTACCTTCACCACCCCCGAAGGCTTCGAGGCGTTCAAGAAGCTAAGTCCTAAGGAACAGCAGGTCGTCCTCACCACTGACCTGATGTCTCGCTTTGCTGCTTCGGTACGTACCAAGCGGGAGCAACTTACCAAGGCCCTCCGTGCCTTCGACAATCCTATTGATCTAGCTCGTCGCACCTATGTCGGTGGTATCCTAGCACAACGGGGTGAAGACAACCTCTGGCCTGACGCCAATAGCACCCTGCGCTTCACCTTCGGGAACGTCCGTGGCTATTCGCCCGTTGACGGGGTGGAATACCAAGTACCTACGACGCTCCGTGGGGTGATGGAGAAGGAGGATCCCACTTCTTGGGAGTTTGCCGTCCCAGCCCGCCTCAAGGAGATTTACGCTAAGCAGCTCTATGGTGCTGGTCAGCGCTGGGCCTTCAAGAACGCCTCTGGTGGCTATGAGATGCCCGTGAACTTCGTCGCTACGACCCACACCACGGGAGGGAACTCCGGTAGCCCTGTCTTCAATAAGTACGGAGACCTCATCGGGATCAATTTCGACCGCAACTGGGAGGGTGTCGGTGGCGACATCCAGTACCTGCCCTCCTATCAGCGCAGTATCATCTGCGACATCCGCTACGTGCTCCTGCTCATCGACCAGCTCGGTGAGTGTCCTCGTCTCATCGACGAGCTCTCGCTCGTCTCACGGCGATGAATGCCTCTCATGACCAGCGCCCTCATCTCGTCGTCCTCTCGGGGGCGGGGATGAGTGCCGAGAGTGGTCTCTCGACCTTCCGAGATAGCGACGGCCTCTGGGCCGGGCACAATGTCCAGGAGGTAGCCAGCATCGAGGGCTGGGAGCAAGATCCCCAGCGAGTGCTCGACTTCTATAACATGCGCCGTCGGGAGTTCGTCGGGGCTGAGCCCAACGAAGGGCATCGCCTTCTGGCCGAGCTGGAGCGTCGCTATCGGGTGACTATCGTGACGCAGAATGTCGACGACCTACATGAGCGGGCGGGAAGTACCCACGTCATCCACCTCCACGGCGAGCTGATGAAGAACCGCTCCGTGCGTGATCCCTTCACCACCTACCCAGCCGAAGGGGCGACGCTGGAGCTTCATGTGGGAGACCTAGCCCCTGACGGCTATCAGTTACGCCCCTTCATCGTGTGGTTTGGTGAAGAAGTTCCCGAGATGATCCCCGCTATCGAAGCTACGGAGCAGGCGGATCTCTTCCTAGTCATCGGCACTTCGCTCGAGGTCTATCCAGCGGCGGGCCTCCTAGGCTACGTGCCTCATCGTGCGCCCGTCTACTGCATCGACCCTAAGCCCGTGCGAAGCAGTTACCGCCCCGATCTCATCCACTTCGAGACGGGAGCGACTGAAGGAATGCGTCGCCTCTACGACCTGCTGACGAAGTAGCTTTTCCCATCCTCTTTCACCCCTCTTCGGAAGCCCCGATATCCGCTCTCGGATGTCGGGGCTTCTGTTACTTTTTCTCCCCACCCTTCGACCCGTCGAAAGCCCGCTTCCCAGCGCCCTTTCTCGCCTCTTCTCCACGGAGCGAAAAAACGACCTACGGTAGGTCGCCTTACCGACCCACGGTAGGTCGTCGATGCGACCCACAGTAGGTTTTTTCGGCGACCTACCGTAGGTCGTTTTTTCCCCTCCCGAGAGCCCCCCTCTTCATCGCCCCGCTGAGCCCCCTTGGGAGGAGCTAGCCTTTGAGGCGAGATTAGAGGCTAGATTGTTGTGGAGCTTATGGAATCATTGCTTCCTGGATGAGGGAGCGTTCGCATAAATCCATGGTGTTTGCTACCTTTGCGAGGAAGCAAAGTAGATTGTATAAATATGACGACAATACAGATTCAGCATATAGGAGCTCTAACGGACACCGGAGAGGTCTTTGTCAAGCGTGTGACACTCATACTAGGCCCTCAGGGGGTAGGGAAGAGTACCCTGATGAAAATCCTCTGCTATTGCCGTTGGGTTGAGAAGGTCATCATGAAAGATCCCAAGACCTTGTTGCAATATAGAACAGAGGATTATTTTATTGAAGAGTTGAGGACCTTCTACCGCTTTGATAGGAACTTCTTCAATGAGCAGAGCCATATCATTTACAAGGGAGATATATTGGAAATTGATTGGTCACAGCTGGGCGGTTGCTCTATTACTTTGTACCGAAAAGGAGAGAAGGAACGCCTTCGTCATAGTCCCAAGATTGCGTTCCTCCCAGCAGAACGTAATCTGATTTCTGCTGTGCCGAATGTTGATAAGAGCTATCGATCTAATGTGCGAGACGTCCTTTTCAACTTTATCTTCGAGTTCGATGAGGCTAAGCAGGGATATGATGCTGAACATAAGTTGTCACTTTCGGTTTCCCCTCATTTGTTTTACTACAATCAGCAAGGAGCCGATTTAATTTGGCATGAGCAACAAGAGATTTCCATGGAGGCTTTTTATGCAGCGAGTGGGATTCAATCAGCTTTCCCCATAGATGTGTTTTCTGCATACCTATACAAGCAAGTTGGAGAGCGGTATACCATTTCTCTTCATGAGGTTGTCTCCCTTCTTAAGGGCTTCATCCCTAATAGGCAGCCCACTGAGTATACTGGAGAGGAGCTGAGCCAAGCCCTCGATGGAGTTCCCCTGGTTTATAGCTCCATGCAACTCTACATAGAGGAGCCGGAGCAAAATCTATTCCCAGCATCTCAGAGAGACTTGACTCTTCGTCTGCTTCAAATGATGAGTGCCGTCAAGAAGAAAGAGATAGACGCTGAGCCTAAACCTCACCCGAGCAGCCTTGTCTTTACGACTCATAGCCCCTACATACTCTCTGTGATCAATACCCAGCTCGCTGTAGTAAGGGCTAGGATGGATCTTCTAGATAACTCAGAAGGACTGAGCGGAGAAGAGCAGAAGAAGCGCCTAGCTGAATTAGAAGCACTACAGAAGAAGTACAAGCTAGATGATATTGATCTTACGAGCGATGAATATGCCGCTTACTTTGTCGAGGAGGATGGGACTCTGAAGAATCTGATCGACTCAGATTTCCCGATGGTGAGTGGCGTTGATCTCGATGGCGTCTCTGACTGGGTGGAAGACTATACCAACGAAGTATACCAGATCGCTTATGGGCGCTAAGAAACAAGATGCCAAGACGACACACGAACGCTTGCAGGAGCTGTTTCCTGGCTTGAAGCATGGACTCAAGAAACGAAAGATATTTAGTGTCAGAGAGGAGGGAGCATGCTATAGGCTAGAAAAACTAGGGGAGTGCGAGTCTGTAGACTACAAAGTGGATGGCGGGCTTATACCTAGGAGCGATACAGTTGATCGGAAGAGCGATCATCTTTTGCTCATCCGTGTCTCGAAAAACGATTGGATTGATGTCTTTATCGAACTGAAGGGTACGGATGTGATGCATGGGTTGAAGCAGCTGGAGGAAACCTTGTTGCATCCCCTTTTTAAGCCTCATGCTCCAAGTGAAAGACGAGTAGCACGCTTAGTTGCTAAAAGCATGCCGAGTTTAAAGAATGATAAGGAGATAGAAAAGTTCAGGAAGCGTCTGATGAGGCTTAACTGTACCTTCAAGACTATGAAGTCAAACCAAGGAGAGGATTTTAAGGACTTGAAGAGGTCAGTCGGGCTATAGAATTGCCGTATCTTTGCCCCCATACATATTAAGCTATTGAGATGCGATTCATGACTTCCTTGCGCTGGGCTCTGCCCATGGCGCTCCTGCTTAGTGGCGAACTCTTCGCTGGCTCGACTTCAGCCCTTCGGACGAAGCTCACCCTTCGACCCGATAGTGGCTACCGACGGGCATTCACGTATTTCTTCGATCGTCCCGCTCGGGATATGATGGAGGCGCTTCCCTTGGGCAATGGGCGCCTCGGGATGCTCTCCGACGGCGGGATTCAGACCCAAACGATCACGCTCAACGAGAGTTCGATGTGGAGCGGTTCGGTGGATTCGACCGCATGGAATCCCGAAGCTGTCAAGCACCTTCCTGCCATCCGTCAGCTTCTCCTCTCAGGCAAGCCCAAGGAGGCCGAAGACCTGATCTACCGCACCTTCGTCTGCGGAGGAGAGGGGAGTGGTCGTGGGAATGGGGCGAATGTCCCCTATGGGAGCTACCAAGTCGGGGGCTTCCTTCGACTAGGGTGGGGGAAGGCGCCTTCGCCTAGCCACTACCGCCGAAGCCTCAGTCTCACCGAAGGGGTGAGTGAGGAGACCTTCGACGTCGGTGCACAGCCCTATCGCACCAAGCGCCTCTACAGCGCCTTCGGCCGGGATGTGCAGGTCGTGAGTCTCACCAACCACAGCGATGAGTCCAGACGTGATACCCTTCGCCTCACCCTTGACCGACCCGAGCACGGGCGCTCTAGTGTAGGAGCGGGCTATCTGATGCTCACCGGTCAGCTCCCCGACGGGCGTGGGGGCAAGGGCCTTCGCTACGCCATCGTCGTGCGCCCCGTCCTGCCCCAAGGAGGGAAGCTCATCGCTCGGGAGAGCGAACTGCTCATCGTCGATGCGCCTCAGGTCGACCTCTACATCGCACACAATACCAACTACTATAATAAGCGCTCTGCGCTCGTAGCCCTCGGCGTGGAGCAACTCCTCGAAGCCGAAGCCCTCGGCGGTGAGTCGAAGCTCTTCGAAGAGCATAAGCGCCAGTTCTCCGCCCGTATGGATCGGGTGAAGCTCCACCTCGATGGCGGGGATGCTTCTCGCCTGGGTCTTCCCATAGATCAGCGCCTCACAGCCTACCACGAGCGCCCTGAGGCTGACCCTGCGCTAGCGAGTCTCTACCTCCAGTTGGGGCGCTACCTCCTCCTCTCCAGCACCCGTCCCGGAGCTCTGCCTCCCAACCTGCAGGGTCTCTGGACAGAGACGATCCAAGCTCCTTGGAACGGCGACTATCATCTGAACATCAACCTGCAGATGAACTATTGGCCTGCAGAGAAGGGAGCGCTCCCCGAGACCGTCAGTCCGCTGACCGACTGGATCGAGCGTATCGTCCCCTCGGGAGAGAAGACCGCCCGTACCTTCTACGGCGCTAAGGGCTGGGTGACACACGTGCTGGGCAATGTATGGCAGTTCACCGCCCCTGGGGAGCACCCTAGTTGGGGCGCTACGAATACCTCCGCGGCTTGGCTCTGTGAGCACCTATTCAACCACTACCGCTACAGCCAAGATCGCTCTTATCTCGAGCGAATCTATCCCGTGATGCAGGGCGCTGCTCGCTTCTTCCTCACGACCCTCGTCCGAGATCCGAAGACTCAGTACCTGGTCAATGTACCGACCACTTCTCCTGAGAATAGCTACTACACGCCTGAGGGGCAGGAGGTAGCAGTCGCTGCGGGCTCGACCATGGATAATCAGATCCTCCGAGAGCTCTTCACGAACACCCGTGAGGCAGCGCTCCTCCTCAAGCGAGACCGCACCTTCGTCGACAGCCTTGCTACGGCTCTTCGCTCGCTGAAGCCTACGACGCTTGGCCCTGACGGGCGCATTATGGAGTGGATGGAAGACTTCAAGGAAGTCGACCCGCACCACCGTCATGTCTCCCATCTCTATGGGCTCTTCCCCGCCAGTGAGATCACACCGAGTGGGACGCCTGAGCTCGCTGAAGGGGCACGGAAGACCCTAGAGGCTCGTGGCTCGAGCAGTACTAGCTGGTCGATGGGCTGGAAGGTGAACTTCCACGCTCGCCTCGGGGACGCTTCGGGGGCGTATGACGTACTGAATATGCTCCTTCGCCCTGTGGGGGCCATTGATCCGAAGACGAATCATCCCTATGGAAGCGGTACACATCCCAACCTCTTCAGTTCACACCCTCCCTTCCAGATCGATGGTAACTTCGGTGGAGCCTCAGGGATCATGGAGATGCTCCTCAGCAGTGAGGCGGGCGTCCTTCATCTGCTACCTGCCCTACCGAAGGCATGGCAGACGGGGCAGATCGAGGGCCTACGTGTCGTGGGGAATGCTGTCTGCTCGCTTGCTTGGAGAGATGGGGAGCTTGAGCGTCTGGATCTCGTAGCGGGAAGTCCCTATCGCCACGTCCTTCTTCTACCCAAGGAGGGGCAGGGCTATGAGCTTCGCCTCAATGGGCGTGCACTGTCTGTGAAGGCGCTTCTTCGTGCGGGGCGTCTGCACCTTCCCCAGCTCAAGGCAGGCGACCGTCTGGAGGTCGTCAAGAAGGGCTCAAAAAGAGACCTACGGTAGGTCGCCGAAAAAACCTACAGTAGGTCGGCGAGCCGATCCACGGTAGGTCGCAGAGACGACCTACCGTAGGTCGTTTTAGTGACCCACTATAGGTCGCAATTTTCACGTATCAGCACGACGTTAGATAAGGCTTCGGAGGCTATTTGCCTCCGAAGCCTTATCTTTGTGCATCCTATCGTATAGTCAGTAGCTTATGGTCATCAAGTCGGCAGAGTTCGTCATCAGCAATAGTCAGGTCAGCAAGTGCCCCACGACGGGCCTCCCTGAATATGCCTTCATCGGGCGCTCCAATGTGGGGAAGTCCTCCCTGATCAATATGCTCACGGGGAAGAAAGGTCTGGCGATGACCTCGCAGAAGCCAGGGAAGACCCAGCTCATCAATCACTTTATCATCAACGGGGCTTGGTACCTAGTGGACCTCCCCGGCTATGGCTACGCCCGCCTGAGCAAGGACGGCAGGGAGAAGCTCAAGGCGATGATCGAGGACTATACGCTGGAGCGCAAGGAGCTCGTCTGTCTCTTCGTACTCGTCGACTCCCGTCATGAGCCACAGAAGATCGACTTAGAGTTCATCCAATGGCTGGGAGAGGAGGGTGTACCCTTTGCCCTCGTTTTCACTAAGGCCGACAAGCTCACTAAGGGACGTCTCTCGGCGAACCTCGAAGCCTACAAAGCTCGCCTCCTAGAGGAATGGGAGGAGCTTCCCCCGATCTTCGTCACCTCCTCGGAGCAACAGCTCGGGCGGGATGAACTGCTTAGCTACATCGAAGGCATTAACACTACCCTATAATAGATCACTCAAAGAAGATCATGAAAGGAATCATTCTCGTAACAGGTGGTACCGGCTACATCGGTTCCCATACCACGGTAGAGCTTATCCAAGCAGGCTACCAAGTCATCAGCATCGATAACCTCTCCAACTCTAATATCGAAGTCCTCGATGGGATCGAGGCAATTACGGGTATTCGCCCGATCTTCTACGAAGCAGATTGCAACGACGAGGCGGTCATCGAGCACATCTTCAAGACGCACCCCGGGATCCAGGGTGTCATTCACTTCGCAGCGAGTAAGGCTGTAGGTGAGTCGGTGCACAAGCCACTCCATTACTATAAGAACAACCTCCTCTCGCTCATCGTCCTGCTGGAGGCTATGCAGCGTCACGGCACGAAGGGGATCGTCTTCTCCTCCTCCTGTACTGTCTACGGTCAGCCAGAGATCTTGCCCGTGACCGAAGAGGCTCCTATCCAGGTCGCCCTCTCTCCCTATGGCAATACCAAGCAGATCAACGAAGAGATCCTCAGCGACGTGGTCTATGCCGGCGTCCCCTACAAGGTCATCCGTCTGCGCTACTTCAACCCCATCGGTGCCCACCCATCGGCGCTCATCGGTGAGCTACCCAACGGTGTACCTCAGAACCTCATCCCCTACCTGACGCAGACTGCTGCAGGCCTACGCCAGCAGCTGAGCGTCTTCGGTGATGACTACAATACGCCCGACGGCTCTTGCATCCGTGACTACATCAATGTGGTAGACCTAGCGAAGGCACATGTCGTAGCGATCGAGCGTATGCTCGATGAGCACTCCGGAGCCGAACCCCTAGAGACCTTCAACATCGGGACTGGCCGTGGTGTCAGTGTGCTGGAGCTGATCCGTACCTTCGAAGCCGTCACTGGGGTCAAGGTGCCTCACAAGATCGTTGGCCGTCGTGAAGGTGATATAGAGAAGGTCTGGGCTGACCCAACGAAGGCCAATACCGTCCTTGGCTGGGAGGCTAAGGAATCCCTAGCAGATACCCTGCGCTCGGCATGGGCCTGGCAGCAGCACCTCATCGAGAAGGATAAGTAATACTACCAAGTAAGGAGAGGGGTAGGGCTTCAGCCTTACCCTTCCCTTTCATTTTATAGATACAGATAGACTGGATGAAGAAGAACTTCAAGCGTACCCTCATCACCGCCGCCCTGCCCTATGCCAACGGCCCCGTGCACATCGGGCACCTCGCCGGCGTCTACATACCCTCCGATATCTATGCTCGCTACCTGCGTCTCAAGGGCGAAGAGGTGCTCTTCGTCTGTGGGAGTGATGAGCATGGTGTCCCCGTCACCATCAAGGCAAAGAAGGAGGGCATCAGCCCCCAGGACGTCGTAGACCGCTACGATGCGATCATCCGCAAGTCCTTCGCAGACTTCGGGATCACCTTTGATATCTACGGACGTACGACGAGTGCTACGCATCGAGAGCATGCCTCTGCGATCTTCCGTACGATCTATGACAAGGGGGGCTTCGTCGAGGAGGAGAGCGAGCAGTACTACGATCCCGAGGCGAAGCAGTTCCTCGCTGACCGCTACATCACCGGTACGTGCCCTCGCTGTCAGTATGAGCGTGCCTACGGAGACCAGTGTGAGCACTGTGGCTCGACGCTCAACCCTACCGACCTCATCCATCCCAAGAGTGCTATCTCAGGGGCAACACCGGAGCTTCGCAAGACGAAGCACTGGTACCTCCCGCTTGATAAGCATGAGGCCTTCCTGCGTGAATGGATACTCGAGGGGCACAAGGAATGGAAGACCAATGTCTACGGGCAATGTAAGAGTTGGCTCGACGGAGGGCTACAGCCTCGTGCCGTGAGCCGTGACCTCGACTGGGGTATCCCCGTGCCTGTAGAGGGCGCAGAGGGTAAGGTGCTCTACGTATGGTTCGATGCGCCTATCGGCTACATCTCCAACACTAAGGAGCTACTCCCCGATAGCTGGGAGAAGTGGTGGAAGAGCGAAGATACCCGCCTCCTGCACTTCATCGGTAAGGACAACATCGTCTTCCACTGCATCGTCTTCCCTGCGATGCTTCGTGCCGAAGGATCGTACATCCTGCCCGAGAATGTCCCTGCTAATGAGTTCCTCAACCTCGAAGGGGACAAGATCTCTACCTCCCGCAACTGGGCTGTTTGGCTCAATGAGTACCTCGAGGATCTCCCCGGTAAGCAGGACGTCCTTCGCTATGTGCTCACGGCCAACGCCCCCGAGACCAAGGACAATGACTTTACGTGGAAGGACTTCCAAGCTCGCAATAACAATGAGCTCGTCGCTGTCTTCGGTAACTTCGTCAATCGTGCGCTGGTCCTCACCGAGAAGTACTTCGACGGTAAGGTGCCTGCCCTAGGTGAACTGACGGACTTCGATCGTGAGACCCTCGCCGAACTTAGTGGAGTACGTGCTTCCATCGAGAAGGAGCTCGATAGCTTCCACTTCCGTGAGGCTCTGAAGGAAGCGATGAACCTGGCTCGTCTGGGAAATAAGTACCTCGCCGATACCGAGCCCTGGAAGCTCGCTAAGACGGATATGCCCCGTGTAGCTACGATCCTCAACCTTTCTCTGCAGATCACGGCTAATCTGGCCATTGCCTTTGCACCCTTCCTCCCACAGAGTAGCGACAAGCTCCTCGGGATGCTTCAGATCGCTCTTCCCGCATGGACGGATCTAGGGCGCTCCGACCTCCTCCCTGTAGGACACCAGCTGGGTAAGTCGAGCCTCCTCTTCGAGAAGATCGAGGACGAAGTCATCGAAGCCCAGATAGCCAAGCTCGAGGCTACCAAGGTAGCTAACGAAGCAGCCGAGGCTACCGAAGCGAAGGCTCCTGCCGTAGCTCCCGATATCACCTTCGAGGACTTCACCAAGCTCGATATCCGTGTCGGGATGGTCCTTGAGTGCACGAAGGTGCCCAAGGCTGATAAGCTCCTGCAGTTCCGTCTGGACGATGGTCTCGGAGGGCGAACCATCCTCTCGGGGATCGCTCAGCACTATACCCCAGAGGAGCTCGTCGGCAAGCAGGTTTGCTTCATAGCTAACCTACCTCCCCGCAAGCTCCGAGGGATCGAATCGCAGGGGATGATCCTCTCTGCTGAAGACCTCGCTACAGGTCAGCTACGTGTCATCTCTCCCTCAGGTCCCATCGCCCCTGGGAGTGAAGTCAAGTAACCGCTCATCTATGAATTCAACTCGTATCACCAGCATCCTCCGCCCCGTCCTGTGGGTGGGGATGCTTCTTTTTGCCCTTACGGGTACCACGCTCTACGCTCAGAAGAAGGTGCCCCCCACTACCCAGCATCATCTACGCATCCTACATACGACGGATGTCCATGGGAATATCTTCCCCTATGACTTCCTCAATGACCGAGCAGGGACGGGGAGCATGTCTCGCCTCTCGACGGTACTGCGTGAGATCCGCCGTACCGACCCTGAGACCCTCCTGCTGGATGCAGGTGACCTCCTGCAGGGAGAGCCGCCGACCTACTTCTATAACTATGTAGATACGCTCTCACCCCACATCGTCTCCTCGGCGATGAACTACCTCGGCTACGACGCCGTCGCCATGGGGAATCACGACATCGAGCCTGGGCACAGCGTCTTCGACAAGTGGGCTAAGGAATGTAAGTTCCCCCTCATCGCTGCCAACATCATTTCAGAGAAGACCGGGAAGCCGTACTTCAAGCCCTACCATGTCTTCACCCGAGCAGGTCTCCGTGTCGCCGTCCTTGGCTTCACGACGCCAGCCATCCCGCAGTGGGTGCCTGCACATCTGTGGGAAGGCCTTCGCTTCGATGATATCCTCAAGTCTGCTGACTACTGGGTGCCCTTCATCCAGCAGAAGGAGAAGCCTGACCTCCTGGTCGTGCTGATGCACTCCGGACTAGAGAACGACAACCCCGATTATCTCGAGAATGCAGGGCGGGCACTAGCTAATCGTCCCTTGGGTATCGACCTGCTCCTGATCGGGCACGACCACCGTCAGGAGCTCGAATGGATACGCCCAGAGGGCCGTACCGACTCAGTACTCCTCATCAATCCCGCCAACCATCTGGAGCGAGTCGCCGATATCAAGGTCACCGTCCGCAAGCAAGGGGACAAGGTCATCGAGAAGACCCTATCTCCCTCGTTCATCTCGCTAGATGAGGTAGAGCCCGATCCAGCCTTCTTGAGGCACTTTGCCCGTGAGGAAGCTGCGGTGAAGGAGTACGTATCCAGTGAGGTCGGAGTACTGGAGGGCGAAGTCCGAGGTCAAGATGCACTCTTCGGTACGAGCCCCTACATGGACGTCATCCACCGCATGCAGCTGGAGGCGATCGATGCCGAGGTGTCGCTGGCTGCTCCACTGAAGCCCTCGGCGGTACTCCCTGCTGGGAAGGTCTACATACGTGACCTGTTTAAGTTCTGCCCCTTCTCGAACTTCCTCTATGCTATGGAGCTGACGGGGCACGAGCTACGTGGCTATCTGGAGCACTCCTATGCAGGGTGGATGAACGGGATGACCTCTGCAGAGGATTCGCTCATTCGCCTCCGTCCAGGAGCTAAGGTTACCGATAAGTACAAGACCTTCGTCCCACCCTACAACTATAGTGCGGCTCAGGGGATCGACTATGTCGTAGATCTAACGAAGCCCGAGGGACAGCGTGTGACTATCCTGCGTCTCACTGGGCATAGTGAGCCCTTCGACCTAGAGCGCAAGTACCGGGTCGCTGTCAATTCCTACCGAGCAGGTGGTGCGGGTGGTATGCTGACGCAGGGAGCGGGCATCCCCAAGGAAGATCTCCCTAAGCGCATCGTCGGAGCCACCTCACACGACCAGACCTACTACCTAGCGCAATTCTTCCGGCGCCACGGGTCAGTGCGTCCCGTAGATCCTAAGAACTGGCGCATCCTCCCAGAGGAGTGGGCGAAGGAAGGGGCAGAGCGCAGCCGAGCCTTCCTCTTCCCTAAGAAGTAACCCGAAGTCATGCGCCTTGCCCCACTTCTCCTACTGCTCCTTCCCCTTGCTCTGGTGCTGGTGCAGCTCTTGCTGAGGTGGGGACTTCAGCGCCGTACGGACTTAGTCCGTTCGGCTCATAGCTATCGACCTCCACGAGGACGGGGTACCCCTGTCCTCGTGGAGGTCGATGTCGATAGTTCCCCGCTCTTCGACTGTAAGGCTTCTCCAGAAGCTCCCCCTCATTACCTCGTCTTTGATACGGAGACGCTGGACGTACTCCACGAGGAAGAGGAAGGGGGCGATGTAGAGCATTCGCCCCTGATCCTCCTCTCGTGGCAGGTGCTCGACGCTATGGGTGCCTGTCTCTCGGAGGAGACGCATCTGATCCGTCGCACGGCGCCGATCACCGAAGAGGCTACGAGCCTGCATGGGATCACGACCGAGGAGATGGAGCGGGTGGGAGAGGAGCTTCGTCCTGTCCTCCACCGTTTCCTTCAAGTGGTTGGTGAGGCACAGATCCTCGTAGCGCACAATGTCCGCTTCCACCGCACGCTCGTTCGCTCGGAGCTCTCGGCAGTAGGCCTTCCTACGGAGCCCGTTGAGACTCTTCCCACGCTCTGCACGATGGAGCGGGGGCGAGTCCTAGGCTTCAAGCGCCGTGACACGGGCGAAGCGCTTTACCCGAAGCTCAGCGAACTCTTTGGTTACCTCTACCTGCACGAGCCTGAGGTCTCCATTCGCTTTCGTCAGAAGGGACTGCGGGATGTCCGCCTCTGCGCTGCATGCCTGAGGCAACTCGTCATCTAGCCTGCATCCTGCCCGTCTACTATAGGTGTACCAAAAGCTCAGCGGGCATCCCACTCCGAGGTGGGATGCCCGCTGAGCTTTTGTTGGATGAATAGCTCCTTAGTCAAGTTCGCCATCGGAGCGACGCTTGAGAAACTTCTTGTAGGCTGCCTTGGTCTGTGGGGCGAGGATGATCAGGGCGATGATGTTGGGGATGGTCATCAGCCCCGTGACGGTGTCGGTGATCTCCCAGACGAAGGTCACGGCGAAGATCGCTCCTACGAAGACCGAACCCACGACGATCGCCCGAAAGATATATACGCCGACCTTGCCGAAGAGGGAGCGTACGTTCATCTCACCGAAGATATAGTTCCCGATGATCGTGGTGAAGGCGAAGAAGAAGATACTTACCTGTAGGAAGATGATCCCCACCTTCCCGAAGACCATATCGAAGGCCTCCTGCGTGATCGCTGTAGACTCCAGTCCGCTCCGGGTGTGTACGCCTGTCAGCAGGATCACCAGCGCCGTAGAGGTACAGATGAGGAGCGTGATGAAGACACCCGACATCGCTACGAAGCCCTGCATCGCTGGGTCCTTCACTTCGGCCATGGCATGAGCGTGGGGAGATGTCCCCATCCCTGCTTCGTTGGAGAAGAGCCCACGGGCTACCCCGTAGCGGATGGCATACTTGATCGCCATCCCAGCTGCGCCACCAGCGGCTGCCTTCGTAGAGAAGGCTTCGCTGAAGATCTCTCCGAAGACGTGGGGGATCGCATCGTAGTAGAGCACCATGATGATCAGCGATCCCAGGATATAGGCTATAGCCATGAAGGGCACGACGAGCTCAGCGACGGAGGTGATACGTCTCTGGCCTCCGATGATGACGATCCCGACGACGAGGGCGATACCCACGCCGATGACCCACGGCTCGATGGGGAAGGCCGTCGTCAGCGCCACCGTGATCGAGTTGGCCTGAACCATACTTCCCGTGAAGCCGATGTAGGTGATGAAGGCGATGGAGAAGAAGAGGGCAAGCCATCGAGACCCAAGGCCCTCACGGATATAGAAGGCAGGTCCACCGATAGCACCTCCTGGGCGTACCTCTCGGTACTTCTGCGCTAGGACGGCTTCGGAGAAGATCGTCCCCATGCCGAGGATCGCAGAGACCCACATCCAGAAGACCGACCCGACGCCACCCATGGAGATAGCGGTGGCGACGCCTGCCACGTTGCCCGTGCCTACTTGGGCAGCTACGGCAGTGGCCAGGGCTTGGAAGGAATTGACTTTCGACTTCTCTTCCCCGTCCTTCTTGCGCTGGAAGGCAGGGCCGAAGGCGTACTTCATCGCTAGGTTGAAGTGGCGGATCTGCGGGAAGCCGAGGTAGATGGTGTAGAAGATGCCGACGCCGAGGAGGGCGTACATGAGGAAGCTGTTCCAGAGGATCTCGTTGAATGCTTTGACTAGTCCTAGTACATCCATAGAGTGTGTGAGTTTTGTGAGTTAGAGTAAGGGGTATTGTGTATTATGGTTTAGCCTTTGCGTCCGTAGTCTGCGGGGATCTCCCCCCAGTGCACGGTATCCCATTTATATATGGGGGTCGTGTAGGTGTGGGTCTGAAGCCACCGCTCGGCTCGGTCGATGAGGTCGAAGAGAGGGGCCGTCTCGCTCGTGCGCTCCAGCAGGGTCTTGCACCGCTTCTTGCGCACCCATGTCAGGGCGATCTGGCTATCGGAATAGACGACGAGTTGGGTGAGCCCCCTCTGCTCGATGAGAGCCAGAGCATGCACGATGGCGAGGAATTCACCGATGTTGTTCGTCCCCTTAGGGAAGGGACCCATCTCGAAGATCGTACTGCGGGAGGGAAGGTAGACGCCTCGGTACTCCATCACGCCCGGATTGCCGGAGCAGGCCGCATCGACTACGATGGCTTCTTCGATAGGCACCTCGGTGGTGCGCTCCATCCCCGAGGGAGCTCGGTGGCGTCGGGTGAAGCCTTGCGCTCCTTCTTCATAGGCTCGGAGGGCATCGCTGTGGCTCTCGAAGGACTTGAAGACGGGGGAAGGGTATCCTTGGGTTTGGCGCTGGCATTCGGCCCAAGTCTCATAGACTCCTGGCTCGTGACCAGCCCAGACGACGTACCACTTTCGTTTTTGTGCCATTGGCTTGCTTGAGGGATGATGATGCTCCCACCACGGGGTGGGGGAGGGAAAATATCGATGCGCCCAGCTTGTCAAGAAGGACGGGTAAAGATACGACAAAGCCTCGGTTTCTCCTCTCGCTGATTTCCCTAGGGTTTGTAGGGTGTAGACCCTAGGAGAAAGAGCCTCCCTTCGCCACCCCGCAAAAACGACCCACGGTAGGTCGTCTTTGCGACCTACCGTGGGTCGCATCGACGACCTACTGTAGGTTTTTTCGACGACCTACCGTAGGTCGTTTTTTGGGGTCAAAGAACAAAGGGGAGAAAGCGAGCGGAGGGGAAGAAGAAACACCCCTAGGAGTGGCCTTCTTAGGGCTAGCGCCCTGAGCATTTGGTTTCAGTTATTCCTTCTCCCGGGGGAAGAGGGATCTTCCCCCTCAGGGCCAAGGCTAAGACTCCTCGATAGAGAGGTCTTCGGAGAGGGGCTCATCACTGAAGATCACCGACGTCGCCCCTAGAGTCAAGACATCGCCCGTCTGCAGGTAGCGCCATTCGCGTGGCTGGAGGAGTTCGCCGGCGATGAACGTCCCCACCCGACTGTCGTCATCGGCTAGAGCGAAGCGGAGCTTACCCGTGCGCCCTTCGGTGACCTTGATGATGGCGTGGTGGCGATCCATACTCGGATCGGAGGTGATGATCGGGATATCCGTCTGGGTATCCTTATTGCGTCGGCCTATGCCATTGAGGCCGAGGTAGAGGGGGAAGAGCTGTTTGTAGCCGAAGACATTCTCCACGACGACGAGGTGACCGACAGTCTTTCGGGGAGCCTTCTTCTCCCCCTTGCCACTAGGCTGACGTAGGCGTAGATTCAGCTGGTGGGTACAGCTCGGGCAGATGAGGGAGAGTCGGTCTCCCCCATCGGCACGAAGCTCTTCGATGCGCTCTCTCGTTAGGGGGATCGCCGTATCACACTTGGGGCAAAAGATCTTCTTCATCACCGAGCTTTTTACTTGGCTGAAGCGGTAGAGATGGGCTGTACTGCTGGGGCAGAGAGGGCCTTGCGGTAGCGTGCCCCATCCCCAAGAAGGGCCTCAGCGGCCTGTACCATCTTGTCCTCGGAGACACTGCGCTCTAGGGCACCTCTATTGTAATAATAGCGGGTGAGGATGGCGCTCGTCAGGTACTGCTCGATGTAGGGACGATGGTACTGCAGGTCGTGCTTGAGGTCTGGGACGAAGAGCTTCTGCAGAGTATCAAAGGCCTCCTTGCTCTTGGTGTAATAGCCCTCGAAGCGTGCTAGTTCCTCGAGCTTCTTCAGCTCCTTGCTGCTCTGACGATCGTAGTCGAACTTCTTGTCGATCATGCGCTGGGAGAAGTCGGCATAGTCAGCGTCAGAGAGCTTGAAGTCCTTAGGTGCGGGGATGGTGCGATGCTGGCGAACGTAGTCGGTGATCCAGTCGAAGGCATCGTTGCTCGCCCTGAGGTAGTAGACCATCGTAGGGAGGGTATCCACGGGAAGGGTAATATCTGGCAGGATGCCCCCTGCGTCACGGACCTCTCGCCCAGCACGGGTGTGGAAGACCTTCGTCAGGCTATCGGGCAGGATGGTAGCCCCCTTGCCTTCACGCAGGGAATGGTAGTCGATACGCTGGATACAGCGCCCGCTAGGGATGTAGTACTTCGCCGTGGTGAGCTTGATCGTCCCGTCGTAGGGGAGCTGCATGGTCGTCTGCACTAAGCCCTTGCCATAGCTCTTGACTCCCATGACGACAGCACGGTCCAGATCCTGCAGAGCACCGCTGACGATCTCCGACGACGAAGCAGACTGCGCATTGATCAGTACCGCGAGGGGGATCTCGGTGTCTAGTGGCTTGTCGGTGGTCTTATAGATGGTCTCCTGCAGACGAGCATTGCGCCCACGGGTCGTCACCACCTCTTCTCCGGCAGGGACGAAGAAGTTGACGATCTTGATCGCTTCATCGATGAGTCCGCCCCCGTTGTCCCGCAGGTCGAGGATCAGGCCCTTGATGTGATGCTTCTCTTTGAGCTCAAGGAACGCCTTCTTCACCTCACTTGCTGCGGTGTTGGGGAAGCTCGTCAGAGCGATATACCCATAGCCACTGGGTAGGGCGCCGTAGTAGGATACGGGACTGACCTGGATCTTCTGTCTGCGGAACTCGATCTTACGGGGCTTCGTCTCGCCAGGACGCTGTACGAGGAGGGTGATCTTACTCCCGGGTACTCCCTTCAGAGCAGCGCTCACCTTGTCGGAGGTGGACTTACGGAAGTCCTGACCATCTACCTCGAGGATCACGTCGCCAGCACGGAGCCCAGCCAAGGCGGCCGGCATACCCTCCATAGGGTCATTGATGATGACCGTGCTATCGGGACGCTGGGAGATGACCGAGCCGATCCCACCGTAGGCTCCCGTGGTGAGGAGCTTCAGTTTGTCGCTATCCTCTGCCGAATAGTACTCCGTATAGGGATCAAGGCTCTCGAGCATATTGTCTAGGCCGATACGGCTCAGACGCTTGATATCGATCGAGTCCACGAAATAGCGGTCGAGCAGGGCCAGCGACGAACCAAAGACGTCGACGGCCTGCACATAGTTGAACTTGTTGTCTCTCTTCTTCTCTGCCGCCCCCTTCGACTGTGCGGAGAGTGGGGCTAGGGTGAGTAAGCCTAGGGTGAGGCCAAGTAGCTTCGTCCAATAGCTCATATCTGGATGGTTGGGGGGATTTGTTCGTGATTCTTCTTTCGTAGGGTGAGGGCCGGTGCGCCCCTACCCTTCCTTAGGCTCGATCTCCAAAGATCGCCGAGCCGATACGTATCAGAGTCGCTCCCTCACGGAGCGCTAAGAGGTAGTCTCCACTCATACCCATGGAGAGCTCGGTGAAGAGCTCTGGAGAGAGGAGGAGACCCGAGGCACGTAGCTCCTCGAAGAGACGGCGTACCGAGGCAAATTCCTCCGAGATCTTCGCCTCATCCTCCACGTGGCTAGCCATAGCCATCAGACCGTGGAGCGCTACGCCTCGGTACAGGTCAGGCTCGTCATGGATACGGGTGACTAAAGCCCGGATCTCATCAGGGGTGAAGCCACTCTTAGTCTCTTCCTCCGCCACGTGCACCTCTAGGAGAATGGGGATGGTACGACCTACCCGCTGAGCCTGACGGCATATCTCCGCAAGGAGGCGCTCCGAGGTGACACTCTCGATCATACTGATGAAGGGTGCGATGTACTTGACCTTATTCGTCTGGAGCGGACCTATGAAGTGCCAGACGATGTCGGGATAGCTCTCACGCAGGCGCTCCCACTTATCTACGAGCTCCTGCACACGGCTCTCTCCGAAGATACGCTGCCCTGCCTCGTAGGCCATCTCGACATAGGAGGCGGGGTGGAACTTCGATACCGCCACGAGCCGAGCACTAGGCGTCAGGCTCTCCTGGATCGATGCAAGGCGCTGGGAGATATCCTCACTGCTGAGGGGCTTCATAGCGGTAGACGTCTAGGATCTGCGTATCGGTGATGGAAGCGATCTCATAGGCAGCCATCTGCCCGTCGAGCTGTGCCGCGAGTTCGGTAGCAGCGCTCAGTAGTGCATCCGACTGTACGATCATCGTGGCAGCAGTCTTCTTCTCTGTGCCACTCTTCTCATCGATGGTGATGAAGTTGACCTTAGCACGGTAGAAGCGCTCATGCTCAGGGTTCTCGCTGAGGAAGAGCTCTGCGATACGGGCACGACGGATATTGACCACCTCCAGCTCACCCACGGAGACAAAGGGGGTCACCTCCTTGATGATACGAGCCTCTGCCTCGGTGAAGCTCAGGGCATCGACTAGGTAGCTCTCGGAGACTTTCTTCATGCCCATGGAGTCAGCCTGACGCTCATAGGATACTTTGCATTCGAACCAATAGTTCATCGTCTTCTATCTATTTCTTTTACTTATTCGTGGTTGGTTATTCTTCGTACATGCTGGCGATCTCGGCAGCGTAGAGCTCTGCTACGACCTTGCGTCGCACCTTGAGTGTATTGGTGAGCTCCCCTCGCTCTACGGAGAAGGGCTCCGTGAGGAGGTGGAACTTCTTGACCTTCTCATACTGGGCGACGGACTTGAGGTTCTGCTCCAGATGTGCCATGATCATACGGTGTACCTCGTGGTGTGCGGCGAGCTCGGCATCGGTAAGTCCCTCCTCGATGCCACGATGGCGAGCTTCCCGACGTAGGGCTTCCCAATTTGGATAGATCAGTGCACTGACGAACTTGTATCCGTCGGCGATGACTGCCACTTGCTCGAAGAGTGGATCTACGGTGAGCAGTCCTTCGATCATCTGAGGAGCGATGTACTTCCCATTGGCCGTCTTGAAGAGGTCCTTGATACGCTCGGTGAAGTAGAGCACATTACCCTCCAGACGTCCCGCATCACCGGTACGGAAGAAGCCGTCAGGAGTGAAGGCTTCGGCGTCTGCCTCGGGATTGTTGTAGTAGCCACAAGTGACTGAAGGGCCCTTGATCAGGATCTCGCTGGTCTCGGGATCGATCTTCACCTGGAGGGCAGGCATGATCGTACCGATGGACTCTAGGTCGAAGCCCCGCATCGGCTGGGAGCTCACTGTAGCCGTCGTCTCAGAGAGTCCGTAGCCGACGCACATAGGTACATTGATGGATCGGAAGAAACGGGATATCTCGGGCGAGACAGAAGCACCTGCTGTAGGGAAGAAACGTCCACGCTGCAGACCTATTGCTTTCTTCACTTTCGTGAAGAGCACCTTGTCGTAGGCTTGGTAGAGGAGGCTTAGGAAGATGGAAGGCTTCTTCCCCTCATTGATGTAATCGAAGAAGTAATGCTCCCCTACCTGTATGGCATGGCGCATCACACGGCGAAGTGGGGAGGGGCTGCGGTTGATCTTGTCCTGGACTCCGATATAGACCTTCTCCCAGAAGCGAGGCACATTACTCATCATCGTGGGGCGGACCACAGGTAGAGCGTCGAGGATACGCTTGGGATCGCTCAGGATAGCCACCTGACAGCCCATGCTGAGACAGAGGTAAGACCAAGCCTTCTCGAAGATATGATTCAGCGGAAGGAAGCACATCGAGACATCTCGATTGGTGATGAAGGGGTACTTCAGCTGGTGCGCATAGACCTGCTCGATGAAGTTGCTATGGTGGAGCATCACCCCCTTACTCCGCCCCGTAGTCCCCGAGGTATAGATGATCACCGCTAGATCGGTGGCTAGGGCCTGGCTGGCAGTGACCGTCGCCTTGTTCTCATAGGCTACGGCATCCCCACGACGGATGAACTCCTCGTAGTACATCGAGGTAGTGTCTCCAGGGGCGAGCACCACTTCGGGGTCGAAGATCACCAGCCTGCGTAGACAGCCTCCACGGAGCTGGACCTCGTAGGCATTATTATATTGGAATTGCCCGCCTACAAACATCGTCTCCACCCCAGCATCCTGGACGATGAACTCGACTTGGTCGGGTGTGCTCGTAGCGTAGAGTGGCACGGAGACCGCTCGCATCATGAAGAGGCCTAGCTCAGTGGCGATACATCCTACTCGGTTGGGCGAATAGATACCTACCCGATCGCCAGGCTGGAGCTGGAGGTAGGCAAGCCCCTTAGCGGCGGCTAGGCACCGATCAGCGACTTGCTGGCCGCTGAGCTTCTCCCAGCGTTCGTTACGCTTGTTGTAGTAGCGGAGGATCGTCTTGTTCGGATAGCGAACACGGAACTGATGGGGGTACTCCGCCAGATGATACTTTGGATAGGGAGAGGTCATTGACTTGGTTGGCTCTTAGGTGATATGCTGGACCGGACAGTCCCAGCGAACTTACTCACAAAGATAACGCAAATGCCCCACTGCACCGCCCGTCACTCCGCCCCCATCGGATGAGGGTGATCCGCCCAGATGAAGGGCGGGCGAAAAAGCCCCGCCACAAGGCTCTAAACAAGCGCCCTCCCAAGGGGGTAAAAAACGACCTACGGTAGGTCGCCGAAAAAACCTACTGTAGGTCGTCAAGGCGACCCACGGTAGGTCGCATCGACGACCTACCGTGGATTCCAAAATTGGCCTTCCCGAGGGCTCGGCCGAAGGGGGCTATTCTCGCCTCAAAGTACCCGCCTTACGCTCCGTCAAACGAGGACGAGTAGCGAGCCTCTCGACCCGCAGGTAATCCCCTCAGCGCCGAGTCGAGCTAGATCACTTGGCAGGAAGCTTGATCGCAAAGCGTTGCACCCGGTCGAACATGCGGGAGCGCGCATTCGTCGTCGGATCGGTGACATAGAGTGAAGTGGTGCAGCCTCCGTCATTCTCCGCCTCCAGCTCACTGTCCTGATCGATGAAGTAGAGCTTATTGCCCACCCAGACAGGGGACAGCTCACTAGCAGCGACATCCTCGGCGAGGAGTCGCTGATTCGAGCCATCGGCATTGGCGATACAGAGCGGCCCGTGGGGCAGGTCCACGATCATAGTGATGGCTATGAAGGCTACCTTACTCCCGTCGGGACTCACCTGAGACCACATATATTCGACAGGGTCTTCCTCCCTCTTCTCCTGGAGCTTGAGCTTATTGCTCACACAGATGAGTTGCTTCCCTGAGCGGTAATAGAGTTGCTCGGACTTTGTGACGAACTTGTCCTCCCCAGTCTCCTGCTTGTCCCCGGCGAAGAACTGCTCCACCGTATCGAAGCCCACATCCTTCTGAAGGGTACGACTAGCGAGGGTGAAGATATGGGTCTTCAAGAAGCCGTAGCCATCCCAACTAAATCCACTCTGGAAGGACAGCTTACCCTTTCGGTAGACGAGGTTACCATTCTCTCCGGTACACTGATGGATACAGTCCTCCTTGTCCAGCCCGAGGTCTGCGAGGTCTTCGAGCTTAGGAGCGCCATCGGTGAAGGTGGCTTGACGGAGGGTAAGCTTACCCTTGCGCACGACGATGTAGTACATGTGCTTGCCGTCGGGATCGAAGGTGAAGCTGAAGACTTCGTCAGGCTCTTGCGTGTGGAAGGGGACGACCATATCCTCATCTATATTGTAGAAGAAGAGGAGGCTATCCTGATAGGCGATCACATGCGAAGAAGCTAGGCTGGCATAGCTTCCAAAGGGCTCGGTGACGGCGTCGTCTGCCTGTGTAGTTTCCTGCTGCTTCTGGTTCTTCCCTGGGCTGCACGCAAAGAGCATGCACAGAGCGAGGACAGAGCATATCCTCTGGAGAGTTGCGTTCATAGGTACCGGTGTATATGCGATTGGACTGATAATACGTGGAATTGAAGTTCGGATAAATCCCTAGATGGAATGGCTTGCTGAAGATTGCAGTCCGATCCCCCCTTCGACAATCCCGTATCTAAGCACTCTGGGAGGGGGCGAAAACCGACCTACGGTAGGTCGCCGAAAAACCTACTGTAGGTCGTCAAGGCGACCCACGGTAGGTCGCATCGACGACCTACCGTAGGTTTTCTCAGCACCCCATCGAGGGAGCTCTCCCAACCCTTGTCTAGAGCGGGCTCTTGCTCCTACTTCGTGGGGAGCTGAGCACCATAGCCCGGGACCACGCCGAAGAGCCGACGAGCCTTCTCCCAAGGATACTTGTTGGCGAACATCGTCACACGGGTCGTCTGGGTGGCTTGCTGGTTGAGTCCCAGATGGCGATTGATCTGATTGGCAATACGTAGGGATAGTAGGGGCTAGGCGCAAGTGGTCAGAGGATTGCCACAGAGCCACTGACTCTGTATCCAGCCTTGGTGCTTCTTATCGACCGTCTGTACCTTGACCCATTCCCCTCGCCACTCTAGAGGGCGAAGGAGGATCTCCTTCGTGAAGGAATAGACGACACGACCCTCGCTCGAAGGGCGATCCCGTAGATGGAGCTTTTGCCCACCATAGTTGCGTGTATCCATCGCGATGACAGAGGAATGAATCCAGGCATCCCCAGACTTGCGGATGGCAGCTACCCCTTCGTTCTCCGTCTCGTATACACTGATCTGATTGGCACAGATACGCCACCAGCCATCCTGGACAGCGCAGACACTCAGCAGGTAGGTACCCTTCTTATCCAGCTGACAGACCACATCTCCCTTAGGCCCATTGCGGAGGTTCGTATCCCCGGCCTGCATATCGTGGATGAAGACACCCATAGCGTCTGAGACATTATGGAGCAGGAGGGTACGTGTCTCTCCCTTGAATCTCAGGATCAGCTCCAGCAGGTGGAGATCCATCCTCTTGGACCGTGGGATAATGGCGAAGCTATCACTAGACTTGCTCCGCAGCTCATAGCGGGCCAACTGCTCGTCGTAGGAGAAGTAATGTAGGGTATCTATGGTGTCATCGGCATACTCCAGTATGAGCTCGACAGGCTTACTCTGCGCCAGATCGTAGTCCAGCTGTACATTCACGCCTGGGAGCTGATAAGCATAGCACGTCAGCGAAGACCCCTCTTGGGCTACAGAGAGAGTCACGCTGGAGAGCAAGCAGAGGGCACCTAAGAATAATCTATTTAGTCTCATAATCAGGGAAAATTAGGGATGATGTGTATGGATCATAAGCACTGACAGTCTTCGTCCTGATCTACAGCAGGAAGTGTCTTCACCTCCTTGGTCCAGCGCTCATTCTTCCAGTGGAAGATGATGTACCGACACTGCTTGAGATAGCCATAGTCCGTATCGAGGAAGGTGGTCTCGTACTCCATATCCTGTATGGGGAAACCCATGTGCATCTCGAGGGAAGTCCCATTGCGGGGGAGTGTATAGCGGAAGAGTGCACGCTTCTGGAAGGTACGGCTAAGCTCCGACCGTTGCTTAGGGGTAAGTCCCGAGGTATCGTAGAAGTCCTCCAGCTTCACCTGACTAATATCAGGGGCTAAGAACCCACCGAGCCGGATACGACCTCGGTCATAGATGTAGAACTTGAGCTGACTGATACCCTCGGTCACCGAAGCAGCGACGAGCTTGCGTCCGTCCTTTAGGTTCCAATAGCAGACCTCTACCCTCCTGCTCTCTGGGTAGGCATAGTAGACACGGAGATAGCCCCTTCGCTCATCGCAGACGTCTATGAAGGGAGGGACTGCCTCCTCCTTATCCTTAGGACAACCGATCTGCTTCAGTAGCTCTTTGCGCTCCTCCACCGTCCAGCGATTCGCTAGAGCATCGTCGGGCAGGGCGAGGAAGATATCACGGATAGTGACCTTCTGCTCTGTAGGTTTACGCTTCTGTGCCTCTATGCTACAGAGCGAGAGGGCACAGAGCAGGATGAGGATAATCTTTCGCATGAGATCCTTTGATTTAGTTACGGGGGAGTGGGTCGCCCCCAGGTGGGGTGGGGTGTGAAGCTACGGTCTACTCGATCACGCCCCATCGGTACTCGTCGAGTGGGGTGACCTTATACTCCTGGAGGTTCACCTCTACCTTCCTCAGCGCCATCAGCGGGAGGCCATCGAAGAGGTCCTGCTGTAGCTTCGTCTGTAGCTCCTTGAGTTGGTCGTTGCGCAGGGCATCGGGCACCTTGGTCTGATCTACCCACACGCCCCGGGCCTTATCCCAGGTGATGGTCGGGAAGGCTTCGTCGTAGGTGTAGAAGTAGAAGGTATGAGCATCGGCGACCTCCACCCCTAGCCCAGAGTCAAAGGGAAGATCTATGGGCATCACGGCCTTCCCTGTAGCGAGATCGTGTAGGCTCAGCGTGCCTGTCGCCCCTGTACCTTCGTAGGTGAGGAGGGTATGCCCTACTACTCCCTCAAAGTCGAGGATGGTGCCCTCGAGCTCAAAGGCTTTAACATCGGCGCCTGAACGCTTGGGCTGTACCTTGATGGTATTATAGACGCCTCCCTCGGTCTCTATTGTCTTGCCCTTGACGATACGCACAGCGTCATTCTCAAAGACCACCTCATCGCCTTCCTCCAATTCGGGCAGTGGGAGGGAGGCTATCTGGGTGCTGTCTGTGGAGGCTGACTGACCGGTCTGGCCGGTACAGCCTATTGAGAGGAGGCTGAGTGCTAGGGCGGTGCCTAGGATAAGTGATCTATACTGCATGGTATGTATTCTCTTGGGTGGGAAGGGGCTGATTTACTCTACGTAGCCCCACTTGTATTCGGGGAGGGGTGTGACCTTACGCTCCTTGAGGTCTACCTTGATTCTCTGCTTAGCCATGAGGGGAAGCCCATCGAAGAGCTGGTCCTTGAACGACTGTTGCACTTCTTTGAGTTGCTCATTGCGCAGGGCCTCAGGCACCTTGGTTTGGTCGACCCAAGCACCCTTCTTCTCACTCCAACTAATCCGTGGATTCTTGTCCCAATCATAGGTGTAGAAGAAGAGCGCATCGGTGCCTTGTCGCTCGAGAGTATCGGAGTCAAAGGAGTAGTCCACCGGCACGACGACCTCTCCAGTAGCTAGGTCATGTAGCCACAGCTTACGGACGACGCCTGTACCTTCGCTTGTCACTAGGGTATTCCCTAGGATAGCTTCGAAGTCAAGAGTACTCCCATTGATGGTGAAGCCCTTGATCCCTGTATGCTTGGGCTGTACCTCGAAGCTATTGAGCATCGCCTCACCATCAGTACAGAGATCTCGCGCGACGATACGCAGGTCATCATTCTCGAAGACTAGGTCATCTCCCTGAGCTAGCTCGGGGAGGGAAAGTGTGGCTAGCTGGGTGCTATCACTAGTGGAGGTGTCGGTGGACTTCTGCCCTTGACATCCTGAGGCAAGGACGCTAGAGAGGAGGGCTAGGCTGAGGAAGAGTGTCTTATTCATCGTCGGAGGTATGAAGGTGGTGACTGCGGTTAATTTCCTCCTTGAGCACGGGCAGCTACGAGGAGGGGATGATCGGAGGTCTTCTGAATCTTGGATACTAGTTCCCTCAGGGGACGTAGGTTAGTATAGCTCTTGAGCTTCAGTGCCTCCTGGACGATCTTCGCCGTGGGGCTCTCGGGATGCGCTTCGGCGTAGAACTGTCATTCCTTCCTTACCTCAGGCAGTAGTGCCCCCTTGTCGTCGGTGATCTCCGTATTGTCCGTACCGACGAGATAGAGTAGCTGAAGGTCTTGGTAGCCATCACACAGACGGGCGGAGATCTCGGGATGATCGGGGTAGGTCTTCGTATAAGCTTCGTGTCGTGCGATGAGGTCGCCTAGCTCATGCCAGGTAAGCGTGAGACACCCGTCAGTCGTGATATTCTCCTGATCCTTGAGGAGGTGCCAATAGGTCTGGTAGTAGGGAGGTAGCTGGCTGATGTAGTGGGTGAAGAGGGCTTGGGAGAGGACCAGCTCTACGGCTCCTTCGCCTAGCTCTTCGACCTCCAGACCTAGCTCTGTATAGCGCTGATCTCTACGCTTGAGCGAGTCGTGGGGCTCTATGCGATTACCCTCCTCATCCATGCGGTATTCATTGTAGCGGTCTAGGTAGTCTTGATCACGCTGATTGATCCCATAGACATCTTCCTCGACGATGGTGAGGAAGTCTTCGAATATACGTATCCGCTCTTCGGGTGTCATGGCTTGCATCTTGAGATCAGTGATCTGACGCTTCAGACTGAGGCGTACGGCGGGGTCACTCTCCTGAGCGAGGGCTCGCTCCAGACTATCGATATTCGAGGTGGAAGCTGCTGTCTCGGTGGTTTGCTTTGTGCTAGAGGGTCGGCAGGAAGAGAGGAGTGCCGTCCCCATGAAAAGGAGGTAAAGGATTCGTCTCATAGCATGGATGTGTACTAGATGATCGGATAGGGAGGTAAGGAGCTCTGTCACCCTGCCTGCTGGCGGGTCACTAGAGCCACCAACTGAGAGGCGCTATAGGAGAAGGTCGCTGGGTATGACCCAAGGGGGAGGGCAAGATCTGTCCTCGTAATGATTGCGTTCATAAGTGCTCGTCGACTTGAAGTGACTAGGGTGGGCCGAGGGCTAAGGTAAGACTAAATTCCCACACAGAGCACCTACCCTACCTATTCACCTCTCCCCAGCACTGCTAAGGAAGCTCTTGCTCCCCCTTATCCTGAATCCTTTACTCGAAGCAACGGGGAGGCTCCTATCGCTCCCTTGCGGACGACAGAAGCGGGAAGTCAGAGGCCTTCTGTCTCTCCAGGACAAAGTCATACAAGCCCCCGTAGCCAGTGAAGGAATTCATCTCGAGGAGCCCCTTAGCCATCTTAGCCGTCGGGCTATCGGGATAAGCCTTGATGAAGCGTAGCCATTCGCTCTTGACTTCGGGCAGGAGCGTACTGTCGGCCATCTCGAAGGTCGGCGTATTATCCACCCCGATTAGATAGAGGTGCTGCAAGTATTGATATTGAGAGCTCAATCGGGTGAACAGCTCCGTCGCCTTGGGGAACTTCTTAGGATAAGCCTCATAGCGAGCGACCAGATCCCCCAGCTCACGCCAGCTGACACAAAGGCCTGCATCTGGGGTAAGATGCTCGGAACTTCTCAGGAGCTGCCAATGCTCCTGATAGTAGTCGGGGAGCTGACGAAGGAGCGGAGCATAGAGGTCGGAGCTGGGGAAAAACTCTACAATCCCTTCTCCTAGATGCAGGGGCTGAACACCTTGTCCTCGGTAGTACTGCTCCTTCTTCTGGATGGAATCAGGGGCAGCGATCTCATTGCCCTCGTCGTCGCTGTGATACTCGAAGTAGCGAGCTAGATAGTCCATCTCCCGCTGATTGATTACTCCAATCGCTTCACCTACGAGGGCTGCGAACTCATCGAAGATACGGCACCGCTCCTCGGGAGTCGCCGATCCCATCTTGAGGTCCGAGATCTGGCGCTTGAGCTGGATACGATCTAGGGGATCCGTTGCCCGAGCGAATACTTGCTCGAGGCTATCGAGCGGAGGAGCGGAGGTCTCCTGTTGCTTCGTAGCCTGGCAGGCGGTCATGAGAGCAAGTCCTGCCAAGAGGAGGGTGAAGATCAGTTTCATAGGCTTGTGAAGTAAGTGCCGTGGCGTGCTGGACTTCCACGAGGTAATCAGCGGGGGAAATCCCCCTTCCCTACCCCTCTGGAGCACGCCCTTCTATAGGGGCTAAGTTAGGACTAAAACGGCACTTCCCATCCCCCCTCCACGGAGTGCTCCGAAGGCCTTCCCAGAAGCCTGATGATAAGCGGGATCTCATGGGGTCAAAAAACGACCTACCGTAGGTCGTCAAAAAAACCTACTGTAGGTCGTCGAGACGACCCACAGTAGGTTTCACTTGCGACCTACAGTAGGGTCCTAAATCACCCTGCTGTAGTCTCCCTCGAATCCCTAGCCTAGGATGAAGGTCCAGTCCAGCTCCGTCGAATGCTCGGGAGCATAGACGAAGTCCTCGGGCGTGAACTGACGGAGCTCCTCCTCCGTCTCTATGCGACGGCGCAGGACAGCACCTGCCATCGATCCACGAGCCATCTTGGTGTAGATGACGATCTGCTTGAGTCGTCCATCGGGTTGGCGTACGAGGAAGTTCGGAGTGATCACCCGTACCGCCTTCTCGACCTCCGCCCAGTGGAAGAGCTGACGCATCTCGTCGCTCGCCAGATAGAGGAGCGTACCGCCCTGACGCTTCACCTCCTCGATGAAGAGCGGCGTCAAGCGGTCCCGCCAGAAGTCAAAGATCCGTCCCTCCCCGATCCCAGGGATATGAGCTGTCCCCTCCATACGATAGGGACGGATGAGGTCGCTCGGCCTCAGAAGACCGTAGACGAAGGAGGTCATCCGCAGATGATCCTCAGCGTAGGCCCATTCCTCGGGGGATAGCGTGCCTGCCGAGAGCTTACGGTAGACCATCCCCGAATAGTTCAGTGGGGCTTGTAGCTCCTTCACCCCATCGTCGAAGAAGGTTCTTTGTGTGTGATAGACCTCTTTGCTTAGCTTGGGGCTGAGGGAGAGCATGCGCCCGAGTTCCTCTTGACTCAGGCTGAGCGAAGCCCCGACGATCTCGTGGGCCTCCTCGAGGAAGCGGGGTGATGAGGCGGGGAAGCGCTCGGCGAACTTGCCCTTCGACGAGAAGGTCTTCGCAGGGGAAATAAGTGTAAGCATCGGAAGGGGGAAAATAGAGAGTCAAAGGGAAGAAGATGCGAACAAGCGCTAGGGGATGCGCCCACGGAGTACTTCGCGCTTGCCCGGTGGGCCAGGGAGGCGCTCCACGAGGAAGCCCGACCGCTGAAGACGGCGACGCACCTCGCCCTTAGCACAGTAGGTCGAGAGGATCGCTCCCGAGCAAGCGACCTGCCCTAGACGCTGGAAGAGCTCCTCAGCCCACAGCTCGGGCTGGCTCTCTGGAGAGAAGGCATCGTAGTAGATGACCGACAGGTCTCGGGGAAAGGTGCAGGTGGTGAGGTCGCCCCGTAGCTTGTGGAGCGTGAAGAAGGGGCTTAGCTCGACAGCCTCGTCCCAAGGGGCAGTGTGCAGACGGAGAAGCTGGTCCTTCACCTCACGCTCCTCCCCTAGACCTTCGTAGTGAAGCGCCTCATAGAGCTCGGGCGTGATGGGGAACTTCTCGATCGAATAATATTGGAGGGGGATGTGGCGCTCTTCGGCTTCTCGCCACGAGAGTAGAGCATTCAGCCCCGTGCCGAAGCCCACTTCGAAGAGACGCAAGGGAGCATCACCTTCCTGCCATGAGCTCATGCGCTCCCTCAGCGCCAGCCCTAGGTAGATATGCTCACTCTCCTGCACGGCTCCGTGCATCGAATGGTAGTGCTCGCCGAAGGTCGGAGCATAGAGCGTCAGACTACCATCCTCGGTCGTATGTAGCTCGGGGGCTTGGTGTGTCATCGCTTGAGTGTAGGGAGGAGGGGAAGGACAAGTTGCCAGAGGGCGATCCCAGCCGCTACACTGACATTGAGCGAATGCTTCGTACCGAGCTGGGGGATCTCTAGGCTGGTCGTGACCTCGGCCATCACTTCATCCCGCACGCCCCGCACCTCATTCCCCAGGATCAGAGCATAGCGCCCCTCGGGACGAGTGACGAAGGTCTCCAGCGACTGACTACCGTGGGCCTGCTCCAGAGCCAAGAGCTGGTAGCCCTCCTCACGTAGCTGACGTACAGCCTCCAGACTATCCGTAGCATAGCGCCAGCTGACACTATCCTCCGCCCCTAGAGCGGTCTTATGTATATCGGGGTGAGGTGGGCGTGCAGTGATCCCGCAGAGCACCAGACCTTCCAGTCGGAAGGCATCGGCGGTGCGGAAGATCGAACCCACGTTGTTCATGCTACGCACATCGTCCAGCACGACGAGGATGGGTAGCTTGGTCTCTCGGTGGAATGCCTCAGAGGTGAGGCGCACCATCTCGGTGATCTTGAGCTTCTTCATTGAGTGCAAAAGTAGTGAACTCACCGCAAAGACCGAGCGCTAGCACCCTGCAGAGAAGGATGCTAGCGCTCGGTAATTTGCAGGAGCGAACGAGGGCTCTTATTCGTCGAGCTCTTCGGCTTCGCTCTTGAGTTGCTTGAGGAAGGCTGGGTCGGCAAGGAGCGGTGCGAAGACGGACTCCGTCTCGGCCTTGTAGACGAGGAAGCTCTGTTGCTTGACGGCACGCATCAGGGCTTCTCGTGCCTCCTCGACACGCTTGAGTCGAGCCAGACAGAAGGCCTTGAGGTATTCGACCTTACCATTAGCTCCAAGCTGATTCAGTACCTGAAGGGCACGCTCATCATCCTCGAGTCCCACCAGCGCTACAGCAGCGTTGTAGTCAGGATACTTACGTAGATGCTCCAGAGCACCACGGTAGTCACGAGTAGCCATGCGCTCCAGACCCTGCTTGTACTCCATCGCAGCCTCGGGCTTGTCGTTGAGGCGCTCGATGAGGGTAGCGTCCACTAGGTCGTTGACCCCTGAGATGATGAAGGTGAGCGAATCGACACCACGCTGCATCCAGGTACTCTGGTCTACTGCTGTGACACGAGTATCGACGGTGACGGTCATACGCTTCTTGAGCTGAGGAGTGACTTCTATATCTCTGCTGTAGAGGTAGACAAAGTCCTTCCCCGTGGTGAGCGTCGTATCCAGCTGGGTCTCCTCGATGAGGGGGAAGTGGACGATATGACGGCGGTAGGTGTCGAAGTTCTCACGTCGGCTCTCGTTGCGAGCTATAGCCTTGAAGTCATAAGTGTGCTTAGCCACTTCGAGGGAATCCTTCTCAGTGAGCGAACGGTTCTCTAGGGAGTCCATAGTCCAGTTCTTCAGGAAGAGCTGGAGGTACTTCTTAGGTACGTTCGTGCTGTCGAGCTTGCGCTCGTGACGGCTGAGGTACTGAGCTCGGCGCTCGGGCGTATAGATCATGTCGAAGCCCTGACGCTGGCCGACACTATCTCGACCCGACAGCTCTTCACGATAGGCCTGCCCCAGCATACCGAGGGCACGAGCATGGTAGCGCTCATCATAAGCCCCTGCTGCGGTGGCATTCGCAGCCAGATAGCGCTGCTCCATGATCTGACGCCAGCGCTCGTAGGAGAGCTGCAGGCTGAGCTGACGGTAGTGAGCGTGGTAATAGCTACGCTGTAGGCGTCCCATGAAGCCACGATGCTTCTTGCTCTTGAAGAAGGTGCTGTCGTACTTAGCAGGATCGACGATCGACGCTTCGAACTTCTTCAGCGCCTCCTGTTCCTTGTCCTGAGCACTCTTGAAGTCCTTCCCTCGGAGCACTACAGGAGGGAGGCGGAAGGCTGTATCTCCCGTGGCAAGCTGTGGGGAGAGTACGATCTGATAGCGCTCATCCATCAGAGCCTGAGGCACGGTGACGAGGAAGGTCAGATTGATACGCCCCTTGCGCAGGGTGGATATCTTCACTCGGGGGCGCTCCGCCGTGACGGTGACCGCCTCGATGGTGTGGGTCTTGATCCCATCATCCTTAAGCTTGGCATCATCACGCTTTTCACGCTTGAGGGTGTCGATCTTCTGGGAATAGGTGACGATCTCCGAGAGCATCCCAGCACGACCTGCTCGCTCCTCCTTGTCGGTAGGTAGGTAGGCGTGCGGACGAGCTGAAGTGAAGAAGATTCTTTTAGTCAAGGGTTGGCCACAAGAGGCGAGTGCTAGGCACACCAAGGTAGCGAGTGCGCCGACTTTATATCGAGACATCTGTGATAGCAAACGAATTTAGAATAAGTAAACGAGTCGGACTCCGACACGGGAAGGAAGGACGAGGAGGCGACTCTTGTCTGCCGTCACGACCTTAGAGGAGGACGCACGCAGATCGTAGCGTGTCCAGACACCGGCTATACCCAATTCGCCCTCTATATTCCAATGTTCGGATAGTTCATGCGAGTACCCAAGGGAGATACCGCCCCCTACGAGGAAGCCCTCAGAGTAGGCGGAAGAGTAATAGTTGCCACCGTAGCGATAGAGCATACCGAGGGCATGTATCGAGACGAAGGTACCTCTATTGTAAGTCCCCTGTGTCCAGTAGCGAAGGGCCGGAGCTACGGATAGGAACTCGGTATGATCGATGCTTCCCCACTTCAGACGGTCATTGAAGCTCATGGAGCGATGACGCGTGCCGTAGAGCGTCTCGATAGCGCCGACAGGCATCGGGAGCTTGAAGAGAGCGGGACGAGCCGAGACGGAGAGGTGGAGGGAGACGGACTTGGAGAGCGCCATCGAGGGCTCTAGATTGATCGTACCCGTCAGTAGCGAGGGGATATTCGTACTGATGGCGTAGTTTTGAGCTTGGAGCCCCAGTACCGAGGCAAAAAGAGCCACGATACCCCAGAGGGCTATTCGTTTCGTCATACGATAAGTCTATAGTTGAAAGGATGAGGAGCGCCGCTGGGCTGGACAAGCGCCTAGCTATCCAAAGTAATTGGAAAAGCGCCACAAAGGTACGCAATTATCTATTTTTTACACCTCCGAAGGGGAAAATAGGTAGAATGGGGGCAGATCTGTGGGCGGCCTACTACGGAAGAGGGCCTTCGATCGGAGCGCTTTTTAACTTGGATTTTTTCGGCTGAAGAGCCATACAAATTAGGGCAGAATTTTGGTGCAAACGGACTCGCTACGACCGCCCGTCGAGAGGCGATGTTTCTACGAGTAAGAAGGGGAAGGGATTAGCCCACAGAGAGCAGGCCTAGGGAAGAGGGCGGAGGAGACCTACGGTAGGTCGTCATCACGACCTACTGTGGGTCGCATCGACGACCTACCGTAGGTCGCAAAGGCGATCCACCGTAGAGTCCTTTTGGAGGCCTTCGGAGGTCGGCCTCCAATCGAACAAATCGGATGCATCAGGATCAGGGGAAAAGCCCCTACGGAATTAACGCACAAAAGAGACATTTCTTCTCATAGGTCCTCGAGAAAAGGCCACAAAAGAAGGTGATCGGAACTTCTCAGCCCCGCCAGTTAAGGTCTCTTAATCTCTCTTCACACTTCACTTTACGCCGAATAAGTAAGCCTCCCGAAGGTAAGAGAAGGCTTCCTGCCGTCGCCCTTCCCCCACCCTACCCAGGCGGATATAAAAAGTGAGCGTAGCGACTCCCCCGAGTCACTACGCCCACACACTAACAAACAAACCTAGGTAGCCTTATAGATTCAGCCCCAGAGTCAGGAGGAAGGATGGCTTGCCATCCGTATAGGTAGGAGCGAGGTACGCTGCATCGATGGCCAGTGGCTTGAAGCGAAGACCAAGGCCTGCGCTGAAGCCCTTGACGCCATTCGTGTCATGCTGATACCCTGCACGAAGAGCGAACATCTGATGGTAGAGATATTCCCCGCCGAAGTGAAGTGCCGCAGAGGAGGCGTTGGTGGGATAGAAGAAATAGTCTAGCCCTGCACCGAGCGAGAGATGGTGCTCTCCCTCGACACCGTAGCCGATCTCACCACCGATACCTGCATAGGCTGGAGGGTAAGCCATCTTACTGCGAGAGCTCTGCTTGTAGCCTGCACCGAGGTTGTCGACCTTAGCACCGAGCATGAAGTCTAGCCCTGTAGAAGCGGGCTCTTCGCTACTGCGGACGAAGGCACCCCCACCGAAGACTACGGCCGAACTAGCACTACCTTGGTCCGTGTAGATATAGCTCCCCTTGGCATAGACCGAGAAGATACCGAAGCGGTACGCATAGCCCAGATCAGCCGAGTAGTCATAGAGGTTGCGGCTCTTCTTCGCCCGTTCATTCTGATCGATCGGAGTGAACTTCAGCCCTCCGAGGTAGCGCACCCCTCCGAAGAAGGCATGCGACCCGAAGCGAAGGCCGACAGTAGCGTTGTAGAGATTCAGCGACCCATCTAAGCCCTCGATCTTACCGAAGGAGCGAAGACCTCCAGCGACGGAGAGATTCGAGCTTTGGTAGAGTAGCGAGGTAGGGTTGGTATAGAGGTGAGCGACGTCACTCTCCCCGTAGTGATTGCCCCCGAGGGCTGCAGAGCGAGCGCTGGTAGCGTACTCTAGGATGGGGAGCGAACGTGTAGCCTTGACCGCCTTCTGCGCATGAGCGACCGGCGCGCCTAGTGCTGTGGCCAGCAGTAGGACGATTGCTTTCTTATTCATGAGTCAGATCGATTAGTTTTTGACGAAAGCCTTAGTGTACGTGCCCTTAGGTGACTTGACGCTGAGGGAGTAAGTCCCTGGTGCGAGGTTCTTGACCTGTAGCTTGATGCGACCTACACCCTTGACGGTGTGATCACGGTCGTAGACCTTAGCACCGGTAAGGCTACGGATCTGTACATTGGCCGAAGCTATTTCGGGGTTAAGGACGATATTCAGCTCTGTCGTCGCAGGGATAGGATAGACAGAGTAGACGAGATCTGAAGGCTTCGTTACCACTCGAACGGGCACTGAAGTCTGAACAGGCGTGCTGATACCATCGGAGACTTCGACCTGTACCTGCGTGGTACCCGGCTTATTTCCTAGGATAGAGAGGACACCCTCAGAGCTGACGGAAGCGATAGCAACAGAGCGGTCAGCTGAGCTCGCCTTGTAGGTGAGCGTCACACCCTCACTCTTCTCCAGAGCAGAAGCAACATCAACCAAAGTAGTCATCTCTACTCCTACGATGTGACTTCCCAGAGAAGCGATGAACGAAGGAGCCTTGTACGTATAGACTTCGAAGGGTATGGAGAGCTCGGTCTTAGCCCCGAGTACGTCGATAGCTGTGACCTTGATCTCGTGGTGACCCACAGGTGCTACAGCACGCAGAGTGAAGAGTATCTTGTCCCCAGAGATCTGGTGGCTGACCCCACGAGTCTCCCCACCGACGACGATGCTTACCTTCTGATTATCTGGGTCGGAGAATGTGACAGAGAAGGTTTGCTTACTTAGGGACGAGACACGGATCTTGTCCTTAGTCGAGAGGGTCAAGACTGGGGGATTGTTCTTCTTCGTCTTGAAGTCCCCCTTCGTCAATCCAGAGGACTGATCCCAGCGGTCGATCGCCTCTACTGCGACATGATAGGTAGTGTTCTCCTTCAGAGCTGCCAGCGGTAGGAAGATCTTGGACCCTACGGAATATCCACGGGCGTTGAGCGTGGTGTAGAGGGCATCAGCCTTATTAGCGTCCGTGATGCTCTGCTCTGAGAGGTAGACACGGTACTCTACAGGAGTACCATCATCTTCGTCAGCGACGGCGATCCAAGAGACATTAGCTGTGACGAAGTCGACATCATCGGCACTGATCTTAGCGATCCTATTAGGCGCCTTCCCCTTGTTCACTGCGAAGATGGCAGAGGCATCGATATATCCGCGACCCATACGACCCTTGAAGCCAGTGAGGGCATCGATATTCTGGGGCTTAAGCGCACCTAGCAGACGCTGCTTACACTCCGTATTGGTGAAGCCCTTCTTCCCGAAGTGGGAGACGATGAGAGCGGCTACACCAGAGACGTGAGGACAAGCCATGGAAGTCCCCTGCATGTAGCCATATTCCTGCCCCGTGATCGACTTAGAGAGGGTACTGAGGACTTCCCCTTGGGCGTAGTATTGGTCACCACCAGGAGCGGTGATGTCTACCCATAGACCACGGTTGGAGTACCAAGCACTCTTCCAGTCGGGAGCCATAGAGGCTACGGCCACGACGGGTTCGTAGGCAGCAGGTAGGGAGTTATATTCACGGCCGTCATTACCCGCAGCGAAGATGACGACTCCCCCCTTCATGGGCGAGTTGGGGAGCTGGTTACCATCGTTGTCACAGCCAGCGTACTTGATGAAGTAGTCGATAGCTGCCTTGAGGCTCTGAGGCAGGGTTGTGATCTGTGCTTCGTAGCGGTAGCCCCAAGAGTTCTGACTGATGACAGCCCCGTTGTTGGCGCTGTAAATCAGAGCCCGAGTCGAGTTACCGTTCTCATTCTTCCCACCGAAGATCTGGGCGCTCATCAGGCGTATACCCGAACCAGGAGTACCGTCACCACCAGCTATACCACCGACGCCGATCCCGTTGTTGTTGCGTGCAGCTACGGTACCAGCTACGTGTGTCCCGTGGGAGACATCGTCAGGGTAGATCTTCCCATTAGAGTGTATGAAGTTGAAGCCGTAGATATCGTCGATGAGGCCGTTGCCGTCATCATCGACACCTTCCTGACCATTGAGCTCCTTCTCATTGGTGTAGAGGTTGTCCTTGAGGTCGGGGTGCTTGGTATCGATACCGCCGTCTGTGATAGCGACGATGACGTTACGCTTACCCGTCTCCGTCTTCCAGGCCTCGAAGAGACCGATGTCAGCACCAGCGATGCTCCGAGCGAACTTACCCGTGTTGTTGTAGTGCCACTGGTCTGGGAGTAAGGGGTCATTGAAGGGTGCTGCGGGCTCGTCCGTACGGCGGGCATCGCTGACAGCCACAGGCTTCGCATCGGGGAGAGCTAGCTGATAGACGGGCTCGGTATATTCGACCTCTGGTGTGGCGAGCAGTGTCTGCATCGCCGAGCGAAGGTCCTGCTTCTTGTCAAAGCGAACGATATACCATAGGTCTAGCCCTTCACGACGCATACGCTTCTCGAAGCGAGGGTCGATGGGGAAGAGTGGCTCCATCGTCTCGGAGCCAATAGACTGAAGGGAGCGTGCTAGCTGTGAGGGAAGAGCCTGCATCGACGCAGCGCCCGAGTCAAAAGCTCGGAGGCTTGGCTTAGCACTCTTCTGTATGCGCATGTAGAGGACCCCAGCTTCTGCGCCCTCGGTGGAGAGGAGTGATGGAGCAGCGGGGGTCACACCGTTGACCTCAGCACGCTGATCATCGCCACGAGGGGTCACTTCATCGAAATCTTTCTGGCAAGACGAGACAGCAAAGACCGAGAGAAGTGACAGGGTCAGTATGGATCTTTTCATTGTTCGTTGTATGAAGAGGTTAGTTGTTACTTCGGTCACGCTCTAGTGGGGGCATCCACCCTAGAGGTACCTACAGTAGGAGCTACTCCACCCTATGGGATTAGAAGCTCGGGGATAATGGGCGCCTATGTGTACCAGGCGGACCATCGGAGGCTAGAGGGGCGAGCCGTCCAGCTCTCAGACCAGAGATGAAAGATACTAAGGTAGACGAAGGTTCGTCTTGCGTGGGTGTCGGAGGAAGTTCTTGCTGGCTGTCTTCGTTCTTGAATCCGCTGTGTGGGAGGTGTGTGCGTAGGTGTTGTGTTCGTATCCTAGCCGTACTGGGGAGAGGAGCTGATACCCTCTAGCTATCCACGTCTTCTCGAGGAGTAGCATGATCATCCTGGGGCTCAAAAGCCTTCCTCTCTAGAGCAAAGGTAGAAATATCTCGCAAACATTCGCTACACCCTCCAGCATTCCTCCTAGCCGGCGCTTCCGCTCTCGAGGTTATCCCCCTTCGAGAGCAGCCTACGGCCGGGCTATTTCCTCGCTTTTCCTTCCGCCGTGCCCCTACCCTAGGGATAAGGGAAGGCTGTCAGCAGATCATCGAGCGAAGTATCCGTCCCGATCTGGTCGAAGAATGGGCGTTCCGGCGAAGGAGAGATTTACCCCTTCGGGAGGCTGATCTGGGAAGGGTCAAAAAGGGACCTACGGTAGGTCGTCAAAAAAACCTACAGTAGGTTTCACTTGCGACCCACGGTAGGTCGTCTCGGCGACCTACCGTAGGTTTTTTCGGGGGGTCTCCAGAAGCCTTATTCTAAGCAGGCTGGAGAGGTCCCTGGCAAGTGACCCTTCTAGTGAAGGAAAAGATAGCTTAGCGACGAGCCTGAAGCTGGCGTGTCTGCTTCAGGCGAGCGCTGATCACTTCGATGACACGAGCACGGCGATCCAGAAGGTTCTCCTTCTTGCCTGCCTGGAGTCTACCAGCGCCGTTGCCGACGGGGAGGTCCACACGGAAGGTCTGGATCTCTAGCACGGGCTTGCCATCAAGCTGAGCAGCGTGGAGGACGTAGGCGGACTTCTCCGTATTGTTGTAGTAAGCCACGAAGCCACCATTGAGCACACGGAGGAAGTTGTAGCCATTGTCCGCTAGGAGCTTGGTCATCTCCTGGGTCACGTAAGAGCGACCGAGCCCATCCGTCCAGAAGCCGAGTGTGATATCGGCGAAGAGCGCCTGCGTGGTGAGGACTTCGTTGAGGTAGGGGTCATCGGCAGGGACATCTTCACTGGGCTGGAGGTAGAAGTAGCCACGGTGCGATTCGCCATCCAGCGAGGACTTAGCGATGAAGCGCTGGTAGTCGGCACGGTTGGCACGAGGGTCCTTCGTATCCAGCTCGCCCTTCCATTCGGCTTCCTTCTTAGCGACTTCATCCTTAGTAGCGCCATGGATCTGACGACTACGATCACCATTGAGGGCATGGATCTGCTTCATGGGTAGCTGGCTGAAGGTCTTATAGGCACGGGGCTGGCGAGGCTCATAGACGGTCTCTAGGAGTGCTTCACCTGAGGAGTCGAAGGCGACATTGAGGTTCAGTGGCAGGGTGTTGTGTACATAGACATCCTTGCCCTCGGTAGTCAGCTTATCCGACTTCTTGTAGCCACAGGTCTGGAGGTAGCCCACGAAGTTGGGGTTATTCTTGACGAACTTGTCATCCAAGCAGAGCTGGATCGTAGCCTGATAGCCCTTACTGCGCTCGTGCTCGAATTCGTACTCGATGAGGGGGAAGAGCTTGTTGGGCGTCGTGAAGCGGAATATAGCTGCGCTCCCACGCTGGAAGCTACGGATCAGCTCGCACTGACGGCTACGCTCGTAGCGGATCACCTCGATGAGCGAGGCGGGGAACTGCTGTAGGGGTAGCATGTACTGAGTAGCGCCGTCCTGTACGACCTCCACCTCCTTGACGAGCGTCCCTGCGGTGATGGTGACCTTCACCGTGCGGGGAGCATCCCCTTCGTTGGGCTGTGCCGTGAGGGTGAAGCCCGACTTAGTCACCTCCGATACCTTGAGCCAAGGAGTCTCGGTGGCGAGCTCTGCCTTTACCTCGGTATTACTCTGGATGGCGACCTTCTTTGCACCGCCCTCTACAGGGAAGGAGACTCGGTCAAGATCGGTGGTGAGGACGACATCGGCGGCGGACTGACGTACGGTGACTCGCTTCTGGAGACCACCGGCGTTGACCACGATCGCCCCCAGTCGGTCACGACCCTGATCATTAGCCTCGGCACGCACCTTGAGCGTATTCCCCTCGAGCGTGAGGGTTAGCCAAGTGGCTTCCTGAGGCGAGATGGCGGACCAGCTGTCTTTATTGGTCTGCACGGTCAAGGACTGCTCCGAAGCCTCCTTGGCGAAGGTCAGAGTCTGGGTCGAGAGGTCTAGGGTAGCCTCCTCGACATCGCTCTGCTGCTGGCAAGCCGGCAGGACAAAGAGCAGAGCCAAGAGGGACAGTACATAGCTGATTTTCTTTCTCATGTTCTCGTAAGTGTTTGGGTGTATATAGAGGAACTATTGGGTATAAATAGCCGAGCTATCTTCTCTGGGAGACAAACGTCCGAGTCAGCGCATCCAGCTTGCGAAGGAAGGCCGTACGCTTGCGCTGAGAAGCAGAGTAGTTGAGGATCTCAGCCACCGAGCTTCCTCCGTCGTCGATCTCCGTATAGTAGGCCTGAATGTCTAGGACGGGCTTCTCCTTGTAGAAGAATAGGCGCAGGGTGTAAGCCATGTTCTTGGCCCGACTAGCGAAGGCGTGGCTCGCATTAGCCGTCTGCCCCATGTACTCATAGCCCTTCGAGGCAAAGAGGTTCAGGATCTCTTCGGTGAGGTGGTAGCGACCATCGATCTCGTCGTACCAGAGCCCTAGGTCGATCTGAGAGAAATAGCCTAGGACGCTATTGACGACATTGATATAGGGATCGTCCAGCTGGGTGGGTGTGACGATGTAGAAGTAACCACGGATCACCTCACCCTGGAAGGAGGTCTTCGGAGTGAATAGATCGTAGAGCTCCGGAGTATGCTCATCGCGGGTACTCCCCTGCTCCTGCTCGAACTTACGGACATCCTCCACCTTCTTCCCCATGATGTCCAGCTCACGGCTCCCGAGGAAGTCGAGCTGACGAAGCAGGGGTAGATCACTGAAGGTCGGGTAGCTCTTCTTCTGTGTAGGGTTGTAGGCGAACTCGACCTTCGCCCCGTCGGAGAACAGTGTGACCAGGAGCTGAAGTGGCATCTTTTTGTTCCCGTAGAGCGTATAGACTTGGTCGGGAGACGTGGTCTGCTTCTCGAAGCCATAGGCAGCTACCGCTTCATCGAAGTCCTTGTTCCCCTTGACGAGCGACTGATCCGTATAGACCAGCGTAGCGATAGAGAAGCCCGGGCTCGTAGGTGAGTTGTACTGATACTGGATGAAGGGTACGACCTTGCTCTTGGTGAGGAATCGATAGTGAGGGTACTCGGTCTTCGTCTCTTCCTTAGCGTAGAGGAGTACATGCCCTCTACCCTGCTCGTAGCCGATGAGGTCATAGAGTCCCATAGGGAAGTCCATGACAGGGAAGATGTAGGGGCTCTGTCCCTCCTGCATCACTTCTACTTCACGGATGACCGTGCCACTGGAGAGGATCACCTTCAGCGAGCGTGCTGCTTTGCCGGTATTAGGCTGGGCGACGAGGGTGAAGCTGGACTTAGTCAGCTTCTCTACCTTCAGCCAGTCTACAGCCTGCTCTAGTTCGATCTTAACGGACTCCGCATTACTCTGGAAGGCGACCTCTCGCTCCCCTCCTTCTGAAGGGAAGAAGACCTTAGCCTTCGTATCCAAGACAATGTCCGCAGCGGTCTGACGCACCGTGATGCGCTTCTGCTGATCACCGGCATGGATCATGATCGATCCAGTACGCTCCTGCCCGAGCTCGTTCAGCTTCGCTCGGACACGTAGCGTAGTGCCCTCCTGCGAGAGACTAAGCCAGGTCGCCTCCTGAGGAGACAGGGCAGACCAGCTATCCTTATTCGTCGTCACGGTGAGGGTCTGCTCGGAAGCTTCACGTGCGAAGACTAGTGTCTGAGTCGAGACCTCTAGGGTCGTCTCCTCTGCATCGCTCCCCTTCTGACAGGAGGAGAAGGCTAGCAGGGTGACGACGAGACCCAAGAGGCATCTATATAGGTACTTCATTGTATTTCGAGGTATTATGCCAGGCTACCGGCGGTGAGGAAGACGCACTCTTTGGCGGGCAAGGGCATCGAGGCGACGGAGGTCTTCGCTACGCTGACGCACGAAGGACTTATAGTCGAGGAGCTGGGCGACGGAATTGTTGCCACTCTTGACGTTGGCATAGATCGACTGGATCTCTAGTAGCTTGGTGTCGCCTTCGTCAGCTACGCTCAGGATATACGCCTGGCGCTTAGCTTCGTTGTAGAAAGCTTGCCCACCACTCTTGAGCTTCCCGAGGTAGGGATAGCCCGCACCTACGAAGAGCTTGTAGACCTCCTGAGTGAGGCGATATTCCCCGTCGATCTGATCCTTCCAGTAGCCGAGGCCTAGATCATTGTAGAAGGCGATCACGCCGATGCAGACATCGATATAGGGGTCATTCTGAGGGATACCCTTCTGTGGATCAGGCACGATATAGAGGTAAGCTCGTACGCTCTCCCCATCGAAGGACTTCTGCACATCGAAGATATCGTAGCTGTCGGGAGTACCGTCGGCACGGGTGCTCTGGAGCCCCTCCTCAGCCTTGCGAATCTCCTGGCGAGACTTCCCTGGGATCTTGAGCTCTCTGTGACCCATGTAGGGCGTCTGCTGGGTCATAGGCACCTTGTCGAAGGTCTTGTAGGGCTTGGGCTGGATGGGGGTGTACACAAACTGAAGCTTGGAGCCACCCGTGAAGTGAGAGACGAGGAGCTGTATGGGGAGCTTCGAGTTAGAGTAGAGCACACTCTGCTCATTGGCCTTGGTGCGCTTGAAGCCATAGTCAGCTAGGAAGGCTTCGAAGTCTGCATTGTCCTTGGTCAGCGTCTGATCAAGGCAAAGGAGTGTAGCTACCGAGAAGCCAGGGCTCAGAGGATCGCTGAACTCATACTGGATGAATGGGAAGACCTTATCCTTGGTGAGGAAGCGGTAGTGTGAGGGATCTCCCTCAGCTCCCTCCTCGGTCTTGAGGAGGATATTGCCTCGTGACTGCTCGTAGCGAAGGACGGTATATAGGTCAGAGGGGAAGTCCAGCAGAGGGAGGACATAGGGATTATTCCCCTCCTGCTCGACGTCGATCTCCTTGATCGTAGTGCCTAGGGTGAGATTGACCTTCGCCGTGCGCTTGCCCTTCTCGGTGTTCTTCTTGGCTACTAGGGTGAAGCTACTGGCGGTCTGCTCTTCGATGGAGAGCCAGTCTGTGGCTACGGCGAGTTCGACCCCGACCTTAGCTACATTGCTCTTGAAGGAGACGAGCTTCTTACCCCCTTCGGAGGAGAAGATGACCTTGCCTTCCGCTTCGAGCGAAGCATCAGCTCCACTCTGACGGACGGCTATGCGTCGCTGCAGTCCACCTGCATTGACGATGATCGAGGTCGTACGGTCCTGACCTTGGGGATTGGCGGGTACCTTCACCTTGAGGGTATTGCCCTCTTGCTTCAGGCCGACCCAATTATCTTCCTGGGGAGAGAATGCACTCCAGGAGTCTTTGTTTGTGGAGACTGTGACTGACTGCTCAGCACCATCTTTGGCGAAGGTCAGCGTCTGGGTAGAGAGTTCGAGCGTAGCCTCTTCCACGTCGACGTTGTCCTTACAAGCAGGCAGGGAGAGCAGAAGAGCTAAGCAACCGAGGAGGTACTTAATGTTGAGTCTCATAGGGTGAGAAAATGCGTTTAATAGGGTGCTGGGAGGGTACAGGGCTGCACTCTCGGGAAAAGGGAAGATCCTTCGCTACATGGTCCGACGGCCGATGAGCGAATGCGAAAGGAGATAAGTGGGGGTAAGACCAAGCATCGCTATCGTAAGCGACGAAGCTAGGGCGATGCTACCTAGATGGTCTGCGTGGTGTTGCCGCCAGAAGTGTGGCGTGGTGTGTGTGGCCGGTATGAGCGTCTAACTGATGGAAGGGTGGGAAGAGGGCTTCCAAAGCTCTGCAGGTACGAGAAGGGGGGCCAACCCAGATCTACGTAGGTGACGAATCACCGAGAGCTTCAGCAGCCCTGAGGCATATCTGAATCTGTTTGTCCGATCATAAGTGTATGTTCCTATTATGCTGATGCCGTACCCTCGGGGTAGGATCATGGATCAAAGGTAGAGAATAGTTCGCTAAAAAACCAGCATTACCGCATAAAAAATTGATCGTCGAAAGCTAATAAACTGAATATCAGTAGCACTTTTCTTCGCCCGAAGATCGTCTCTCCCCGCATCCCGGGGAAGAGGGCCAATTCTGAGGGGCATCTTCCCCCAATCCATCGGCTCATCCCAATGCGAAGACTTCGCCCTAAAAACAGGCTAACCTCAGCCCCTTCGGAGCAGGCTATCGGGAAGGAGCAAAAAACGACCTACGGTAGATCGTCTCGGCGACCCACGGTAGGTCGTCACGACGACCTACTATAGGTTTTTTCGACGACCTACCGTAGGTCCTATTTTTGGGGGATCAGAATCCGCATTATAAGCGGGCTGGAGCAGGGTGTCTGGAAGTGGCATTCAGTCCTTTGAAGATGGGCGATACATCGGGCTATTTTTTCATACCTCTTCCCATCACCGAAGCTCGCTAAGGATGGGCGCTGCTCCTCGGTCAGCTACCTTCCCAAGCCTCCTCTCAAATCAAGAGAAATCACCCCGCCTAATATCCTCCCAATACCCGTCCCTCAGAAACAAAACTAGGGAGCTCGAGCTGTGCTCGGGCTCCCTAGCGAATGAGAGAGACTAGCTAGCGACTAGCGAAGAGGAGTCTTGACGAGACGTCCTTCGAGCTTGCGAAGAGCAGCCTGCTTAGCATTGTAAGCCTTGATCTGCTGTGCATAGTTAGCAAGCGGCATGATCGAGGTGCTGCTACCAGCATCGACATCTTCGTAGAAGGACTGGATCTCAAAGACTTCTTCCTTAGTTTCCTTATCCTTGACGATACGGATGACATAGGCCATCTTCTTATCCTTGTTGTAGAAGGCCTGTGCACCACCATTGAGAGCTCCGAAGTAGGGGAAGTTATTATCCGTGAAGAGCTTGACGACCTCCTTAGTCAGAGCCCTACGGCCGAGCGCATCTGTCCAGAAGCCAAGACCGATATTCTTGTACATGGCCTGTACATTGTGAGTGACATCGACGTAGGGATCATCGGCAGGGATCTTCTTGTCTGGAACTACATAGAAGTAACCACGAGCATATTCGTCTTCGAAGGCCTTCGTGATCTTGTAGTTTTCGTAGTTCTTCTGCTTGAATGCATCGTTGAGTGTAGAGCCCCATCCCTTTTCGATCTCATGGATCTCAGCACGCTTCTTCCCTTGGATCTTCAGATCACGGTCACCCATGTACTGAGTCTGATTCTGCATGGGGAGCGTCTTGAAGGTAGGATAGTCCTTATCCTGGACAGGATCGTACGAAGTGATGACAGCTGCAGCACCATCCTTGAAGGCGACACGGATCAGCAGAGGCAGCTTAGCATTGCGATAGAGGACCGTCTTGCCGTCCTTGTCGAAGCCAGCCTTCTCGAAGCCTTGTTCCTTGAGAGCGGCATCGAAGTCTGCATTGTCCTTAGCGTACTGTTCTTCACACAGCGTAGCTGCTGAAGCGAAGCCGATAGCAGATTCGCTGGAGAACTCGTACTGGATGAAGGTCATGATCTTGCTCTTCGTGAGGAAGCGGTAGAGTGACGTATTGAAGAGCCCATCGGGGATCTTGATCAGAGTGTGCCCACGACCCTGTTCGTAGCGCAGTACTTCAGAGAGTGATGCAGGGAACTTAAGAAGAGGCAGGACATACTGGATGGTACCTTCCTGTACGACTTCGATTTCCTTGATCGTCGTCCCTACGATCAGATTGACCTTAACTGAGCGCTTAGAGGTCTGTGTGCTTTCCTTAGCGACAAGGACGAAGCTATTAGCTGTGACCTTCTCGATAGAGAGCCAGTCTACAGCAGCACCGAGCTCTACCTTGACATCGCCCCCATTGCTGGAGAAGGCGACCTTCTTAACGCCCCCTTCGACGGGGAAGTAGACGCTTGCTTCTTCGGGCTCGAGGACTGCATCTGCAGCACTCTGCTTGACGGCAATACGCTTCTGAAGACCGCCAGCATTGACGATGATCGAAGCGACACGATCACGCCCTACAGTATTGGCTGCGACCTTGACCTTGAGGCTGTTACCTGACTGTTCGGTCGTGAGCCAAGCTTCCTGAGTGGAGAAGGCAGACCAGTTGTCCTTGTTCGTGGTGACGGTTACGACCTGCTCAGAAGCGTCCTTAGCAAATGCGAGTGCCTGAGACGAGAGCTCCAGAGTTGCTTCCTCTACTTCGTCGTTGTTCTTACACGCGGGTAAGAAGAGGAGGAGTGCAAAGAATCCGAGCAGATACTTGATATTGAGTCTCATAATTCTTTCTTGCGTTAAATGGTGGAAGAAGGAGGATACGCCCAAGGGCAATAACCCCCAGAGTGTGTGTGCGGGATTCCTCATCCTAGGGCGCTGAGCCTACTAGGGGTGAGCATGAGACGTACGGGACAAGTGAGCAAATGCCTACATAGGGACTATGTAGCTTTGACTCGGAGCGTGGTGTTATCTGGGTGGTGTGACCAGATAGAGGGTTGCGTTGTATGTGGCCGTGAGCTTGTTCTTGTTGGAAGGGGAAGGGCTTCCTAAGCTCTCTGACGTAGAGGGGTGGCCGACCCGATGACTACGCTGGTGGGATGATGCACCTGGAGCTTCAGTAGCCCGTAAGCATATCTGATTTAGTCTTTTTGTCCATGATTTCAGTGTTCCTACCTGTTGAGGACTACTGCCTCAACTACGAGTCAAAGGTAGAGAATAGTTTTGTAAATGCAATACCTCCCCCCAAAAAAGTTTGTCCCTCCCCCGACGAAATCCCCCGTCTCCTCTCGCTCCCATCCCCGTCGATCTCCTCGCAAAGCTCCCGCCTATCTCCCAGCCTCTCCCCTTAGCTATCCTGAGGAAAGTTCCCAATCACTCTCCGAGAAAAGAGGATCTCTTCCCCACCTAGTTTCCATCCGCACCAAAAGGAAACTCCCCTATACGCTCCAGCATCACCGCCCGCCAATACCCTAGCGAAGCAGAGTCTACCGCCTCTCCCCCTCACAAAGGAGCTTATCCAGATTACCAAATGATCCACTCCAAACCCTCACTAATTCTCCTCCCTTTGATCCCCATCAAAACGAACAAAACGAGCGAAGAAACCACCCTGCTCTCTACCCGCCAACAAATGCCCCTTCTCCTGAGTACTTCCTCCCCGTTTACGAAGGACCTGCGCCCTCTCCTTCAGCACCCCCAAAAACAACCCTACGGTAGGTCTCCGAAAAAACCTACTGTAGGTCGTCAATGCGACCCACGGTAGGTCGCATCGACGACCTACCGTGGATCCCTTTTTACCCTACAGAGAGGCTCCTCCCCAAGCCCCCAAGGAGAAGCGAAAATCAAGCTCCTAAAAACGCCCGATTAGCTACCCGAAGAGGCTAGTAGTAGGCTAGCTGGAATCTCTGACGTCTATCCCTTCTCCACCCTCTGCTCTTGTTGTTAGATGCGACAGAAGAGAAAGGATGGCTACTATCTTCTTCGTCCTAATACTTCTTTGAATTGATACCCAAGCCTTGCCCTAGAACTTACAGCTCGGTAGAAGAAGGGGCTTCAACAGGCTCCCCTCCCGCCTCCTCAATCAAGAAGAGGAAAGGCGAGCACTCCTATACGCCGTGGGCACAGCTACGAACGACAAAGGGAGAAGGGAGCCTTCCACCTCCCTCGCCCTTATACTTCGACGAATAGATACCACGCCTTGCCCTATGACGTACAGCTCGGTAGAACAAGAAGATGAAGTAGGCTTCCTTCGTAGCTCCCGCAAGGGAGTCGGGAAAAGATAAATAGGCTTGCGGGCTAGGCTTACAAGCTGGTCGAAAGGGAGGAGTAGGGGAATTGCTGGGATAGACTCCATAGGCTGGAATGGATAGCAGGAGAAGATGTTTTAGCTCTCCCACCCTTCCAACTCGCTGGCAACGGCTAGAGCGCAAGGCAAGCATAGTCAAGAGGAGAAAGAGGGACGTTAGGGAGGTGAGGCTTGCTTTGGTAGCCGTGTGATGGGGTGAATGAAGGAGAGGAAGTCGGTCAGTAGGAGTGAGGGTGCCCGCAGGGAGCGAGGTGGCGTGGCATGGGTAAAGGGCAAGGCGTTGTATATAGGGAGGTAGGAGGTGGGAGAGGGAAGGGGCAAGGTGTGTGGAGGGAAAAGAGTGGCGGGCGGAAACAAAAAGAGGGTGAAGTAGCCGTAGCTCCTTCACCCTCCTATAAATGTGGAGC
>ERZ773063.87-NODE-87-length-62456-cov-4.152594_pt1 | contig 62456 bp, 65 predicted proteins | sample MGYA00580625_ERZ773063 | MGnify/ENA primary metagenome ERZ773063 (study PRJEB29015, sample SAMEA2738022) | human oral metagenome | biome: human oral; feature: human-associated habitat; material: dental | place: China | collected 2042 ... | reverse complement strand
TGATAAAGGGAAAGATGGTACTTCAAAAGAAGAACAAAAATCACCTGAAACTCCACCAGCTTCAGACACTCCAAGTGCTCCAGAAGCACCGAAAGTAGATGATAAAGGGAAAGATGGTACTTCAAAAGAAGAACAAAAATCACCTGAAACTCCACCAGCTTCAGACACTCCAAGTGCTCCAGAAGCACCGAAAGTAGATGATAAAGGGAAAGATGGTACTTCAAAAGAAGAACAAAAATCACCTGAAACTCCAGTAACTCCACCAGCTGATTCAAATGCTGAACAAGGCAAAGACAAGGCGGATTCTGATACAGGTGTAGTGACTGAAAAGCCTAAGCCGGCAGTTGAAGTTCCAAAACAGAACAATGATACAGTTGATTCTGGAACAGTTCTTCAGCCACAAAAATCATCTACTCCGACAGTAACACCTTCTGTTGAAGAGCCGGTAGTTACTGACCAAGGGTATAAAATCGTTGATGTATCAAAATCAACACTGACTCTTGAAAATGCGGACGGAACGCATGTTAAAGTGCAGCCAGAACTAATTGGAGGAGTCACAAACGATGATGGTACAGTCACAATCAAGAACTCTAAAGGGGGCCTTGAGACCCTTCCGGAAACTGGAGTAGTTGAAAGTATGTTTTTGACTCTCATCGGATTCTTGTTGCTGATCTTTGGGTTTAAATTGCTATACAAAAACAAAGTAGAACAACCAACATACACTTATTTGTAAGAAAGGAAGAAAAGTATGAATAGAAAAGAATTATTTAACAAAATGGCAGAAACACAAGGACGCGCACGTTTGGTTAACACTACAGCATACGGATTGATTAGCGCAGTAGTATTGGCAGGGGCAGTTAGCTTGGCAGTCGGTACAGGAAATGTAAGCGCAGATGAACAACCTGTAACACCAGTCAAAGACGGTAAAACTATTACAATCACATCAGAATCAACTTCTGCACCAGTTAATGTTGAAGCAGTTTCTGAAACTGGTTATCCGTCAACAAACTTGACTGAAAAACAACCAGAGCCAACTGCTGAACACGTTGAAATAACAAACAACGCAAATAAGGCAGGCAAAGAAATTGTTTCACCAGTCGAAACACCAGAACTTGACAAAGCAGTTCAAAAAGCTAAAGATGCAGGCGTAGAAGTGACTGAAAATCCACAAGTTGCTCATGATACATTGGCTGAAGCTAAAGCAGATGAACAAGCACAGGTCACGAAAATTGAAACTGCTAAAGCTGAAAAGGTTACAAATACCGATGAAATCAAGGAAGCTCAAGCAACTAACGCTAAAATCAACGCTGAGAATAAGGCAGAAATGGGAAAATACGGTCTGACTTATACTGGCGATAGCAACAAAGACGCTAAAACAGTAGCAGATTACACTTCTAAAACTCTTGCGGAAAACAAGAGAAAAGAAGAAGATTACAAAAAAGCACAAGCAAGCGCTGAAAAAGTAAATGCAAGCAACAAGGCTATCATGGAAGCTAAAGGGCTTAAATTTACTGGTATCTGGGAAAAAGATAAATTAGCAGTAGATGAATGGAACAAGAAGAATGCGGGCGTTACTAGTGAATCCGGTTTGACTGCAACTGCTAATACAACTTTCGAAGCAGTTTCTGGTGCGTCTAAAGTAACACCACCAGCCTACGTTCAGAATGTTATCCAAGGTTACGCTCGTAACACAAACTTGGACGCTAAGTTTGACAATGTATTCTTATTTGACTACAAAACTGGAACTGCAACTATCAAAGTAAAAAACACTTCACACGGTGATGTTACGCTTAGCTTTGACAAAGTGACACCTTCCGCTGAATCTGGTTTCGTTCGTTCATACGTTGCCTTGTGGGCAGCAGAGGACGGAGGAATTGGATACGGAGTATTCATTTCTGCTGGTGCAGGCGAAGCTAACGGTGGCGGAGGCGTTGACGGTCAAGGCGGAGGCTACGGTGCTAGTGGCGCTTATCTTAATGACCGTCAAGGCTGGATTAAACAAGTGACTGTTGGAGTGATTACTGACGCTAATGACGTTAGTGAGGTAACTCTTAACGACGTTGATAGCAACCAAGTTATCAACGCTTCAACAATCAGTGGTGCTAAAATCACAACTGGTCAAAACATCACTCAAAGCGGTAATACATTTACTGCAAATGACTCAGCGCAATCTCAAAGTACAGCAGGAGTGCTAGATAGTAACGGTATCGGTTGGAGTTTGGATAAAGGTCAAAAAATTGACTTCTCATTCGACCATATCAACACTTCTGACACTTCTTACTCAATCGTAGGAGGTATCTTCGGACGTGCTTCACAGAAGAAAGCTAAACCTATCTCAATCGAAAAAGCGACTGTTCCGAACTTCGCACCTAAGAAAACACCTACTTTGAAACCACTTGTGAAAGTGCCTCTTGAAAAGAAAATTGCAGTAGATTATCATAAAATTGCTGTCAAATATGCCCCTAAAATTTCTAAAGGAGTAGTGAACGACGATAACAAAGATATCGACGGTAAACTAGTTCCTAAAGGCTCACTCGTTAACTGGACACTTAACACTGGCTTACTTAAAGCTGGACGTGAAGCGATGACTGCTATTGAGCTAAATGATCCACTTGAATCTGGTTATAAACTAGATGAAAAAGCAACCGCACAAGCAAACCCAACATTTGAGTTTACTCATAACGGACAAGGTAGAACAGTTATTAAGTTCGGTGCTAGCGAACTTGCTAAAGCAAACGCAAACCTTGATAAAGACTACGTTATGCCACAAATCAAATTGATTGGTACAGTCTTGAATGACAATGGTTTCTACAACAACACTTACTCAATGACTTTGACAACTAAGTCTAAGAAGAAGTACACAGTTACCTCTAATACTCCTAAAGTTAAGACACCAGGCTCTAAACCAGTCAAAGACGTAGTTGATGATAAAGGAGTTTCAATCAATGGTAAGACAGTTCTACCTACAACAGAGTTGAACTATAAACTTACTCAAAACCTTTCTAACTACAAAGGGGTTGAAGCATCTAAATCATCAGTTATGAAAAACTTTGCCTTGATTGAAGATCCAGACGAAAATTCTATTGACACGAGCACATTGAAAGTTAAATCTATCACTGCTGGCAACAAAGACGTATCTGAATTGTTGCAAATGCACCACGTTCTTTCAATGGATACATTGGACGCTAAACTTCGTCAAATGGTTATTGATTCTGGTATCTCACCAGTAGGAGAGTTCTACATGTGGGTTGCTAAAGAGCCTCAAAAATTCTACGAGGCTTACGTGAAGAAAGGAATGGACATTACCTACAACCTTTCATTCAAAATCAAGAAAACATTCACACAAGGTGATATCGTCAACGCAGTACACCAAATCGACTTTGGTAATGGATATGCAGGTAACAAGGTAGTCAACCATCTTCCTAAACCAGAAGTCCACAAAGACGTATTGAACGCTAAAGGTGATAGCATTGACGGTAAACGTGTTCAACTTGGCGACCTTCTCACTTATAAGCTAGAGGGTTGGGTTATCCCTGCTGACCGTGGTTATGACCTTTGGGAATATCGTTTTGTAGATACCCTTGACGTAGAACATGATGAATACCAAGGTTTCACAATCAAAGCTAAGAAAGACTTTGTTGTAGTGGACGCTAAAGGTAATCAAAAAACTATCAAGGCTGGCGACGACCTCAAAGCCTACACAGAAACAGTTTATAACGCTAAAACTGGATTGTTTGAAACACGCTTTACAAAAGAATTCCTTGCCTCAATCCCTCGCACAAGCGAATTTGGAGCAGATGCCTTTGTAGAAGTTAAACGTATCAAACACGGTGAAGTTACTAACGAATACACTCTATTTGTGAACGGAACACCTGTACTTTCTAATGAAGTTAAGACATATAGCTTCCCAAATCCAGAGCCTAAGAAACCGCAACCTCAAAATGAATTACCAAACACTGGGGAAAGTTCAAGTATGTTAGGACTAGCAGGATTGATTTTGTCACTTGGAACTGCTGGCTATGTAGTTACTATGAAGCGCAAAGAAGATTAATGAGAATAAAGAGTTAGCACATGCTAACTCTTTATTTTTATAATTATGTCATTTTTTCTTGCAAAAATAATTGAATTATTATATAATTAAATTATGAAATTTTTAAAGAAAAGGAGGGGTTAGATGTCAGTAGTTGTCAAAATAAAGATAAAAGAAGTTTTAGCAGAACGTGGCATGACGCAGAGTGAACTAGCTAAGCTATCCAATCTAAGTGAAACTGCTATCAGTATGTTTGCACGTGGGCAAGGGAACTCAATCAACAAAGAGTACCTATCAAAGATCGCGAGCGCTTTGAACATCACCAACATTAGTGAAATTTTAGAATTAGAATTTATTTAGATTAGGAGTACAAAGTATGCTTTATAGTATAAAGATAGGAGCAATGGTTGTTAAAATCTTTATTTGGAGTTTAATTCCAGCTATGCTTTTATATCTAATCACTGGTAGTTTCTGGTTTTCGTTTATCTTGTGGAGCTTGACATTAGTTTCTGAGTATTTAGCGGTTACTGATTTTAAAGTATCACTTGAATCTGAAAAGCAGAACAAGAAAAATATTGAAATTGTAGAAGATTTTGGAAAAATGGAGTAAAAAATATATGACTAAGAAAAAGAACATTGCAGTAGTAGGGGCATCTGCTCTTGCTCTAGGTTTGGGAGTTACTAACGTACACGCAGAGGAAGTAACGACAGTAGCACCGACAACTGAACAACAGATTGTTTCTAAGGAAGAAACAAAACCAGAGGTCAAAAAGGAAGTCACAAAAGGTCAAGTTGACGAAGCTAAGGATAAGCTTGATAAATCTACCAAAGAAGTAGAACAAGCACAAGCCAAGAAAGACCAAGCGCAGACCGAAAAAGACCAAGCGCAGACCGAAAAAGACCAAGCGCAAGCAGTCAAAGACCAAGCGCAAGCAGTCAAAGACAAGGCTACACCAAAAAACATTGAAAAGCAAAAGCAAGAAGTTGCTAACGCTGAAACTGGCAAGGCTGACGCTGAAAAGAAAGAAGAAAGCGCCAAGACTGACCTTGATAAAGCTAAACAAGTAGCAGCAGACCAAGAAAAAGTGGTTAAGAAGTCTGAGGACAAGGTTGCAAGTGATGAAACTGAAGTCAAAGACGCACAGACTAACGTAGATAATGCACAAGCTATCCTTGACGGTACAGGACAAGCACAAGTTATTGCTGAAAAGGATAATGCTGAAAAAGCGCAAGCACAAGCGCAAACTAGTGTATCGAACGCTGAAAATTCTTTGACACAAGCCAAGGCTGATGATAAGAAACTTGCTGAAGATATTTCAAGCACTCAGAATGAACTAACACAAGCTAAGGGTACCGTAGCAAGCACTCAAACTGCTTTGACAAACGCAAATAATAAAGCTAATCAGACACAAAATGCTCTCGATAAAGCACAAACTACATTCACTAAGGCTGAAAGCAACTACAAGGCTATCAATACTATCCAATTATCAGATGCCTATGTTTCTGCCTTGAAAGCCTATGCGACAAACCCTTACCACCCTTTCAATCAAGAAGCACAGTGGAAAGCGCACAATGACAAAGCAGTTAAAACACTAGTAGCAGAGTACAAACCGAATATCAACGCAAACTCATTCAAATCTAATGCGAATGACAAAGCGACAAAAGTTGACGTTAACAATCTGACAACAGAACAAATGACCGAACTTTCTCTTTATGCTAGCGACCTCTTGAACCAAATCCGTGAACGTTTTGGAACACCTAAAACAGTAGTTACTAAAGGTATGGTTAAAGTAGCTGATGAAGTGACTGACGGTTACGTGGCTGACGGTTGGGAATATGGTAAAGGCCATGACAACAAAGCAGTAAACAACGTGGCTCGTAAGTACGGATTGCCTACTTATGAAGATGATACACACCAATACATTGAGAACTTGAACAGTATCAATAGTGGTGATGAAATTCATAACATGGACGATGCTAAGAAGTGGGTTTACACAAGCATTATCGAAATGATGTTCACTGATTGGGAGTGGGAACACGCTCAAAATCTCGCAGGGTTATCATCTGCTGGCGCTAATAAAGAATATCTAGGAGTGGACGTATCTAGTCGCCTTGGACGAACTAGCGCTCATTTCTTGACTGTATCAGACAAACAAGTGTCTGGTAACAAGCTAGACAAGACAGAAGTACCTAACACTAACTCGGTAGAAAACATTGTAAAAACCTACAATACTGCTAAAGCTACCCTATTAAATGCTCAGACTGAAAACTCTAAGGCACAACGTGAGAAAACAAGTGCCACAACAGAGAATATCAAAGCTAAAGAGAACCAAGCAACTATTGAAAAACGCTTGAATGCTCTTAAAGCAACACCACTTAAAACACCGACTGCTGAAAGCAATCTTGCAAAGGCAAAAGACACGCTCGCTAATGCGAACGAGCGCTTAAAAAATGCTAAAAAAGCACTAGAAGCCTTGAACGCTGACGTTAAAATCAAGCAACAAAACCTTAACAAAGCGAAACAAGAACTTGCTAATAAGCAGACTGCCCTTGCTAACGCTAAAAACAACCAAGCAAATGAAAAAACTAAGTTGGAAGAGTTGAAAACTCTAATCAAGATCGCCGAGAAAAATCTCACGCTATCTAAAGAGAAAGTAGCACAAGCAACTAAAACTCTTGAACAAGCCAAGGCTGACCTTGAAAACTTGCTCAATGCGGAGCCTAACTTAGTTAAAGCTAAGAAAGTTCTTGCTCAAAAAGAAGTTACTCTTAAAGATAAAGCAACTGCTTTGAAAGAAGCACAAGCCGTCCTTGATAAGTTGTTACAAGAGCAGAAAATCGACCAAGAAACTTATGACAAACTCTTTGCCTTGTATAGCGCACAAGTAGAAGCTAAACGTTTAGCTGATCTTGAAGCACAAAAACAAGCTATCCTCAGTTCTGGTGAAACACCTATCGAAGTCTATGACGAAACTGGTAAACTTGTAGCGTATGAAGTGATGCCTAAAGCTGCTGCCCAGTCGCCTGTATCTTACAATGGTGCATGGACTAAGAAACAAGACAAGGCTCTTCCTAATACTGGCGAGGTCAAATCTACCGCTCTAGGATTGACAGGGCTATCTATGTTCTTTGGGCTTCTAGGATTGGCATCAACTAAACGTAAAAAAAAAGCTAAATAAGGAGGGAGCATGGGTAAAGCAGGTAAGTATATTTTCTTAAAGCGACTAACAAGCATCCTATTTCCTTTTAGTTGTACGATTTTAGTATCAATCATCAGTGCGCTTATTCTTAATAGCTTCATTGATGATACCGAAACAGTTCGATATATCGTGTTTGGTTTATCAGCTTTCATTATGATTGTCGGAACAATCTTTGTTTATAATGCTGACGAGCCAAACAAATATATCAAGCCAAAACGATTGGTAAACAATGCCTTTGGTCTTGCACTCATTGGATTTCTATTGTGGAGAGCTAGCGTGATTGATTATTTAACGACCACCTACGTTCTCGCCCCTCTTGTTTTGGTTATCTTAATCACTCTATTCTATGAGAAGAGATTTAAGAAGATTATCGTTAACGAAGTTCTGAAAGAGAATATTGATGAAGATTTTGACTTTCTGACGAATGATAATCAAGCAACTGCTGAAATGCTTGCTGAACAAATGACAAGCCGCTTAAAGGACAAGTACAAGGATAAAATCCTTGTTAAGACTTTGAACTATGCAAAGAATAGTACAAACAAGCTAACAGAGTTCGCAGTAGGTTTTCTAACGAATGACAAAAAACCTAAAATACTCTTTGAAATCATTATCGGTCTGGATATGGATTGATACACTATAAACTAGATAGAAAGAAGAAATATGACCGAAAAAAATATTCCAGTATTGACAAGAGAGCAAGCACGGTTCTTGCTCGATCTCGAATTAGACACTTATTCAAAGAAAGCACGTGCAATCGCGAAAGCAGCAAGAGAGTTGACCTTTGAAGATCAGTGGGATGAAGATAACTTTCACGATGCTATTAGACAAGGGTATTGGGATGTTCATACAGACTATTACTTTATCAACGTTCTTGCACCTCTAGGACAGGTTGCTTTTATCTCAGAAAGTGATTTCACTCATCCTACAACTGCAAAGAAGGTGTATGATATTACAGATGATTTCACAAAAGCCACACGCTTCTCAATGGAAGAGTTAGAAGCTTTATCAACTAAGAATGCGCTTTATCCCTATAATCAAGGAGATTTCCTTTTAAGTGAATATAGCGCAGTCGTGAAATATGGTGATGTTTCTGCCTGGTTAAAAGAAAACCAAACTGAAGAGTCTTCTGATACGGTCGTTGAGACGAAAGAAGTGACAGTAGAGACTACATCAACTCCAGAGAAAGTTCCTGCACCCCCCGTAGATAAGCAATTAAAACATGGGAAAGCTGCTATCTCGTTGAAATAATAAAAGGTTCACCATTTAGGTGGACCTTTTTAGTTGATTTAGCTTATCATACCTTTACTATCTAACATAAATGGTTTATCATAGATATATGCTATTATTAAAGGAATGATGAAAAAGAATGAGTAAAAAATTTAAGAATGTATTCAAAGGAATAATAGGAGAGCTAATAAAATCCAAAAATACTAATGATCCTTTAGGTTTAATGGTAAGTGATAGTAGAGATAAAAAAAATAAATACCAGGTCCTAAAGCGTTTTGGAATATATAAAGCCGATGATGCAGGTGATATTTTCAAATCACCTGCCGTGTCAAATTTATCGTTAGAATATTACCAGACATTCAGTATGAAGGTAGTGCCTTTTCCAAACAGCTATCCCTTTGCTATTGTAGTTTCTAGGGATAGTATCAATGTTATTTCTAATTCGTCTTCTGCTGAAGGAGAAGTTCGTGTGGATTCCAATCCTGAAAAAACTGAATTACAAGGAAGCAAGAATGTAATTCATATAATTGATTATGAAGATGAATCTGCTTATGATGTAGTTTACAATTTGCTGACAGATTTAGATAAGAAAATCTTGCGAATCATATCAGAGTTTCGGAATGTTCAGTATCTTCAACTACTAAGAGAGCTAGGAGATAAGACTAAAAGAATTGAGAGATCCCTGGAGCGTTTAAATAGCTTGTATTTGATACAAAAGTTTCGTTTTCCACTACCAAATGAAGTAGATAAAGTACAGAAGTATGGATACAGTTATTCTATCTATTCTCATGGTTCGTACCTATTGATGAAGTATTTGAACTTATCTCCCCAATACGCTTTCAAATGGAAAGAGCAGCAACGTCGAGATGATGATTTTTCACCTATAAGATATTGGAAAATCATGGACTCATATTTAAACTTTAGATTTCACAATGAATTTGTCGGCTTCATACCTTACTCATATCTTAGTCAGTTTACTTACGACGAGGAAGTGTGTTCTGGACGAGATAGTCATCATGCGGTTTCTAAATCAGAAAAAAGATTTATTCAATCTGCAGTAGCTGCAGATGATAATAAAAAAATAACCAGGTTAGTTCGTCCAGTTCGTTTTAATGGTCAAATTCTATTGCACAATCCAGATGCAAACCGAACCACTAAATTTGACCTCTATCCGTTTATTACAACTGATAAGCAGAATAGCGATCTAAGTAGATTAGAAACTATTTTCAAGCATTATGGTCGATTCTCAGACGGCTTGGATAGTGAAGGTAATAAACGTTTTTTATTGATTATTGTTGATAATTCAGCAGTAATTGAGTTAATTGAAGATGAATATCGATTATCTGATCGATATGTAAGTTTAGAGAATATTCTTTTTATGGATTTATCAGAGAGCAAGGAAGATTTTTTCTCATCAATAAAGAGGATTAAGCATCTTGATAATAACAATCCTGAATTAAGAACAGTACAATTTAAAATTTCAGATAATATATGAGGAGGCTATAAATGGGAAAGTTTGTTTATATTGAGGGGCTAGTATCAGAGGATTTTCATAATTCTCCATTTTATCAAAAACTATGCCAAATTTGTTCTTTGGCACCATCTGAAGACCGGAGGGCAGTAGTAGTACACAGCCCAAATGAGAAAAAAATCTTTAACTACCTTCTTGAAACGAAACTAGATTTTTTTGCAGGAAATCCTAAAGACGCGAAGGATGGGACGTTCCTCACAAGAGATATTCGAAACTTACATAATAAGACAGGGAATAATAAAGTTGAATTTGGAAAGTTGGGAATTAAGACAGTATTTATTATTGATCCTCTTGCATCAATTAGTCCTGAGCAGCTAGAGCCCATTTTTAATATCGCAACAGATATTCATTATTTTACTACTGAATTAGCTTTTAAAAAACTCCTGATAAATGAGTTTAATAATGAGGACAGCTTTTTCTTCAACGTACCAATGTTTGCTAGTCCAGCAAACGTAGCAAATTCAGCCTTATTGACTAAAGGGCATGATGCTTTTTGGAAGTTATTAGGTTCCAATAATATTTTTAAGCAAACTTTCTATGAACCAGCAAACTATTTATTCTATGCTCCAGAAAGACCATTGAAACTTTTTAATGGTATAAAAAAAGAGTTAGAAGAAGTTGATGAGAAATCAATCATATTGACAGACTCTGAGGCTGTTTCAAGTAAGACATTAGATTCTATTTCTAACTTAAAATCGAATCTTCATAAAAAAGACGAAGATAATAAAATTGAACTTGTTTTTAGTCAAATAAAAGAGTATAATGAGACTCTACAAATTACATTTTCTGAAAAGATTGAACAAATGTCTCAACAAATTGAGGAGTTACATTCTAGCAACAATCAAATCACGAAAATGATAGAAGAATTAGTTCTACGTCCAACGTTAGATGCGGTCGAACAGTATGAAGTAATAGAGGAGGATGATCCTTTGAAAGCCTTCCGAAAATAAGCCACCAATCGAGAAAAATTGAAAGGAGTAATCAATGTGACGTAATGAAAACTAAATATCCATCAAATGAGAAATGTATTATCGTATGTAATCAGAAACTCATTGAAGAGATAAAAAATGAAATCCCTGTTGAGATTTACACATCGGGATACAATCAATTTTGTATTTTGCCTATTAGCAAACTACATAAATTATCACAATCATTATTCCAGACTTTATCAGCAAGTGTTTGTTTGATTTAAAGTTGAAATACATGAACTTGACCACCTGCTATACAGCAGGTGGTCTTTTGTTTTTGATTCATTATAAAATCAGAAGTGAGCGTTTATGGCATTCCTGATAAGTTGTGAAAGGCTGCCAAGACTACATTATCTTATAGCTTAGAGAGTCCATCCTTGACTTGACTATCTGCTATATGGGCATAATGGCTTACCAGGGCAGTGCTGGCATGACCTAATTGTTGAGCGACAATTCCTTCTTGACCGGTTTTCTTGTATAGATCAGTGGCCAAAGCATGTCGTAGCATATGGGGAGTAATTTCTGTACCAAATACTTTCGAATATTTTCCTACAATACGCTCGATGCCAGCTCCTTTTAACCGTTGAGGTACTCCAGTTTGTATTGATAGAAAAAGCGGTAATGTTGTATCTCTACTATCAACTTTGTAACGGCCAGCACGAGTCTCCAAATAAAGAAGAATATAAGGCATGACGTACGGGGCAATATTTACATGGTCTTTTTTTCCTCCTTTACGAGTGACCTCAACTGATTTTGTCTGCAAATTAAGATCTTTTAAATCCGTATTAACCGCCTCATTTAAACGGATTCCTGAGCCAATAATTAAAGCAATAATGGCTACGTCGCGCTCCCTGTCTCTATAATAGGTTGATAAAGCTCGATTGCTCAAATTAGCTTTTTTTACATATCCATCAGTAGAAGTATCGTCCATTATAAAAACTAGAAACTTTTTTGCCAAATCTCCTAAGAAAAGTTTGGGAGCAATTTTATTGGCCTTTGCAGATAGTGTTTCCTTTTTCTTTGTGCTTATCTCCAGTTTTTTCATTACGTTGCGGTAGAAGTATGGTTCACCGTTTTCGGTTTCGGTTTGTTCAGTAAGGTATTTGAATAGCCCAGATAAAGCTCTATAAGTACGATGGATTGTGACTTCAGAAATACTCTTATTCGTAGATTTATTAGTGTTTAACAAGGTTCGTTCTCTTAAAAATATGAAAAAAGATTCAGCATTAGCTTTAGTTAAATTTTCGAGAGCATCCAGGGGAATTTCTTTAGTATGTTGAACAGGTACAACATCAGCATCAATCAACCAGGTAAAGAAACGACGATACTCATTTAGGTATTCATATAGGGTGCGCTTGCTACGGCCAGCAATCATTTTTGTACGATACCATTCTTTTATGTAAGGTGGCAGCTGGTCAAGTTGTTTTTCAATGTTAGTTTGTAAATTAAAATCATCAGCCATGTATTATTGGACCTTTCTTTATGTCAGTAGTACTATTATAACACACTTTCTTTTAGTAATAAAATTATACTTTTTCTACTAAAAGAAAGTGTTTTAAAAATACCCCTTTTCAACTAAGGTCAAGGGGGTTATATTTTCGTCATTTATTATTCTTTAGGTAATACCTCCTAAAGTTGCAAAAACTCTATATATTTAACTATTTAGTTATCAGTTAACATTTCAAAATCCGACAGTTCTTGATGAGTAAACTCTATAATTTTGTATAAACCAATAAAGCCAAAAATTTCTAGGAAATGATTTTCAACGGTTTGCTTAGCTTCCTCATAACTATTAAAAGCTTTTGTCCCACTAATTTCATCTGACCAAGCTAGTTTTCCACTTTTTTGTGGGACTAGCCAGACACTTTTCCCAACATTTATTATCATAAGGACAGCGTAATATTTTTGTTCCATGTTCTTATTCACTCCTTTATCATTGCAAGCCAATCTGTCTCTAATTCAGAATCATATCCGTTTTCTAAACGAACTCGTTGACGAATCCCTATAAGTGAAAGAATTATTAAAAATCCTCCAACAAATATAAAGCTAAATAATCCATCTAAAACTAAAATCATATCATTCCTCCATCCTTTTAAATGTTCCATGGATTGATTGTTGTGATGACTTCGCCTGTCAAATCGTCAATCAATTCAGCTTGATCATTAATAGAAATTGCCATTTTCTTTACCGAACTGCTGATCCAACTGTCAAGTTGGACATCATCAAAACCAATCTGGTCGGCAAACTCACTCAATTTACACTCCTGGGCCTTTGCTAGTTTACTGAAAAATTCGCTGAGTTGGTTTAAATCAGTTGTGATTGGGGAATAAGCAAACATGATGGGCATTGTGATAAAGTTACTAGCTATGTTGTATGTTAATGTACCTAAATATTGGCTAGCACCTTCTCTAAAGACTGCGCTTACTTTAAATATTTTGTTGGTCTCCAAAGCTAGGTATTTTTGATATTCTTTTTGTAAAAATGACTCACCTGCTTGTAGCATAGGAAAAAGTAACAAGCGGTAATAATTTGTCATGATTTCATCCACACAATCAAATCCGCTATCTTTTAACAGACGTCTTATTGTTCGCTCAGCTAAAGATAGCGTTGAGGGTAAATTCATCTCAGTAACTATAGTATGAAGGCCGTATCCTAAAATCATATACTCAAAGACTGAATAGACGATTTTCTGGTCTTTTACCTGTTGCTGCTTCGTTTGTAAGTAATCAGTGAGTGCATCTGCTGTAAGTACAATCCCTTTATTTGAAAAGTTATTGACTGTTAGAATTGATCCTTTGTTACTCATAGAAATCTCCAGATTTCAGGGATGATTCGCCACCACCTGAAAATATTTTTTATTTTAATAATATTGTTGGTTTTATTGTATAACATTATTTCTAAAAATACAACTAAATCGATGAATATTTTTAGAAATAGTTTAAATTTTGTAGAAAATGCTCGGAAATATTGCTTTTCTATTGATTTAGAGGGATTTTTTATAGATACCTCTCAATAACAATCCTGAATGATAATAGATTACTATTGAGAAGCATCTAATCAAAACGATTAGACACCTCTAAAATTAAATTTCAAAAAGGTCCAACTGCTCACATAAAACTAAGGTTTGTTGTGGGGTTTGTTCTTTTTTTATGATAACTTCGCTAGAACGTGATGCCAGGAAACTTTCTGCATCAGCAAGAAATTGTATAGCTGCATTGATATTTCTAGTTTGAAACGTCTTGCATTCTGGAACTTCTTCTGTTGCAACTTCAATAGCTTCTTCTTTCAGAGGTTCTAAAATTTCAACTTCTTCATTTTCTTCCTGACTGACTTCTACGTATTTATCAAGTATATTTGTTGTTTGTTCATTAAGAGAGTATTGTGAAGAAAACTCTTCAAGTGCTTTCTCAATTTCTTCTACTGAAGCTTCAGCTTCTACTAGAGGTTTAACAATGTTACGTTTTGCAGTTACAAACTCTAAACGTTCCTGATCAGAGAATACTTCATCAGCAACACCTTTATCAATTGTTATTTGTTGTAGTCTAACAGTTTCCTCTAAACGATATTTAGTGAAAGTCAAACTATCAATGACATTATTGATACGTTGGATTGTTCCTTTAGGTGATGTAAAATCAAGACTAACATTGTATTGATTCTGTCCCACGATTTTCAAATCGAGAAACTGGCCTTGACGGTATTGCTCTTTAAGAGTAAGTGCTTTTAATTCAAAGCCACGATATTTTGCAAGCGTTACAAGTTTAAGAGTAGCCGACTGATTAAATTGCATATCATAAGCAAGTTGATTTCCTGCTTTAGCTGGCACATCCGTCGTATAACCATTAGTAAATTCCATGAAAAATGGATTTTTGATAATTTTTTCATCCCCAATGGTCACTTCTTCTTTTTTAGTAGCGTTAGCTTGCTCAATATCTTTATCGATCTTAACCAATTGACGCTTAGTCGTTGCAAGTAGTTCTTCTGCTTTTCTTACACGTTTTTTAGAAAGTTCAACATCACGCTCCCAGGCTTTTTTTCGTTTACTTAGCAACTCAAATTCGTTATCCAGTTCAATCTGTAATTTCAAATAGGGGTTGCCTGTCGCAATAGCCTTAAAATCTGAGGCCGTCATAGTTTGCTCATCAATATCATTTGCTGAACGTACTGGAGTTTTACTGGTCATAATTTGACTAATATATCGCAGCTTCGTTTCCTGGATCTGCCATAGGTAATTGTCAAATGAACCAGTAGTGATGTAGTAGTAAATTTGTACTTTACTATACATATTTCCTTGACGGATAATCCGTCCATTACGCTGAATGACATCAGATGGTTTCCAAGGGACGTCAAGGTGATGTACTGCTTTTAAACGTTTTTGGACGTTTAAACCTGTACCTCCTTTTTCAGTCGATGCAAGTAGGATGCGAACTTCTCCAGCGTTCATTTGACGCTGTAGTTGTAACTTAGCATCTTTGTTATTTGCATCATGAATAAATGCTATCTCTTCTTCTGGGATACCCCGTTCAACTAGTAAGTATTTCAATTCATCATAAACTGAAAATCCTGCTTTAGTAGGAGTACCAATATCAGAGAAAATCATTTGAGTTCCACGATTAACCTTTTCGCGCTTATAAATCTTTTCAACTCTATCAACCACTTGTATGATTTTGTTGTTATCAGTTAATTTGTAGCGCGTGCTATCCAATAGACGCATATCTAACGCTAGCTTACGAGCTTCCAAAGTGATTTTCAACATGTTGTCTTGAGATGGATCAATACCAGAACCTTTGATTTTATCAGTACGTTTAACCAGTTCTTTGAGCTTCTCAACTTGTGCTTCAGTCAATTCTGATTTGACTGCGATTCGTTCCTCCATTGGAACTGGTAAGTCTAAATCTTCAGTCATCTGAATATCAGTTGTGCGCTTGAAAAGACTCATTAACTCCGGCAAATTGGTAAACTTAGTGAATCGCTTACGTGCAATGAACTTGTCTCCTGTTGTGTTAATTTCAAGGTTATTTTCAATAACTCCGAAAGCCCCCACCCAGGCATCAAGGTTATCCATACCGTAATCACTAAGAATATCTGGCTGAATATAGTTCATCATGATATACATCTCGCTGATAGAATTTGAAACTGGTGTACCTGTAGCAAATACTACATTAGCTCCATCATGCTCTTCCTGAATACTACGAATTTTCATCTCCATATCCATATTCTTTTGAGCGGTTGTGGTGCCAATACCTGCCACGTTTCCTAAACTTGTAATTGGACGAACATTCTTATATTTGTGACATTCATCTACAAATAAGAAGTCAATTCCAAGTTGTTCAAACTCGATAAAAGTATCCGTTTTGGATAATTTACCTGCTTCAAGATTTTCTATCTGCTGCTCCAAACGTTTTTCCATCCGGGTAGCTTGCTTGAAAGTGATACGATCTTCATCATTTTGTGCCTGAGCAATAATGGAGCGTATCTCATACAATCTATCCTGGTAAAATGCTTCTTGTCTTTCAGTTGAGGTTTTGATTTTCTCAAATTGGCTATGGCCAATAACAATAGCATCATAGTTGTTAGAAGCGATACGTGAAATGAATAGCTTGCGTCTCGATTTCTCAAAGTCTCTTTCACTTGTGACAAAGACTTTTTTCGTTGGATAAAAACGCAGAATCTCTTGCCCAAATTGAGCAGTCAAGCTAGAAGGAACTACATATAATGGTTTATTGATTAGACCAAGTTCTTTTAACTTGAATCCAGCACTAACCATTGTTAATGTCTTACCTGTTCCAACTTCGTGGGCCAGGAGTGCGCGTTTATCTTCAAGAATACGTTGCACTGCATTTAGCTGGTGAGGTCTTAATTGATAGCCTTTGGCCAGCCCTTCAATATGAAGATGACTTCCATCATAGGATTTATTGATGAAACGATTGAACTTGTTGTTAAATGTAGTTTCAATAAGTTCCTTTACATCCTCGTTTTCACTAACAAACTCAATAAATCTTTTTTGGATTTTCTTTTCAATCTCACGAAGTTCAGCAGTTGCAACTTCATTTATCACACGCTTTTCTTTGCCTTCAACCATAACTGTTTTTTCAATAGTTGGTTGATTAGAGGTTAAGAGTTGCTGAAAAATTTCATGACCAACTGTATAAGTTCTAACGTCTTCGGCACGTAATCCCAATTGTTGGTTCGGACGAGAATACTGAACTTCACGAATAAAACTCTTAGTAAGCCCTCGGCTGATTTTACTAGTAGCAATAGCCCCATGTGCTTCGTTAGAGTCAAGGTCAACATAGCAATCATCTAGCAATTGATAAGCAAATTTACCAAGAACATTTTGAGGAATCCAAATTGATCCTAGGTTAAACTCAATATCTACCATTGTTATTGGTTCAGGTATTACTTCTTCTATTAAAGTGAGATAATAACTCCAATCTGCTTGAGTATCGCCTTTTTCTATTAGGAAAGATAGTAAGTCTCTTTTAGTTAGCACATCTCCAGAGAGTAAGTCGGTTTTAAGCACCCATTCAAAAATACCCTGTTTGTAGTATTTTTCGATGTTAGGAGCTATCCTACTATAAATCTCAGTAATCAATACCTCCTTATTCTTTACTGAATAGAGGGAGCGAATGAAATCCAAATCAACTCCTCGACCTTCTGATAGACTGATCGCAAGAGCTTTTTCTGCACTGTCTACCTGAGTAATAGTCTTTTGAGGGCGAATAGTGGCCTCAAAAAAGGCTTTAGTTTTATGATAAACAATTTTGCTACTATCATTATCTTCTGCTTCTTCTTCTAGGCTAGCGATAAGTGGATATCGATCATCACGCTCAAAAAGTCGAGCATTTACTGGAAGATTGATATACCCATGTTTTTTAACAAAATCATCATAAATTTTGTTAAGTAAATCAACTCTAGATTTAAACTCTTCTAGCTTGTATATGCTGCTTGATTGAATATCAATAACAGACTGGTAGGCTTCCTTAATAGCAATCATTCCTTTAATACGGTCATGTTCTTTAGGTTCTAAAGGTTTTTCATAGAAATGAACTCCCTTAAAAAGTCCTTTATTCAAGCCTCTTTTTGATGGCTCCGAACTGATATAGGTGCTGGTTATTGCACTAGCATCTTCTAAAGTAATTTTTTCAAATTCTTCTATAGCTACAGAACTATGTTTTTTGTCCCAGGATACGAATTTTCCATCACGATCCTGATAAAAAGTAATTTCTGCTGCCTTTGATAAAGCGCGTGCTTCTGTTCCGTTATGATAAACAATGTTGCCATTTTCATCATATCCGTATTCATACGGACGAACATTCGTAACCATTTTCTCTTTGGTTAGAATATCGATGGCTGATAAACTATAGCCTGCAAATGTTGGGCCATAAATTCTTGAAAGTCCATCTTTAATATCCTCAATTAGGTCACTATTTTTAGGTTTAACAGATAGTGTCGCACCGTTAAAGTAACGAACCTCATATTCTCCTAAAACATTGTAGTCCTCAAAATATTGATTGATAAAAATTCTTCCCTCTTCATCAAGTTCAGAACGCAAAACATCGGCAAAGAAAAGGTCATTACTATTCTTTGTCTTTTTCCCATCTTTCTCAAAAAATAGGATATCTGATGATACTTTAGTTCCTGCTAGTTCTTTAAATGCAGAACTAGGTAAACGAACTCCACCCAGGAAAGCAACCTCATCCTTAATTTCTTTCAAAATTGAATTGGAACGTTTGTTAGCAGTTCCCATAGAGGTTATAAAACCGATAACACCATTTTCATGTAGTAAGTTTACGGATTTTTTTAAAAAATAGTCGTGGATAACATATGGCTTCTCAAAATTTAGATCAGTAATACGAAATTCTGAAAAAGGAACATTTGTCATAATCAAATCAAATGGCTGCCCCTTGAAATCAACCGTTTCAAATCCTTGAACAAGGATAGTCGCTTCTGGGAATAATTGTTTTGAAATGAGCCCACTGATTCTATCTAGTTCAATACCAACAAGAACTGAGTTCGCTTGTAGTTCTTTAGGCATTGTACCAAAGAAAATACCTGTTCCCATAGATGGATCAAGAATATTTCCACCTTTAAATCCGTTTTTTATAAGGTAGTTCCACATTTCTTCCACAATCTTAGGATCAGTATAATAGGCAGTCAAAGAACTTTGTTCCATTGAACGATATTCTTCAAAGGTTACCAGGGATTCTAACGCTGCACGTTGTTCTTCAAACTTGCCTGTATGTCTGTCAAAGAATACATTTGCAAGGCCTCCCCATCCTACATACTTCGCCAATATTGTTTGCTGTTCAGCAGTGGCCTGTTGTTTATTTTCCTCCAGTTCTTTTACTAGCTTGATGGCTGCAATATTAGCGAGAACTTTCTCTTTATCAGTTTTTGGGAAATCAAATCCCACAAAATTAAAGTTATTCATTATTTCCTCTAAAAAACAAAGACCACGAGTTATCGTGATCTTTGCCCTTTTCCTTTCTTTAAACAGCTATTTTATGGCTTTTAGCGTATGAAAGCAGAGTTTCTGACGCTTCCCAAGCCGATTCTTTAGCATTTTTATTATTTTTTCCTCTAAGCTGAACAATCTTTCCATCCTTTATTTCTAAGGTATAGAGAGGGTTATTAGCTTTTCTCTTTTGACGTACAAAAACAATTACTGTTTCACCATTAGCAACTCTATCAGCATAACTACCAACGCAATGTTTAAGGGCTTTGCCTTCAGCTTTTAACTCTTTTAGTTCTTTGGGCAGAATAAAGGTATAGTTACCTATCGTCTGTTCCAACTCTAAGAGTTTTTCAAGATGTTTATGATATTCTTGATTTTTAAGCTCATCCCTTAAATCATTATATGCAGCTACAGCATCGTCATGAGCTTGTTTGAAATTTTTAGGCATGATTCTGAAATCTCCTTCAAAACTTACACCTATTTTTTCTAACATATTCTGATAGTCACGATAATCATTTCCACTAACTGAGTTCTTAATAACCCAGTTTTGAAAACGAGTTATTTTTACTCCTGTAGGAATATATTTCAATTCTTCAATAGATTTGAAATAGCGAACAAATTTTGGATCAACTTTTGTACCAAGTTCTTTTTCCATTGCAATTATAATTTTATACTCCTCAAATCGTTTATCTGAGTTTTTAAAAACTTGCTTATGCTTTTTCAAGAACTTAAAAGTTAAGCGCCCCATATGTTCATGAACATGAGTAAAAGAGTAACCTCCGTAGTAGCTTACATTTCTGACTCCACCGATAATGTCCTTTTGAATACCACGCGCATTTATTTTCTGCGCATACTCAATCATCCCTCTATATTTATAGATATGTGGCATCATTATTGGTAAATCAAAAAAATTATAGCAACCATCTTCACAAACAGATTTGATTTTATTGAAATCCAAATATTGGAACATGTCATTTTTTTGAAGCCTTTTGAAAATATCATCTGTATTTTGAAAACCCCAATATAAAGAATAGGAACCAAGATATAGTCCCAGCATTTGTAACCCATAAGTATAATCAAAACCATTCCAACTATTTAGTTTAACATGCTCATTACAAGTATATTTTTCAAAGTTGTATAGAATCGCAGAGAAGCGCTCTTGTCCATTTTCAAAAAATTGTTGAATACGATACGTCTGAAATTCAACTCTCGTTTTTGATACCCCAATCCAAAGAAAATAATCCGCCTTACCAGAAAAAGTAAGCCGACTATTTTTAATTAGTCTTTTACGAATGATTTCTTTATCTATTTGAGAACGGTCAGAACTAACAATTTTGTCGGTCTTATTTTCCCAAATATAGATAGGGAATTTACTCATACATTCTTTGTAAAAAGAACGAGGTGGCCGTAATACGTTTTTGATATGTTTGTCATTAGCATTGGTAAATTCAAACATTAGAACTCACCTCCAAACAAATCAAGCTGCTCTTCCACTACTTCTTTTGTTTTCTTATGACTTGTAGTAGCAGGCTTTTTAGAGATTTTTTCTTCGATATTTATGGGTGTCTTATTGACGGTAGAAATATTTTCTTCTAAATGATCTAGTTTAAAATACTCAGTTACCCATTCAAATACATCGGCATCCTCAATCATAATACCAGAAACGTTACCTTTGACTTCTTGTTCCATATACTGCTTTTTAGCAAGGTCATAGGCGTACTGATACGCCCCACCAATCGAACGACCTGCTTTTAAGATACCCGATACTAACTCAGGATCATAAGGCATCTTGTTACAAAGCCAGTTATGGATTCTGTCTTCTGAATGCGAATGTGGTTGACTCATTTCTTCCATGAGTTTACTTTCAGCTAGCGTCAACAAAAATTCGTTAACTACAACTGTTTTTTCTGTAAGTGTTTCATTATTTGTCATTATTTTTCCTCCTACCTATTTCCCATAGGCTTCCTTATTTTTTAAAAAAGCAAAAGACCACGCGCGTGCGTAGCCTTTCTTTCCTACTAACTGTAAAATAGATGCGCCGTAATCTTTTGATTAAGCGATTCTTTGCTTAACAGGAAATCATCTAGTCCTTTGCCAACTTCCCATGTTAGCACTTTGATAGTTCTTCCTCCCTTTTTATGAAGATACTCAATCATCTTTTCAAGATTATTAAATACCGCATCATTTTCCTGGAAGTCACTATCAAAAGCTAGAAAAACTGTGTCAAACTTCGTTTTGGTTTCAAGAGCATTTGCAACTTGTTTCCAGCTATTCACTCCAGCCATTGAGATGACTAGTGTTGAACCAAGTTTATTCAAACGTGATTCAGGAATTTTTGTGGCAATGATGTCCCCTTTCAGCAATCCTTCCGTAACAATCACGTTTTGGCATTTTGACAAAAGGTGAACTCGAGCTTTCCCTTGCTCATCAAATTTAGCTTGCGCTAAAACAGAATCTGGAAAAGCATAGTGTGGAACGTTTTTAGCTCCGCACCCGTGTTCTTTATACGATGTAGATAACCATACGTATTTTGCGGATGATTTAATAGTGAATGACAGCCCGTTTTCAAATGTCAAACGCTTCTTATCAGTCACTCCTTCTGCTAACAACTCATAGTCTGGGAAAGTATAGATAGAATACTGATATTTGTTTCTATCAACATTCTTTATAATCACTTTCGCTTTATTAGCCCATGCAGAGTTAACTTTTGCAATGTATTTCATTTCACTTTCGTCAACTCTTATCTGGCCACCTATGATTTGTCCCCACTCGTTACGATTAGGAATGAAAATTCCTTTTGTTGAAGGTTCAAATATTGGTGTCTGATTTGCTTCAGAATACCAAAAACCAGGAACTCCTTTCCAGGCATCTCTAGGAAGTCCATTTTCTTCAAACAGGTCTTCCCAAATTGTTTTACCAACAGGTTTTCCATCTATTTCTTGAATCATTTTTATTTGTTTTTTTAGGGTTTCTTTCGTAAAAGATGTATACCCTCTTAAAAACATTTGATCCACAGTAAAACCGCGTGCAAACATTAACTTTGATACATGAATATCAGTTAATCCAAATAACGTAATGACCAATGAATAAACCTTGTGCAATACGTTTGTTGGTGCAATATTCTCTTGAGATACTTCACAAATCTCAACGTTTTTCATCGTAGAGCCAGACAATTCGTACACTGTTGCTCCAGCAAATGTAGGTCTATCACTGTCAAAATTACGACAACAATAGGCCTTGGTTAGTTTTGTATCAACAAAACACCAATCTGGTTTTTGACAAATAGGGCACGGATTCGCCTTGTCTACTCTTAGGAATGATGATTTTCCTATTTTAAAAGATTTCATTATTTTTCCTCCCACCTATTTCTAGGCTTCCATAAATTATAAATTATAAAGTTTATCCATAGAGATAATAGCTCCTCAACACCTGCTAATTCACTATTACCTAGAGCTAACATAGGTCCAGCACCCATCCACACGGACAACTACCTTTCCTACCTCCGACACGTTGCTTCGAAACGCAAAAAAAGAGCCCTTAGAACACACTTATCCCAGTCACTCCGAGAACCTGCCTTGCACGTCCTAAAAGCTACCCCCTAAGTTATCCTTAACCTAGAGCAATAAGTGAGCCTACAGCTCCTTCTTCTTCTCATTTCTTTTGACAACACCTGTAAGCGACCACCAAGATACTAGACAGGGACTAGCTTTGTACTCAAACAATCATCTCAGCTGTAAAACAAGTAAGCTGCTTTAAATAAATTCTATCTAAAGGCTATGCAGTTACAAGAAATGCGTCCAAACACCTGCTCAGACCGTCCACCATAGCAGTGAACAAACGATTTATGTAAATGATATTTACCGCTCTAGTATATCACAGTTTAATAGCTTTATCAAGCCAAAAATAAGAGAAAAAGAGAGTTAATAGTTGCCATACGGCAACTATTTTGGTATAATAGTTTTATAAAAAAGAAAAAGAGAGGTGATAAACCTTGAAAGGAAAATTAATTACATCTTATAGCTTTAACAATCAAGAATACTCTGATTTAGAATCTATGTTACAGGCAGGAGCAAGCTATTTGCAGACTCCAGAAGGGAAATCATGGTTGTTGGAAGACAAAGAGTATCATCAAGATATTTTGTTGAAGAATTTTGAAAGCAAGGTAAGCACACCAAAAGAAAAACTTGCTGTTATGAGTGAGTTAGGCTCAGTAAGGGTAAATGGTTATTACATATTACCAGGTATGTATTATTATGATGCTCTAAGCGATGATGGTAAATATTTTGATAATGAAGTGATTAAAAAAATTGATGATGAACCGCTAAACTTATTTTCAGAAGTTTCAGCAGAAGAAGAACTTTACTATGAGGAACAGCTCATTGCTCTTGCAGAATCAAGGGGAATTGCAGAGCAAGAAAAACTTTTAAATCAAACTTCACTTGATTCGACGAATGTAGAGGTGGATAAGAAAGAAAAACCATCTCAAAAAGGAATTTGTAACGTATGTGGCTGCACTTGGGAGACCCCTTGTGTTGACGAAAAATGGGGTAGTTGTTGGTGGATGGATCAAGATGAGACTATTTGTAGCCACTGTTTTTTGGGGTTTAACGATGAAAGAAATTAAAAATCATATGAAATTTCTAGATCTGTTCGCAGGTATCGGCGGCTTTCGTCTTGGGATGGAGTCAGCTGGACATGAATGTATAGGATTTTGCGAAATAGACAAATTTGCAAGAGCTAGTTATAAAGCTATACACGACACGAAGGGAGAAATAGAATTACATGACATCACAACAGTATCAGATGAGTCTATTCGAAGAATCGGACGTGTGGACATTATCTGTGGAGGATTTCCGTGCCAGGCTTTCAGCATTGCAGGAAACAGACGAGGTTTTGAAGATACACGAGGAACTTTGTTTTTTGAGATTGCACGGTTCGCATCTATTCTCAGACCTAAATATCTATTGCTTGAGAACGTCAAAGGACTCCTCAACCATGACGGAGGAGCTACATTTGAAACCATCCTCGGAGCCTTGGATGAATTGGGGTACAATGTGGAATGGCAAATCCTTAACAGCAAGGATTTTGGAGTACCCCAAAACAGAGAACGGGTGTTCATTGTCGGACATCTTAGAGGAGAATGTACCAGAAGAGTTTTTCCTCTCTCAAAAAGTGGCCGGCAAGCTAATTCAATCAAAAAACAGTACAGCAATACCATTACAACCAGATACGGCAACTCACAAGGAGCAGGGGCGTACATTGTTGAAAGTAAATCGCAGAAAGTGAGGTCTATCGGAAACATCCATCCTTCAGGAAATGGGATGAATGGAGAGGTTTATGAATCAACTGGATTAGCTCCCACACTCACAACCAACAAGGGAGAGGGGCAAAAGATAGCCATACCTGTTTTAACACCTGATTGCACGGATAAACGACAAAATGGGCGCAGGTGTAAGTCTAACGGAGAACCTATGTTTACTTTGACTACGCAAGATAAGCATGGAATTTTAATCGCGGGGAAATTGCCTGGAAATCATGACCAAAACTCAAGAGTATATGATACAAATGGACTAGCTCCCACTCTATCCACAATGCAAGGTGGTGGGCAAGAACCTAAAATAATCCAACGTGGTCATGGTTATAACCAAGGTGGAGAACATGACATCGCTCCTACTTTAACTAGGAATAGCTATCAGGAAAATAATTATTTATCAGATGGATTTAGGATCAGAAAGTTGACACCTCGTGAGTGTTGGAGATTACAAGGATTTCCAGATTGGGCTTTTGATAAGGCTCAAGAAGTGAATAGCAACAGTCAATTATACAAGCAGGCAGGAAATAGCGTAACTGTGAATGTCATTGCTGCTATCGCAAAGGAATTGGAATAGGGTGTTTGAGAAAAACAAAAGAAATTAACTTACGTGAAAGTATAAGGAGGAAGTTATATGCTTAATAACTTTAGAACAGCGAGTGCTTATGCAAGCGCTCGTAGACAACAAAAGACTGCTCAAAGAAAAGTCTTCTGGGATAGTTTTGGGGAAATCACTCCTAGCGAGTGGGCAAACGCCAAGCTATCTGGAGAGGTTGAAATTGGGGTTTCAAACGATAGCATCAAGGGTAGAGAAAACCTTCCTAGATTGGATTACAAGCTAGGTTGGTTGCCAAACGGACATCGTTACCGTTTAGGTGCTAAAAAGAAACCAGTATCAAAGATTATGCCTTTCCAACCACGGAAAGACGATGACGATCTTCTGAGCGCAGAAGAGTTCGAGCAGTTGCTATCTACACTTTAAAAAGTGTCTTGTTGTTAGTTTATTTATTTTAAAAGCCTAAAGATAGGTGAGGAGGAAAAATAATGAAAAAATATATTCGTGTTTATGATGTGAAGCCAGGTAATGGTTTTAATCTGGTAGAAGAAGCAGAAATAGATTCTTTGACACCAGAGCAGTTTGAGGAGTTGGCTTTGAAATACGCCAATAAAACATATCTGCACATTTATATTTACTTCGATGTGGACTCGTCTATGGGAACAGTTCCGGAAAAAACACCTTACAAATCTCGTAACTTTGACATCCCTTTTCATGAGATTGTCAGTAAAGTATTGGGTGAAGGTGAAACTGGTAATGTTTTTCGTCGGATCAAGTTAGCTCATACAAAATCTGGGCTTGAAAAAATCATGTCATCTTACAGATAGTAGTTGCAATATTGGACTACTGGGCAAAACGTGGCATCCATGTATTCGAATCAATTTTATAGAAACCTATTAAAATGATAGGTAGGAGGAAATTTTAATGTTTAATAAAGTTATTTTAATTGGGCGCACTACATCTGATGTTGAGTTGAAATATACTCCAACCAATGTTGCAGTTGCACAGGTTACACTTGCTGTAAACCGTTCTTTTAAGAATGCTAACGGCGATCGTGAAGCTGACTTTATCCGTCTTGTTATTTGGACCAAAACCGCAGAACTTTTTGCCGAATGGATTAAGAAAGGATATTTGGTTCAAGTTGAGGGAGAGTTACGAACTCGCTCTTACGATGATGATCACGGAAAACGTCAGTATGTTACTGAGGTTGTGGTTCAATCGTTTAACAACTTAGAACAAAAACGAGAAAAAAACAACTCAGCTGCTGCAGCTGCAAATCCATTTGGAGAGGCTATGCCTTATCCAGATAACGATTTACCTTTTTAATAATAATTTAGGAATAAAATAAAGAGATAGGCAATGTTACCTATCTCTTTACTTATGGAGGAAAATGGAAATATGGAAACTAAAATTATTGATCAACTTAAAGCTGACACGATTGAAACGATTGAAGAAAAAATCGCTTTAATCAAAAATGAAAGATTGGCCAGCATCTCGCAAGGTCAACTAGACCTGTTAAAGGTAACTAAAGCAAAATTATCAGACTACAAGGCATTATTGGATGATGTCGAATTTATCCTGAAGCATCAGTAATTGGAATTGCTTATGAGAATAACAGTTCCAACATTAACCGAAGAAACCTATTATCAAGATACATTTTATATGTCTAATAGTCGGTTTAAAGAATATATAGATTGTCCTTTAAGACAACAATCTATTGACTTAGGTTTTTGGAGAGGAAGGGAATCAACTAATGCGCTTTTGCTAGGAAATTATGTTCATTCTTATTTTGAGAGTGAACAGGCTCATGCCAAATTCCTGGAAGAAAACGGTTCAGAGTTGCTTTCTACAAGAGGGACTACAAAGGGCCAGCTTAAAACCTCTTTCAAAATTGCTGATAAGATGATAAAGTCTTTGGAACAGGATGAACTATTCAATTTATTTTATCATGGTTCTGAAGACGACCTTGTTGAAAAGGAATCAATCCTTACGGGTGAGATTGCAGGGGTTCCTTTCAAAGGTAAAGTTGATAGTCTAAATATTTCCAAAGGATACTTCGTTGATTTAAAAACGATGGAGTCTATCAGGAAGGAAACTTACTCACCAACCTTGCGTCAGTATACGAGGCAGGGGATCTACAATATCATTGAGTATAGGTATCACATGCAAATGTATATCTATCAGGAGTTGTTGAGGCAAAGATACGGATATGAACTTACTCCGTATATTGCTGCAGTGAGTAAAGAACCTATTCCGGATAAGGAAATAATTTGGATCACAGATGATATTCTTCTGAGTGGAAAAGAATTTTTTGAGGCCCATGTCGATAATATTCGAGATGTGTTTCTCAATCACACAACACCCAAAGGATGTGGGCATTGTGATTTTTGTTTGACTCATAAGAAGTTGACACGTTCAATAACATTGGACGAACTGATTTAATATGGAAGCCCACCAAATGGGTAAGAGGAAAAATATAATGGAAAATACTATTGCAACAACTACAACAGACTCTGATTTGCTTCAACGCCTAATTGATGCTGAAGTATCACTTCGAGTTAAGAGCGAAATGGACTCACTCAAGTCTATGGATACAGAAGCAGATAAAGGCGAATTGTACGAGGCTTTATCACGCGCACAGTCAAATTTTGACCAGGTTAAAAAGAGTGGGAAAGCAAATATTCCTACCAAATCTGGAGGGAACTATTCTTATAGTTTTGCAAAATTGAGTGACGTGTTGGCTGCTACGGTACCAGCGCTAAATGCTGAGGGAATTTACTTTAGTCAAAACCCAAAACATTCATTTACAAATAATGGTGGGGCATTATTGACTATTGTGAGTACACTCAGTCATAAATCTGGGGCAACTCTTTCATATGAGAGCATCCCATTGTTCTACAATATGAATGATGCCAAACAGGCAGGTTCAGTAATGACGTATTTGCGTCGTTACAGCGCGTGCCAAATCTTGGGAATTGAGGGGGACGAGGACGATGATGCGAATGTGGCTATGGAGAGTAATTCTTCTTTTGGTCGCAATAGCAACCAAAACGGTCCAACTTCAGCTAAAAAACCAGCTAAAAAACAGCCCCCTAAAAAGCAAGATAGTCAGCCAGCAGCTTCAATTACCCCTGTTTGTCCAATTAGTGACGAAGAAAAGGGGAATGTACCAGGTTCTACTGATCCAGTTGAATCTAAAGAGCTCGTAGAAACAGAAGAAGTTAAATCAGATGAACAGTTGGATCCACAAATTGATGAAGGAATTGAAGAAGTAACTGAAATTCCAAAAGCTCCTGCAAGGGATATGGATGCTATCTTCCAATGTGGTTTGAATGCTGCTGAGGAATATGGTGCTACACCAGAACAACTTGACGAGTGGATCAACATGGACAGAGAAGCAGCTATTGATTCTATGTCTAATTTTGTTAGAAGTGCTATGGCATAATGTATGTAGGAAAGAAAGACTGCGCACGCGCGTGGTCTTTTGCTTTTAGAAAAAATAAGGAAGCCTATGGGAAATAGGTAGGAGGAAAAATAATGACAGAATATACAAAGAAAATTGAAGCAGTTGACAGCATGTCAGATACAAAGTTGTTTATTACTATGCTAAATGGAGTAACCAACGGACGCTTAACAGAAACTGAAGCCTATGATATGGCCAGGAAAATGATTAAGTATAGTAGTTTCTTTACTCGTATAGATACAGCTTCTGTATCGGAGTTTATGGACTTTGGTCTTGAAGAACATGAGTCAGTAGCGTTAGTTGCTATGGCTGAAATTCTTAGACGTTCATTAGTCAGGAAAGCAGAGAGAGAAACTATTTTCAGTAGCGAAGGTTTAGGAAATAGATTAATAGCTCAAATTGGATGTCGAGAACAAGAACATCTTATGGCGTTTTATCTAGACACTCAAAACAAAGTCATTGATGAGCGTGTGATCTCCATTGGTTCTAATAAAAGAACAGCTGCATCACCTGCTGACATTCTTCGTTATGCAGTTCGATGTAATGCTTCGTCTATCATTGTTGCTCATAATCATCCTTCTGGAGAGGTTAGGCCAAGTAACAAGGATAGAGAGTTCACTAAAATTCTCTTTGATGCTGCTAAACTCTTTGATATAGTCTTATTAGATCATCTGGTAGTAGGTAGAGATGCTTATTACTCATTTAGAGAGAGAGACTATATTTTGGATTAATTGAAAACCCAACTTTGGGTAGGAGGAAAATATGAATTATATTGAATTACAAACTACTTTCTATCACTCTTTTGTAGAGTTGATGACTGTTTTGTTTTACGGATGTGTATTATTTGTACTTGTCCGCAGTGCTCTTCGTAATCGGAAAATCTTTAAGATGGTATCTTTTATTGTTCTGATTATTCCCTTTTCACTATTGACGCTTACTATGTCTGTATTAGACTATATTCGTCATTAAAGGAAGGAGGGAAATATGACGGACTTGGAAAAGGCCAAATGGCTTAGGAAGAATTATCGAGAGTACGCTCTTGATTGGTATCTCTCAGACCACGCGCGTCTGAATGCTATCTTCAAGAAACAGTACCAAAAATACCTTTCTGCCTTAAATGCCCAACTTGTAGAACAGCAGCAGGCTGAACTCAATGAGATTGAGGAAAGAATGCGTTGTGTATACAGGGACTATTACGGTACAGACTATCTATCTGATAGTCGTATAGACCGTAGAGGGACTTTTGAAAGAGTACGGGAGATCAGTCATCTTTGGTCTCCTGCACCTGCTCATTAGAATAAGGATGTAGAGATGGAAAGACAAGAACAAATCGATTTAGTTTTCTACTTATGTCAAAGAAAAGGAATCTCTTATTACACGTTAGACTATAATTATGATGGTAAAGGTAGGGTGTTATTCTCAGCTTATAATGCAAAAGAAGTACCCATCATCCGTTACAGTTTATATCCTAATGAAATTAAGAGTTTGACAGTTCTTTTGGATGATATGCTTATTAAGCAAGCAGAAGAAAGGCATACTTTGATTTATAGAAAAAATAGAAATTAAGAATGGAAAACCCATAAGGGCAGGAGGAATAAACATGTTACACGTTGCGTATTTTAATAGCAAATATGTTACAGGGGAAGGAGCTATAAAAACTGCAAGGAGACGTTACAAAAAGTTGCTTGGAGCAGGTTTTAACGTCGAGATGCACAAGCTCAACCAGGAAGATATGGCTAATTTTAAAAGACTTAAAATCAACCCATATTCTCAAAAGCATCAGGAAATGAATTGGCTGATCATCTATGATGATGAGACAGGCAAACACGTTACGAATGAAACAAAGGATATTTCAACAAATGATTTACCTTATTACTTTCGTTCTAGACGTGACCGTCGTCTTACTCTTGAGGTCGCTTTGGAAAGAGCTTATGCTTTAGGTTGCTAGTAACATTATTTGTATAAAATTAAAAATAACAGGAAAGAAAAACAGGAAATATCGGTTATTCAAAAAATGAGTATCCGAGTTCCTGTTTTTTTATGGAGGAAAATTAAATGGATAAGTTTACAGTAGAGGTAAAAGAGACACTTAGTCGTTCTGTAGAAGTGCAAGCAGACAGCGCTTATGATGCTATTGCTCAAGCAGAGAATCAGTATCGATCTAAAGAGATTGCTTTAGACAAGATGGATTCCTCAGAAGTTACATTCACTTTAGGGAAGGATTCAATGGTCTTGACAAAAGAGATTGAGCGCGTGCTTGTAGAGTGGCTGCCTAATTCCAAATATTTATTTGTTGGTAAAGATGGGAAACCTATGTATCAGCAATACTGGGATTATAATGACTCTATCTCAACAAATATGTTTGAAGAGATAATGGAATTCGCTCAAAAAGACTTGTATAACTGGGATAAAGAAAACCCTTCTTTAGAGAATGCTATTCTTAGTTATGGTTGGGATAATTTCTGGTTTGAAGACTCTGCTGATATTGTTGACGGCAACGTTGCAATAGAGTTTTTCTTGGCCCATAAAGAGCTTTTTAGTATCTATGGTTTTGACTGTGTTTTTGATATTGAAGGAACACCAATTCTTGATAGCTTACGTGAAGTGATTATGGAGCACATTGATATTGATTACAATATTAAACAATTATTGAAGAACACAAGCAATCTGAATGCAACGCTGTTTTTTGATAGTGAATTGTTCTCGGATTTAGATGAAGCGTGGAATCCCAATTATGAGGATTTTGAAGATACTAATGACAATCGGAAAGAGTCGTTTATTGGTTGGCTTCTAAAAACTCAAGGTTATACCATTGAGGAACTTGTAGATGAAGAGAACCGCCTTAAGAATCCGTTTTTAGATAAAGTGTGGTCAGAACTTTATGATTATCGCGATTTACTTTATTTAGATGCAGTTGCGATTATTCCAGTTTCTTTAGATGATGTATTTAATTATAAATTTAAAGGGAATGCTGTGATTAAGGCTGGGACAACATTTGGATTTTTCAATTCCTTTGTGGGTTCAGGGACAGGACTTGAAATTGAAATTGAGAAAGACATAGTTCTTGAGGATGAAATTTATCAGAAAACTTACCTTAACCCACGAGAACGTGGACAACGAGGGAATTGGACCGTTACAGATACCTATGGAAAACTTTATGGAATAAAAGGTGGTTTAGCCTTTCATAACGATGAGGCCTAAAATAGACCAGGAGGAAAATATGATTGAGGAAAAATTTTACAAAAACAATGTTGGACAAATGTTAGAAGTCTATATTGAACTTGATACAGAAACTTCTAATCCCATGGATCAAGATACCCCTTTGCATTTTAATACATGGAAACCATACTATTCTCTACAAAAGAGTAGCTATAATAGTTTGGAGCAATGGTTTAATGCACATATTGGAGAGGATGCGTTTGAACAATTGAGACAAAATTCAGTTTCAATCCATGAAACGATGAAAGAATTTCTCAAAAAAATGTGTGAATCTTTAGAAGAAAAAAGTATCTTAGCTTTTCCTATTTTTTGTTATGACACGGATTTTGATGCACCTCTTTGCTTTTTTACAGGAGACAAGAGTAAAAATCTAGTTATAGACTTTGTAGGCTTTGCTTGGGCTGGCCAGAACGAGTTAGAAAAAGAATATGGCAGTTTATGTATAACTGATGAAATTCGTGAGAAAGCCAAAGAATTTGTTCAAGAACATTTAAACTTATTCACACATTTTTGTAATGGTGAAGTTTACGGTTATAATCTATATGATGCAGCTGGAACTGAAATTGATGGTGGCAGTGGATTTATCGCTGACACTGAAAAAGATTTGCTTGAGGTTATAAAAGAGAATTTGCCGTGCTTTATCAAAGATAAAGATTTTGTAGAATTTATATCAGAAGAAGAAACAGCTTAATAATAAGCTATGTAGGAGAAAAAATGAAACTTAAAGATCTGTTGTCAAGATTTGAGAACAATGGCATTGTTTTGATTATCAATAAGCTATCATACAATGGTACAGTCAAAGATGAGGAAGTTATTTGGAATCATGAATTACACTCTAATAATGAGTTTAAACAATTCGGTGTTAATGCTAACTATATTTATTTGAAGAAGAATGATAAAAAGGTTCCCATGTGCTCTATTGGAGTCTTTAATCATTGGAATGAGTTTGGAATTAAACATAGTGATCTCGTACATGTTCGATCACTGTTATCTTATCTGAATGTTTCTAACGATGTAGTACCTTTCGTGGAATTGTTTCGTTCTTTAATAAGTGAATACGGTAGTTGGGCCGACTATATCAAGGCTGTGATTCAGATTGAGAATGAGCAAGCATCATCAGAAATGATTGAAAAGGCCTATGACTTTTTCGTAGAAACTGATGATTGTACTCTTATTAGTCCTATGATTGACGAGTATATTGCTGGAGTTAGTTTAGAAGCAGAGGAAACAGTAGCATAACTACTGTATGGAGGAATTAAAAATGGCTAATTTACTTAAAGGAAGAAAAGACTTGGAGAAAGCACCAACTTTACCAAAGTTTTCAGCAAAGGACGACGTACATAGCAAATTCAAGAAACTGGTGCGATATTATAACAAAGTTTTAGAAATCGGCGCAGTTGATTTGGAAAACGTTATCGAAGGCTTGGAAGGTGATTATCACCGGTATCTTAATAAACCAGAAAATTATTCTGGCTATAAATGTTATAAGCTTAGTGAAATTCCAGGAAATGCTTATTGTAATGTTGTAAATGTTCTTGAGAGTAGAGCGAGGATTGAAGAATTTGAGTTTGCAAGTGTCAAAGTTCTTATGGATAAAGAACAAGATCAAGTATTTGCAATCGTACCTCGACTTGCTTTTTCAAAAGAGTCCAGATTTTATGGCATGCACAAAAAAACTGGCTATCATTTTGTAGGTTTCAACTCAGTAGGTTATGCCTTGCTTAAAAGCAAGATCGTTGAACTGAAACGAGAAAAAGGTTACGACTTTGAGAGAGCAGTTAATCATATTGCCTTTGTGGAGCATAATTTTGTTTTAAATCAGAAATATTCAAGACAAAGTAGTGCAACAATCGCTACTATCCAGACCGACAAGAAATACCAAGATGGCGAGTTGAATAAGAGTACAATCTTTAATCAACTAGGCTTTCGCAAGGTAGAGGTGGATACGCAGAAGTATGAGGGGAGAGAGTTTGATTACAACCTATTCAGGAAAGTTGAAGAGGACTTTGAAGAAATCTGTAACAAACTACCTCACGCATCTGCTCAACCAGAGTTGAAGTTTAGGAAGTTAGGTAAGCATAAGGCTACTGGTCTTTATGCACCATTCCTCAACATTCTTGCAGTGGACGTGCGTAACACTGAGAGCTTTATCCATGAATACGGTCACTACTTAGACTATAAGCATGATGGTAAGGAAAATTATTCTTTAAGAGATGATTTTGAGCATATTATTACTTCTTATAGCAATAATTTCAAAATCACCTTCAAAAAGAAAGAAGATGAACTCCTTACTCGTTTGATGAAAGCGAGCAAAGAGTCAGCTTCAGGTACTAGTGTTGTTTCGCTAGAGGAGAAGCGTTTGTCAGCAGAATTGAAACTATTGAAGAAATCTAACAAAATGTTTGACTACTTCACCACGCCGACAGAAATCTTTGCTAGAGGTTTCGAGTTGTGGGTATTTGAAACAATTACTTCAAACTCTTCATTGCTGAAGAGTAAAGAAGAATACTCTAATCGTATTGAGTATGTTTCTTTCAATGGGATCAAAGAAAGTCTATTCTCTTTCTTTGCGACAATCTTCCCAGAAGCAACAATCCAGATGAATAGCTTTGCAGCAAGCAGAACTATTCTCACACCTAAACGTGAATGGACGCTAGTTTCACCTACAAATGTAGGAGAACAAATGAGCCTATTCTAGTATAGGTTAGAGTAACAGGGTTTATCCTTGTTGCTCTTTTTTATTATTTCTTTGCACAAATAGTTGCCTTATGGCATATATTTTGATATAATACTTATATAGAGAAAGGAAGAAGAAATGGCATTTGGGAAAGGTCGATAAACTTGATCTTAATAAATACCGTTTTATCAATGCGACTAATTTGGAGCATGATATTAAGTGCTATCTTAAAGGGTACAAGAAAAAAAAAGAAGTAGTATAACGGAAGTATAGAAAAGGGGGCAAATAAAATGTTACATCTAGTTCAAACTATCGAGGTTGAGGGGTTAAATGTTCAATCAAAAGAAGGCAATCATCTCTTTATTGATGGCTATGTAGGCTGTTATTCAGACTATGAAGGATGTACTTCTATGGAACATATTAAAGGCATGATAGAAGTCAGTGTAGAAGGAGATAAAATTAACTATATTTTATCAGAAGATTTAGAACACATTAGCAGCGAATATGACGGTGCTGAGTGGGAAGATATAATCATAGAATTGGAACATACGCTGAGAACATGTTTTAGAATTGTTTTAGAGTAATTCATCTTCCAACATTGTTTTTTGATTGTGAACTAAAACTTAGATTGTTTGGATAATTTGGCAAAATGTCCCATGACCACGCGCATTAATTAAGATATTTCTTATTTAAAAAAACCATAATGTACTCTTTGAATTATATCTTATATAAGAAAAGTACATTTTTTTGTTTACAGTATGATTTATCGTTGATATAATGGGGTTATGGAGAAAATAGTTATAAAAAATAAAGAGAATATAAATCAGACCTTATTTGTTGATTTTTTTAAAAGTTCTAAAAACGATATTTTACCAGAAATTGATTTGAAATCTGACAATATCCCTAAAAAGAATTTTATAAACGAAATGAATTATGCCTATTTATTTGCATTTGATGGGAATAGTTACTTATCTGCAGAACAGTTAAGAAAACTTCAGGAAAAAATTCTGGGAAACTTTAAGGAAATATATCCTTTTGCAGGAGCAAGTATTGAAATCAGTAACTCCCCTTATAATTTCTTGCTTGTGGAGGTTAAGGAAGAATGTTTAATTCTAAGTAAATTTATTATCAATTTGGTTGCTTTTAGTGAGGATGAGGATGGAGAAGTAAAAAGTTATTTTCTGTTTAAAGAAAAGGATAAACATATTTTATTTTATGAAAGTCTTGATGTAATGTTTGTAAAAGATAAGCATTATAAACCTGTACGTCTAGGATTCGGTGGGATAGGGGCTACTGAAATGAAAGAAACAGTATTTAAAGGAATGCCGCTATTTTATCAAGTAGAGGATTTTGAAAGGGATAAGGTTAGAGATTGGCCAACAACTCTAACTTATGGCGATCTATTAAGAGCGCAGAGAGATTCGCTGAATAGAAAAGAACTATTACAAAAGCATTTAAAAAAGGCAAGTGACCTAGATGGAGTCATAAACTTCAACAAGTTTACAGTAACAGAAGTCTATACATTAGTAAAAGCAGCCACCGAGTTTGAAGAAAAAACTTTTATCAATTTTGTTAAGTGGTTTAGAGAAAAAGGAAGGTATATAAAGCTTTTTTCTTATATCCCATATAAATTTAAAAATTATCGTTCAGAGATAATGATTGCTTTTGTATTGGATTCAATAGGAGAAAGTGGAATTTATGAAGATGATGACATAGCTTTAGATGATACTTCTTATTATTTAGCGAGAGATTATATAAGAATGTGCAGAATGAGAAGAAGAAAGGTGAAAATTGATTTTTCATCAAGTAGAAAACTAGAAGAAAAGCATGATAAGCTATTTGCATCTATTGAAAACAAAAACTTAAAAGAAAGACACGGAAATTCAAAATTTGAAATATATGATGAATATCGTCCTTTGATAGAAGCTGTTAAAAAACATAGCAATCCTTTCAAATATCTCAAGAAACCGATTGACCTGGTAGTTGAAGGTAATAAGATGGGACATTGCGTCGGTTCTTATATTGGATCAGTAGAGGAGGGAGAGTGTGTTATTTTAACTGTTGATTTAGATGGTATTCATTATACTTTAGAAGTTAGCGCTGTTGTGAAAGACGAAGGATTAGTTGGATATCATTTGTGTCAAATGCAGAGCAAATATAATGGTGGTGTAAAAAATCCTGAGCATAGGAATCAAGTAATTACATTTCTTAACAATATTGATCTGAGTGTTAAAAAGAGGAAAAAGAAATAAGGACGTCGAGTTATCGAGGTTCTTTTTGCTTTTAGTGGATATGTGGAGTTTGATGCGCGTGTAGATATATAAAATGGCAATTATTTTTGAAGCAATATTGGAAGAATTTGAATATTTTAATCAAAAAATTAGACCTTTCACTTGCCGAACGGCAAGTATTTTGATATAATATAATCAAGATAAAGAAAGGGAGAACAAAGTTCTCACGGTAAAACAAAATGATGCGTTATTATATCGAAGACGCGGATAAACCGCTTTTAGAATTAGAAGTTGTAGGGACAGAAGGGAAGGAATGGCCTGAAGGTTTCAGAGAACCGACACTTCTGGAAAAATATGAGTTAGTAGAGAACTCAAATTTTTGGGATGACTTTGACCGCAGTTTTTATGAGGGTATCCTCGAAGAACTAGGCATCGAATTTGATTTCACTGATGGAGATGCGAATTGGGATGCCACTTGGGATGAGGTCACTAAAGCTATCGAAGATTTAAAGAAAGCACAAGAAAGCAAATAGAAAAAGAAAGGGAGAGCAAAAGGCTCTCATGGTAAAACAAAATGGCATCAAAACAAATTCTAGTTGAAGGTATGACAGAGCAAGAAATTCGAGATATGTTCAATAAATATCGAGTTGCAACAATCAACTTTATTAAACCATATAAAAATAAACTGATCGTGAATTTTGAATATCTTTGGAAACGCAACACAAAGAACTATCCTTATTTCAGTCGTACGCTTGATTGGTTTCTCAAAGAAAGTAATAGAAAATATTTGCAACATTTGTATAATCGTCTGTGGACTGAAGCTGAACAAGAGAATTTTGGTGGCTCACGGATTCTATTTAAACTAGATGGCAAAAGTTATCAAATTGTAAGCAAAATAAATCTTCCTGATGGTGATTACATTCCGCTTTCACCAATTACAATTATTGATATTTTTGAAACAGATACATATTTAGTTGATAAGGAATATCAATTAACAGATGAAGAAATTATGCAGGATATTTTTGGTCAGACAGAAAGTAACGTTGAACGACAATTAAAAGAAGTACTAATTGGAATTTATGAAACAGACTACAAAGATGAACAAACATTTGAAGAATTCGCAGATGGCTGGGATTTTTGGATTGATAAAGACGGAGACATCTTAGTAGAGGGGCGCGGCATGAAACCGATTGATGGAGTTGAAAAAATTGGATATGCTGATAATGGAGAAATATATGCGTATTAACACATCGAAAATTGAGACAGTCTTGATGGATAAGACTGTCTCAGCCTATCGTCTAGCAAAAGAGATAGGCATACAAGAAAGTGCCATATCTCGTTTGAGAAATGGAAAGAAAGATTTTACTAAATTAAGCCTTGAGTTCGTTATGAGAGTTCAAGCATGGATCGATAAAAACGAGAAATGATGATTTGACATTTTTCGTTTTTTTTTATTTTGGATACAAAAAACACTACGAGAGGAAAAATCGTAGTGTTTTTATATGTATGTAGGAGACACTGGGAAATAGAAGGAAAAAATAGAAATTTCCGCTTGGTGTCAATTAAATAGTCAAAGTTTCCAGAATGGAATATAGGGAGGTTCTGGATAAATACTTTGGGGAAAAATAATGAATTACTGTTGCTGTACTTTATCAAGTACAATTATAGTATATCAGATAACCTCAAAATGATGCAAATGAAATGTCGGTATTTTTTATCTTTTTTTAAAAAATTTTTTTAACATCATAGCTTGCCTTTTTTAAAAGTAGTGGTTACAATATTAGTATGATGCAAAAAAATTACTATGATGAAAATGTTCCGAAGAGTTATAAAGAAAAGATCATTGACTGGTTCGTTGATTTAAAAGAATTGGCCCTTTTTCGATATTTTCGTAGGAAGATATTATTTAGAAAGACTTTATTTGCTGGCATTTTACTGTTTAGCTGCGTTATTTTAGTGATAGGGGGATTGACTTCTCCAAAACGTGTAACCTATAAAGCAGAGCAACTAGATACCTCTAAAACATTCACGAATTCTAGTGGGAGCATGGAATTGGTAAATCAGCGCTATTCCAAAGAAAATGGAATTGCTGTCCTAGAGTTTGAAACCAAAGATGATACAAGTGTTATTGAAGAGGGAATTAAGGCTGAAAACCTGGAATGGCAACTCTTTTTTCCACCAACTGTAAAAGCTGAAAAAGCTGAAATGCAGGTGATCCCTTTGACAGAGAATAAGATTTCTGTAGTAGTTAAGAATATACCTGCGAATTACGGTGTCTTTATTGTCCGGGCCACTAATAATACTCCTGTTGATAAAAGCGTTGATGTAAACTACAAGAGTTACAAGACCTACTTACAAGAGGAGAAAGGCAAGGAAGAAAAAGAAAAGGGTAAACCTAAAGATCAGCAAGAGGATGTAGATGATAATCCTAACTCTCTCGATTTCTATGTGACGCTGCAAAATAAAAAGTTAGTAGAGACAAGTATTCAGGATTTGACTCGTGAGGAATTTGCTCTTTCAATTTTTAACTCAGAAATTGATTACCAGACAAGCCAGGTCACGCGCCTAGAAGATGCTATTAAGACTTTGAAGAATAGCACAGTCAATGACAAAAAGTCCATTGATAATCTTACTAAGGAGTCTAAATACTCAATCGGAGAGGAATTGATACAAAAGCAAGATCAAATCCGAACTTTGATGAACAGCATCGATAGTAAAAATAAGCAGATAGACACTGCTGAAACAAGCATCAAAACGACAAAAGAAATCATTGCTAACCTACAAAAAAATGTGAAAGCAGTTCAGGAGGGGACATTCCAATTTAACGCTCCCGTTCGTTCTGTATCTGCTAAAATTGACTAAATTTAGTCATCGCCTTGTGGTTTTTTCAAGGGTTCGACTCCCTGGAAGGCGATAGGGGTAGTAGCCCCCTAAATACAATTTATAATCGTTTGATACGAATTATAGGATTGTCCTTTTCATAGAGGCTGGCAAGGTGTTGCCTTCGTTATCTCCAGTTACTTTCGAGAAAGCACCTGCGGATTCTCAAACCGTATCGCCCAGGATATTTTGAGAAGATGGCTACACTCATGTGTAGCTTTTTATCATGTCTTTACTATCTAACAAATACAGTATAAAATAGTATTGAGAACTTTAAACTACCAGGTTTATTATAGAAAAGAAAGGAATAATCTGTATGACAGAAGATGAAAAAAAAGCAGTTGAAAATCCGCTGCTTGAAGGAGGTTGGAGTGTTCCACGTGGATACTATTCGAAGTTAAAATACTATGGAATCAATATCCAGAAAGGATTTATCTCCTTTGCCTCTTTTATGACCAGTTTACAATTACAAAACCGTGTCTTTCCTCATGAGCAAACTTTCCAATTCATATTATTTGTCATTTTGTTCAATATATTGGTTATCTATTTACTCTTACCTACCAGAACCGGAGGGACCAATGCCAATGCAATCTGGTATTTCTTAACACACCGAAAGAAAACATATGATTGCATTGATTGCAATATATATCCTGAATTTAATGGTGGATTGCAAACGAAAAAACATGGTCGCTTCCGGAGGTAGAAATGTCTAACAAACAAATAACGAAGGCCTCTAAAACCCCTTATCTCGACAAGTATACAGAGGACCTGACTGATAAGGTTAGAAGGAACATAGAGGATTTTGAGGCCTGTGGTCGAGAAGATGAGATAAAGCAGATCTTTGTTTCTTTGCTTCGATTGCATAAGAACTCACCCACACTTGTAGGAGAAGCAGGGGTTGGGAAAACTCATATTGTAGAGGGTGCTTGCGCTGCAATTATAAGAAAGACAAATATTCCCCCAGAATTTCACAATGTGAAAGTTCGTAGCTTATCCCTCAGTGCAATAAACTCTAAAACTAGAAATAAAAATGGTGATGAAGAGGATATTATTTCTAAACTATATAATATCATTCAGGAACTAATCACTTATAAAGACGAAAACATTCTCTTTATTGATGAAGTTCATACAATTATAGGCACCGGGGCAACGGATCAGTCTACGCTAGACGTAGCAAACCTTTTGAAACCATCCCTATCACGTGGGGATATTTATTTCATTTCAGCGACCACGCATAAAGAATTTCGCTTAATTGAAAAAGATCCAGCCATGGAACGTCGTCTCCAGCCCATCTTTGTTGAAGAGCCTGATAGAGAATCGGCTATTAAGATTATGTCTAAAGTTAAACGAAGACATGAACGTATTAGAGGTGTTAAGGTAACAGATGATGCGATTATTGCAACTGTTGACTTATCCACGCGCTATATGGCTGAGAAAAATTTACCGGACAAGTCAATAGACTTACTAGATGAAGCAGTAGCAGCTGCTTATCTGACTGGAAAAAAAATCATCACATACAATGATATTGCTCAGATAATTCACATTCGCAAAGGAATCGATCTTGAAATTTTGCTACAGGATAGTAAGACAGAAAGAATCATTTTTGAAGATAAAATTTCTAGGGTTGTAAAAGGCCAGAATGAGGCTGTCAAGGCTATTGCTGATATAACTTATCGTAGTAAGATTGATAGGCAAAACAAAAACAAGCCTTTAGGATCTATACTATTCCTGGGTACCACAGGGGTTGGGAAAACGGAGGCAGCTAAACAAGCTGCTTTAGCCATCTTTGGTTCAGAAGATATGTTGTCACGCATAGACTGTTCAGAATACAGCGATAAGACGGCAGTATCACGCTTAATTGGAACAAATACTGAAGAGGGGGCCTTAACTGAAAAGGTTAAACATAGACCTTATCAAGTATTACTCTTTGATGAAATTGAAAAAGGGCATCCATCAATTCAAAATTTGCTTTTGCAGGTTTTAGATGCTGGCCGACTGACTGATGGAAGTGGTAGATTAATCAACTTTAAGAACGTGGTGATCATCGTAACAACAAACGTAGGTCATGAAACAATTAAGCAGAAATTCAGGACGCTTAATAAAGAACAGACTTTTGAGAATCTAGACTCAGCAACAAGAAAGTCCTTTATGTCTAATATTAACGATGACCTAGAAATTTATTTTAGAGCAGAATTTATCAATCGTTTTGACAAAAAAGTTGTCTTAAATATGCTGACGGGTAATGTTATTATGGATATTATCCGATCTAAAATGGCTGTTATAGAGAAAGATTGGGCTAAACGTGGTCTATTCATTAAATATGTTGGAGAAGAAGGAAATGATGCGCGTGAGCTATTCTATCAGTATTTAAAAAATATTGGTACAGATGAAGAAAATGGTGCACGTCCTTTAGAACGTACTATCGAAGAACAATTAGGTTATCCAATAGATCGACAGTTCTATTTTTTGAGAGATAGGGAGGCAGTTGAGTATACTGTTAAAGTGATTTTAACAGGAAAACCACCTAAAACAGAGGTTGAAGGATCTGGAGGAAAGTATACTGCTAAAGACCATCGAGAAATAACTATAGAACTTATTCCAAGAAATTAAATTATCATGGTTTTACTTTTTGGCTATTTGAATGTAAAATAGTATATGTAAAAAAAGAGAGGAAAAATATTTTATGAAAAAGAATTTTTTCAAAAAACTAACAACAACGGCAAGTCTTTTATTCTTCGCTACTGCAAATCAAATGGTCGCTTTAGCTGATTCAAAGAATCCTTTCACGAAAGCAACTAAAGATATTGACAACTTTGGAAAAAATGTTAAGATGATTTCATATGGTGTTGCTGGAGCTTGTTTACTTGTAGCAGGTTTGGTATATATGTTTGGAGATGTTGGGAAAAAGAAAAGCACATCTTGGATGTCAGGCATATTTATAGGATTACTAGTAATTTCTTTTGCAAGTGCACTTGTAGGTTACTTCTACGGTATGGGAGAATAATTTATGGCTAAAATCCAACCATTTGGATTTAGAGGTACAAAAAGGGTTTCAATTCAAGAGCCCTTGTTTCTTTATATTGAGTGGGGTAATATTACTCCGGATAATAATGAAGAATTGAAAGGAATCATTGATGAAATTGACCTTGACCTTTATCCAAACGATGTAAATAAAAGTATTGGAAAGAATTTTCCCTTCCTAACTTTTCTTCAAGCAGAAAATTTGTTTAGTGAGATAAAAGAAAACTTTCACCACTTTACGTTTAAGGGAATTGCGCTTGTATCACAAGTAAGTGGGAAAGTTTCTTTTGGTAATGGACCTAGAATAACACCATTTGTTATTGATGAACAATACGAAAATATCGTCCTTTCCTTAATCGCAGAAACGAGACGTGATAAGCGTTTCGAACAGTATTCTTTCGATGATTTAGCTAACTACTTTTGTACGGTAGAGCCAAACTTGATGGATGCTTACAAGGATAGTTTAGGAATATCAGTTGCTGATTTACCTGTCTATCCACCTAGTAACTCAATAGAAGGAGAATTAGATAGAGATGGAGTATCGGGTGTCGAAAGAATAGCACCAAAAACTGCCGCCTCCAGAACAACTTCTAACAGTTATTCTGAACCTTATTCTTCTAATAATGAGGGGAAGAGTAAGAATACCTTAATACTAGGAGCACTAGCATTAGTGATGAGTGTTTTTGCTATTGGATTTTGTTCAGTTACTTATAAAACTGTAAAAGATCAAAATCAAAAGCTAGATTTTCTGTATGAAAATCTAGAGATGGTAAAAAAAGTGCAGGAAAATGAGCATGCTGTTGACACGGTATCTAGGTATTTTATTACTTACTACTTTACTGGTAAAAAAGAGGCTATAAAACCATATTTGTCAAATGGTGATGCAAAATTTACACAGCCTGAAAAAGCACAAGTTACAAGTACGATTTTGGAAAAAATATCATTGAATGATGATGGGGAAACGTACAACGTTACTTATGTTATAGGCCTTCGTTCCGACAATTCAACTGTTTCATCAGAAAGAATTAGTTTCAATATAAAAGAGGATGAACAATCACTTATGAAATGGGTTGTAACTTCTGAACCTTTAAGAGAGCCATTTTCATCTACTAACGACAAGGTAAATTAGGGGGTGATCATTTGGCTGAAATTCCAACATATGAAACGGGTAGTGGTGTCATTAAAAACCTTAAGGAATTAACAACTTATTGGACTTCAAAGTATGGATTTGATAAGATGTCTGCTCCAGATAAACAAGTTTGGAAAGATAACACGATATCTACAATAAAAACAATTGATTTTTATAATCAATGGAGTTTATATCTGACAGACACACTTCCTTTTCTGCATATGCTGAATGCGATACCAGCAGCAATAATGAAGTTTTTCTACACGGTCTCGTCTTCATTAGAAATCTTGTTATCCAAAATTTTTATACTATTTGGACTATTTGATTATTTGAATGATCAATCAACGTGGCTAGGAAAATTTTATTTTTGGGGTCGCTTCATAGGTATTGCTATATTTGTGGTTTTAGTGATTGCTCGAGTAACTCTTAGTTTTTTAGGGGGGTCATTTAGATATAAAGAATTTTTCAATAATCTGATTTTAATTAGCTTTGCTTTAAATGTATTACCTACAGCACTTGTTGCTTCCGGTAATTTAGTTGGTCAAGCTACTAAAACTTTAATGACTGCCAATGGAAGTCAAAATGTTGATTCATTATCTCTAACTCCGATACGAAGTAATACGGTGGATCTATTTCGAATAATTGATGAAGATTTTGATACTGATAAATTAAAATATGATCCAGATTCCAAATATATATTGAAGGACCCTGCGGATTTAAACGATATCACGGATAAGAATATCCTCTATACAAAGTTTGAATCATTTGTAGGAGCATCTACAGAAGAGTTGTTAAATTTCTATATCTACAAAGATGGAGATAAGAAAGAAAAACGTACTAGTTCTGATGACTACTATGGCGTTGCTACTCTTTTAACATCTGTAAAACAAATTGGCGAGACCAGGAAGAATGGTTCTAAACATTATGTAATTGCAGGGGTTGAGGTGTCTAGTATGTTCGGGGTAGATTTTTCGATTTTCTCTCCTGTATATCCTAGATATAATATTAACTACTTTACTGTTTTCATTCAGCAAATTATGTTAATTGCTCTTTTAGTCGGTTTATTAATCTCTATGATAATGACTATATTTAGAGTTACACTATCATCAGGAGTTGCTCCATTTGTAGCCTACACATCGGTAGAAGATAGTTCAAAATTTATGGAATTGCTACAATCAATATTCTCTGGTATTGCTGGTATTTTCTTTGAGATAGCTATTGTTCAGTTTTCTATGTGGTTTTTACGAAATGCTCAAACAGTTACGGTAGGAGCACAGACTATTTTTAATGATCTAGGGTTCATGAGTAGAACTTTATTAATAATAGCTCTCTACATTGCTACATTCTTAAGTGCTATTCAGGGTTCAGCAGCAATCAGTGCCTGGCTAGGTGTTTCAACAGGAAGCAAGAATGGATTGGCCACAGCACTTGGGGCAGGATATCTTGCACAACAAGGAATTAAACATGGGAAAAATGGGATCTTCGGAAGAAGAAGTCCTATTACTGGCCAACGACATGGTGGCTTAATCAATAATGCCAAAACTGCTGCTAGTTTTGCTGCAAGGGCTGGACGTAGTGGAGTAGATGGTGCTAAGGCTTTGGGTGGTTTTGCTGCACGTACTGCTGGTAGGGTTGCTGGTGGAGCAGCGAACGTTTATTCAGGAATGAAGAATTATGGTGCGAGCGGAGCATCAATCCATAATGCTGCTGCTAAAACGGTTTTAGATAGGGCTGGTGTTGCAGGACATAATGCTCTAACTGCATCTAAAACAGGATTAAGGAATGCTCAGCGAAGTGTTAAGCGTGCAGCAAATAATGCTTGGAATACAGCTAAATCTCCAATAATGGATGGATATAAACAAACTAGAAATGCTTGGACTACGAAAAAAGTTCCTCCTCTCGAATCTAATAAGAGAGTTGGAAATACTTATAAAGTACCTCGTGATTTGGCTAATCAATACAGAGAAAATATCCAATCTTATCAACCAAAACCGTCTGAAAGCGGTATGAAACCAGTTAATACAACGCACTATAAAAAAGTTGGAGCTGGTACACCTAAAAATTCTATTTCAGATTTATCACTTTCAAGTGGTGAAACTGAGGAATTCTAATTTATATAAAAGAGTTAGGCACACACGCGCCCAACTCTTTTATTAGGTAGGTAATTTTTTTTGCTTTTTTTATAGAATATCTGTTATACTTAATCTAACAGATAGATTAATAACTTAGGAGGGATACTATGTTCAATAATTTGTATTTATTTTTTATTGACTATTTAAAAACATTGCTTACAAATCCAATTTTAAAGGGAATTGAATTGACTTTTATTATACTGCTATGGCAAGTGTTTGGTATTTTTTTAGTTTCATTTGTACGGGATATTTCTGAACCATTAAGAAAAAGAATGAATCTTGAAGTCAATTATTTTGCTTTATCCTTTGCAGCAGTAACTGGTTTGTTCTTACCTCTATATTTAGCTTTGGCATTTGAATCAAATAAAATCCACAGTAGAGTTTTCAGAACAATAGCTATTTTTGGTTGTGCTGTTTTACTTTTGATTCCTTCATCTTTAATTTTGGGGGCTGGAGTTATTATTCCGGTCTATTCAATAATTATGTGGGGGCTTAATCTCTTAATTGGAATCTTACCCATTTTAGGTGCTCTTGCAATAATTATGCCAGTTGTATTTTTTGGAGGAATTCTTTCTATAGTTGGTATGGTGGTAGGACGTATTTAATAGTAAAGTCGCTTTTAAAAAGCGACTTTTTTTATCATAGCTTTACTATCTAACAAATACAGTATAAAATAGTATTATCTAAAAATAATGGAGAATAAGATGGACATTGACAAATCATTAAAAAGAAAGAAAAAGAAGAAAGATAAGATAGTGACAGAGGAACAAGGTAGTCTTAATTTAGTTACAGGAGACCATAAACCTCGATACAAATATGACAAAAATTGGGAAAACCGAGATTTTCTTGATATTGTTAGAAGATTGAATTACAAGGCAATCTTATTTAATATCCCTGGTGCTCCAATTGCCCTTAGCAATGGATATGGATTCATTCAGATTCTCGAAATCAAAGGAAAGGATATTGAAGTTCTTTCTATCTCCGAGCAGATTGATACAATTTCAAGCTATATGCAGTATCTTTCCGGAGCTATCTTTGACTTTACAGAACAAACAACGACACTTCCAACTAACACTGAGACACAAATATCAGAAAAGAGAGCGATCTTAGATGAAGTTATTCATCAACTTTTAGACCCTCACCTAGAAGAGCGAAAAAAAGCACAGCTAGAGTATCGGCGTGAGATTTTGATCCATAACATTATTGTTGATGAAATTGTAGGGAGGGAGCAATATAACACTGAGTTCTTCATCTGGATTTATGGGAACTCATTACAAGAATTAGAATCTTATGTGAATTTATCGAATACTCTTTCCATAGGATTTAGACCAAGTCCTATTTCCGTTGAAAAAAAAGAGCAGATTTTGAAACAGTATAATAATTTGAATGAAAGGATATAAATTGATTTATGTTTTTAAGACGAAAAAGGGTTAATAGTTATATTAGAAAAGGGTATGACCTTAATTTAATCAGTAGGACCCAACCTCCTCGACTAAATTTTCAAGAAGACGATTCCTATATCAAAACGGGGCATGGGTATGTTTCAGTTTCTTATATCCCTAACAATGGCTATCCTGAAACCTTGCCTAATTATTGGGGCAGTCAGCTAGTCCAAATTCAAGATGCTACTGTATTTAGACCAATCATTCATGCTTCGAATGAGGATATTACGCAAGAAACCCAAGATGCTATTTCTAATCTTTCTAATTCATCTAACCGTTATGAGACAAGTGATTTGGAAGATAGCGGAGACATAGGGAAGTTGCTTGAATTAAAAGCTGCTGCTGCTAACAACATTGTTACAAAAAAGGTTGGAACTAGTTTTTATATTTCTGCTGATACTCCTGAGTTATTGAAACAAAAAGAAAAAGAGATCCGGTCTAAATTAACTTCTTACAAGCTATTTCCTAGTCACGGAATGCTTGATGTAGAATATGACATGGTTTTTATTCCACCAAGTATTCACAGCAGCCTTCCTACAAGAAGAAAATACCAGCCCATCCCAGTTACAACATTGGGAGCAGGATATCCTTTTGTTCACACCACTTTAATGGATAAACACGGTGTATTTTTAGGCTCTACTCGTACTGGAGGAGCAGTTTATTTTGACTTATTGCATCGAGATAGTGAACGATTGGCACCGACCATGATGATTGCCGGGCAAAATAATGTGGGTAAGGGTAAACTTCTTGCTAAGCAACTAGATGCTTTATTTGCTAAAGGACATACGATGATCAATATTGATTTATCTGGTATTTTGAAAGACCTCACGAATAAGCAAGGAGGACTTCATATTGATATTGTTGATGGTGAAAGTGAGTACCACATCAACCCACTTCATGTTATGGCCACACGTATTTTGGATGGTACGTTAAATACTAACCACATTAGAAGCTATAAAGTTCATAGAAATAAGTTGAAAGTATTAGCTTGTATGAAGGATAGTAGCCTTAAAGAAACAGATCTTAGCAACTTAACAAAAACAGTTGATAAGTTATATAAAGATTTTGGATTGTGGGAATTAAGTGAAGCTGAACAGAAGAATGATATCTTACACATTACTGACGTAGTAAACGAAGATTATCCTTTATTAGGTAACTTAGTTGACGCACTAGATGCAGATTGGAGAAACGCTCAAAGTAAAGGAGACGCAGGAAAAGCAAAAGCAGATAGTTATGAGAAATTAGTCTCTGCCTTCCAAAGTATTTTAGATGACTATCGATTTTTAAATAACCATTCACGATTTTTTGATCTAGATGATGAAAAAGTAGTAACATTTGACTTGTCATCCATTGATGATAAAACATTGCTTCATATTCAGCTTTATCAGATTCTTAGTATGGCAGCATCTTTGTCTGTTAAAAATGGTATTAAGAACAGAATGGATGAGGATATAGATGAGGACGAGGTGGTTAATCACTGTATTATTACTATTACAGGCGCTGACAAATTATTTGATCCAACTCACGCGCAGTCTTTAACTTTCTTATCTGAAATGATTGAAGAAATCAGTAAGACAGATTCAGCATTTATTTTGGAAATTTCATCATTGGATAAAATTCTATCTTCAGCAAAATTGGATGATGTTAGTCCATATATTTTAGCAACTCGAAGTGTCTTCTCTCAAATTCGTTATCGTATTTTCTCACAACTAGATGTCATGGTCATTCCAAAATTGGCAGAGGCCTTACGAGGAGAAATGACGCCTTCAGAGTTAGAAAGTCTTCGTTATCTTCAATATGGCCAGTCAATAACTACTCGTTTGAAATGCAGTTGTCGGCCAATGAAGATATTGCTTATTACAATGTACCGTATGCAGAGAGTGCTAGGTATCATAAACTTAGATAAGAAAGGGAAATCATGGTAACTGCGTTAAACTTATATTTCAAATTACAGAAAAAATTACACAATACTAGAACATTGCATATCCTAAACTTATTAGCATTGTCTGGTCAAATTGGTTTTTTAGCTGGCGCCTTTCTCGCGTATTCGATTCATATGAGAGAATTGGTTGGGAGGTATGGTATAAATATAGTCTTATTGGGCTTTATTCCTTACATTTTAGTTGGGTTTGTTGCAGCCACTGTGTTACTATTTTTAGGTAAGAAAAACCTTATTTTTTTGGTTGTCTTAATGATCCTTTCACCAACAGCTCTATTAACTGAATCAGGAATGAATGCTCTTACATTCTCCTTAATTGCTTATCTAATTCGAAGAATTGAGTTGGGGCATAGACGATTTATCGTTAGTGCAGTAGCGGGTTTTTCAGAAAAGTATTCTCCTCTTTATGAAAAACGTTTAGCGAATAAGCGGAAATATAAAGAATATGTTCAAGCGTACACTATCTTAGACTTTTTTAATGCTGATGATTTCATTTTACTTGATGAATTAGATGAGAAATATACAAATAAGAAACTGGGCGTCTATGAGCGTAAACTAACACGTACTTTCAAAATTAAGGGAGTGTGGGGAAAAGTAAAAGTAAGTGATGATCTCTTCATTGCACCCCAAAAGCGTTCTATCTTTACTAGACTAAGAAAAGGAGTTCGATATTTTGGTTAGAGAAAATGATTTTGATCCAAATGTAGAAGATGAGCAAATCTCACAAAGCGATTACGCTGACTACTATGATGAATATTATGGTGAATTTGATGAGCAAGAAATTGAACGTGAATATCATCGAAAAAGATCGATGTTTTCAAGAGGACGTCTGTACGTTAACGATGTGAGAACAAACATTACCAATACAATCAATAGTGAAATTGATTTACAAAAAGAATATTATGCTGATAAAGAAAATGATGTTTTGTATTATCAGCAGCTTAATAGAAATAGAATATTCTATCGAAAACTAATTGGTGCTGTTTTAACTGGGGGAGTTATAGTTGGCTTATTATATCTATTTCTGATATTGCTACGGAGATAGATTTATGAAAAAATTACTAAAAATAAAGTTGATCATTGGAGTAACAGCGATATTATCCACTTTTCTTGTCCTTTTCATTGGATTGGTAATATTTGCTTCTATATTTTCAGCTTTAATAACATCTACATCCCATCAATCAAATGATTGTAAACCAGGTAAAACTGGCCAAACTCAATATGAGACAACATCAGCGAACCAAACTATTGATTCGTTTATAAAAGAGCATGAGGAGGCGTATATTCTCTCGTGGAAAGCAGGAGGGTATTTACCGTCATTTTCAATTGCTCAAACTTATGTAGAGTATGGTTTTAACTTTACAAATCCATCTGGTACCAGCTTTTGGATGGCTCATAATATGGGTGGAGTTAAAACGGGCGGAAGTATTGATAATTTTCCTATAACATTAGCTACATATGGGGTCGATTCAGTTGATTTATCTGGAACACGCCCAGGTACAAATGTTGGAGACTTTACAGGTGGAAACTATGCGTGGTTTAAGTCATATGACGCAGGGATTGTAGCGAAATCCGAGTTTATGGCTCACCAGACACTCTACGAAGGCGCAATCAATAATACTGATCCTCGTTCGATATCTAAAGCTATTGCACAAGGTGGTTGGGCCAGCGATCCATCTGCTTATGAAACTTCTTTAAATAACGCTTATGACACAATCGGAGCCCAATATAAATGGCTTGACGAGAAAGCCATTAAGAAACATGGTAACTCTCCATTTGTTAAGATAGGTCCTGTAAAAACTGAAGGGGATAGCGACGCTGCTAAAGCAGCATCTAGGAGTAGAAGAGACAAGTGTGGGAAGCGTTCTAAAAAGGTTTCTGATGGGGTTGGTAAAGTACCAAGTGATGTTAAAGTGAATGGATCTGGTTGGATACCAAGTGACTTACCAGCATCACTAAAAGAGTATATTATTGATCCACAGGCTCTTGGATTAGAGTACAATAGTTCAACAGGTTGGGTTGAAAAATCTGGGGAATGTGTTGATTTAACTGTTAGTTTAGGGAATATTCTTTGGGGACATTCTGGAACAGTTATAGGTGATGGAAAAGACCAGGCAGGCGCGTGGGCTAAGATATTTGGAAATAGTACATCTACTAAACCTAGAAAAGGGGCGATTTTTTCTAGCATGGAAGAGCCTACCTATGGCCATACTGGAATTGTCTGTCATGTATTTGAAGATGGTAGTTTCTTGGTTTGTGAGCAAAACTACTCAGTGAGTGGTAATGCTGTAAAGAAACCAAATACTTATAGCTATCGTCTGCTTAGCGAAAGCGTTATTGCTGATAGAGGTTTTACATTTGCTTATGGAAATGAAGCAAACTTAAAACTATCAAAATAAACAAAAAAACAGTGACATTTGTCGCTGTTTCATTTTATCTATTTTATTAGATGGCTACTTCAAAGTGAGCAGCAACTTCTTTTAATAGAGTATTGACTCTATCAAAATCTTCAGTAGAAAAATCTTTTACAGTAAACTTTCTGCCGAAATCGTCAAGTGATTGAAGGGTGTTTGTGTCAAAATTTTTGTTTCCACTTAGCTTTTTAAGAAGTTTAGCATGATTTTTTTGTGCTTGATCACTAAACTCACGTAGTCTGAAATCTTGAGTATGTTCATCATGTTCAATCATAATTATAGCTTCTAAGATATAGGACTGGACTGAAATGCCATAACTGGCCTGTCTTACAAGTGCATCCTCAATTCGATCAATGATTTCTTTGGACGTTGTAATAATCTTCATTTTGTTTTACCATGAGAATCTTTTGTTCTCCCTTTCTTTATCTTGATTATATTATATCAAAATAGATGACTTTTGGCAACTATTTTGGCAATATTTTTAGCGCTTTACCGTTATTTTCCTTGCAATTATAACGCCAAAGCGTTATAATTAAAGTGTAATCACAAAGAAAGGGTGAATAGTAGTGGTAGTAATCACGTTGAAAGAAACGCTATCAGAACGTGGGATAACTCAGTCAGAACTATCTAAACTAGCAGGACTAAGACCGAGTACGGTATCGTCTTTATTGAATGGTAGCACGCGCATTGAGTTTGAAACGATAGATAAGATAGCAAAAGCATTGGGAATAAATGATATTAGTAAAATTATTTCTTTAGAAAATAGGGAGGACTAGAGAATGGATACAGATTTATTTGATATGGAAGAAGAAGTTGAAGTTAGTCAAGATGATTACAAACGTCTACGGGATACGGTAGAGGATCCAGATAATAATATTGACTTTGTTGTAACAGAGGAATTTCTTCAGCGAAAAAAAGAGGAATATTTAGAGCAGCAAAGGCAAGATAAATTAAAAGCGAAACGTGATGAAGAATATCGTCAATATTCTTTAGGTATTGAAAACTTTATAAAATGGATGATTGGTGTATCACTGTTTTCTATTGGAGCAGTTGGTTACTTTTTATATAAAGATTACTTTTTCTTAACGTTTCAAGGTGGCATCACCGTTTCTGGGGAAACACAGTCTTTAGGGAAGGCTATTATTGAAGTGATTTTTTCCCTTTTTATCTGTTTTTTAGCTCCAGCATTATTGGCTATCTTTGTAATTGATAAGGAGGATTAGTTTATGTCAAAATTGAAATATATTCTTGTTACTTTATTTGTTGTTTTCGGGCTTACTATGATAGCTATTATCTATATCCAGCATCTAAATAAAGAGCAGCCAAAACAAGTAGAAACTACACAAAGCAGCTCGGAGGAGCAAAGGACAGTTGAACCATCAGAAAGAGTAGAAATCACTGAAGATGATAGAAATCATAATACAGCCTTATCCTCTCTTGAAATGCCTGGGCACAAAGTAAAACCAGAGATAGAAAAAGAAGTGAAAGAGGCCTTTAAGGTTGTTATTAAAGAATGTAAAACAGCGAATATCTTAGAGATTGATTTTTCTATGGAGAAGCATTTAAAAATGGCAGATAGGGCTCCTATAAGATCCTTTGCAGTGTCATTCCAACAAAATGGATATGATGTAAACGTAGATGATATTGAAGTCTATGAATCTAAATCATCAGACGTAGTTCAGTTTATTGTTAAATCCACTAAAAAAGGCGAAGACAGCATCTTTTGGGTTGGAAACTATAACACATTGGCTCACCAAGTTAGTATTTCTAATTATTACGGTGGTAAAGTAGGAAAGGCATTCGGGTGATTTATATGACTGTTTTATACTTATATCGTTCGCTGATTATTAAGGAAACTGAAAAAGCTATGTTGATCCGTTTCCCTAAAAAAAGCCGATACAATTACATGGCAACATGGATTCCTAAAAAGCGTATTGCGATAAAAAAAGCCGAGGATGGAGAGCTATTTTACAAGCTAGAGGTTAAACCGTTTTATACCTATGAAGTCAGTTCGTTGAAGAACTCGCATGAAAGCTCAATCGTGATCACTGCGGAGCAATTTATTGAGATTTTTAAAGGTGTAGATAGTTATTCTCGAAAAGAATTAGATATCCAATCACCTGCAGATGAACAAGGGGAGCCCGATTATATTTCTTTGAAAGATATCCGGGAATTAATATTTTCAGAGAATGTTGATACTGCAAAGTTGGCGCGTGATACAGGTATTTCTCGTCAGACACTTGTTTCATTGAATAAGAAAGAAAGACCTTTGTCTGGAGTAAAGTTAGATACGCTCATAAAGCTGCAAAAGTACATCCAATTAAAAGCAAGAAAGGGAGATAATGAGTAAAAAAGACCATGAATTTTTGAAACAGTTATATCAAATTTATCCAATTATTGTGATCATAACTGGAATCATTATGACTCCTTTATTTATAACAGCAGGAAATCTGGTTGTTTATCATTTTTCTTTAGCTGGTGTTTTTATTTGGCTGCTCCTTTCATTCGCACTTTCACCTCTATTTCTCTATACGAAAGGCTTGAAGCAAATTTCTGAGAATTTTCTATTATCTGATTGGCGAAGAGGATTGTTTTTCTTTTGTCCGATATTACTAGCCTTTTTAATAGGTATAGTAGTAGCTCAGCAAGAAAGTAGAGAGAGCGTTAAAGAGTACAGCGTTGGAATCTCCTTTGTAGACTATCAAAGAAACACATTTAAACCACTTAATCAAACCCAAACCTCATTATTAGCAGAAAGGTTGAAAGTTTCAAAAGAGAGTTTGATTGATGAAAAAAATTCTAGGTATTATCTTTTTTATAAATCATCATGTCCTTACTGTAAAGTGGGAATGACGTCGCTGATAAAAAAACTAACGGAAGAAAAGAAGGCTGATATTATATTTATCAATCTAAATTTCAAAGATGCTGATAAAATTGCAGAGGCCTTAGAAGTTGATAAAGCTGGAATTGTTGTGGAAGTTAAAAAAGTTAATGGAGAGGTGACTTATAAATCTAACACCATTGCCTTTGATGATGAAAAGGGTGGCATTGTTGCTAATGACAAATTTATAGAGGAATTGACTGCAGGGGAGGGGAATATATGAGTTTGCTATTAACTATACTACAAATATTCCTCTTTACCTTATTTTGGTTCTGCTTACGAACTTTGACACTCATTTATCGATATCGCCTTCTTGTAATAAAACATGAATTTAACTTTAGTGTGAGTTTTCATTGGTTGGTATGGTTGATCAGGTGGATAATTCTCCCTCTTGCTTTTCTAGGAATAATCTCTGATATTGTAGGTACTAGAAACTATCTTTTAATTATTGTCCTTTTTGGAGGTTTTATCCTGCCCCTATTATTTTTCTTAGGGAAAAAACCTAGTAATTTTTTTCTATCTGCTATAGATGACTATTTTTATAGCCGCAGAACTAAAATCTTTGATAGCTGTCCACACTGTAATAAGTCAAAAGTTTTTTATTGTCATCTATATGAAGTAACACCTGAGAGTCTGGAAGTGGGAGAGTTGATAGATGAATGTTACTACCTTGTAAATAAAGAGGGGCAATTATATAGTTTAGGTTTCATCCTTGATCCAGAAAGTCCAGCTTTGGCCTTTGTCCAAGAACCTGAAAAATTTGATATTTATATCAATAAATTTTTCCCTTTATTAGAAATTTATCAGTCATCTAACAACTTATTTGAATTTGATGATATTGTCTTATGGCAAGAACCTTATCTGTATTGCTCTAACTGCCATGAGCAAGTCAATCAGTCGCCAATCTTTTATGGAACAACGATCTTGAAATAACGAAAGGAAATAGCTTATGGTTATTACAGCAATGCCGTCTTCTACTTGGAAAAGACATATTGAAGAATTGGGGCATTTTTTGCGAGAGAGAAATATAGAGCGTGATCTAGAATTTGCAAAGAAACACTATCAGACAACTGGAAATATTACATTTAGTATTCCTGTTAATGATTTGCCAAAGGATTTCAATAATCTTGAAGTAAATCTTGAAGTAAATCTGTATAACCTCATTCATTATGTTTATTCTGATAATGAATTTAGAGTTTTTTATAAGACATCTCAAATCAAATTCATCTCGAATTTAGCGGATGTTCTTAATATCTCTGAAGATATTGCATCACAGGTCCATTCTTTATTGTCAGACGAAGACTATATTATAAAATCACTTCATGAAAGTTTATTTAGATTATATGAAGTCAATGAGAGAAACAGACTACTCAATAGTAAATATGGTTCTTATGATCCCTTTTGTAAGACGGTTAGCAATTCCTTCCTGGCGAAAATTGAAAAGTTAAAATCGAAGAGTAGTTTTATAAAAAACTGGAGGAATAATCGTTTTTGGAAAAAGAAAGGATTATCTCGGGAAAGTATTTCAAAATTGTACTCACTTGTAAGTTTTTTCTACCTAGAACATGATTGGGATAGGGTTGCTTATCAAAAATTATTTGGTATCCAGATACGAGGAGATAACTGGTAATGAATGGATAAAAATTATTTACTTTATAAATGATAAATGAATAGAAATGATTTATTTTTTAAATAAAATTTAACAAATTAGAGAAAGAGGAATAGGAGTAAATAGATATGATGGCATCCAGTAAAAACAAGCGAATTATGAGTATCTGCCTATTTATTTTAATTGCTGCTTTTATTACATTGTATTTGTTCTTTAGCTTTACAATGTTCCTTACTTATCAATGGTTTATAAATATGGATTTCAATACTGTAAGAACTAATTATGATTATGATGCAGCAAGCGTAGCATGGTTCAGCGTTCTAAGTGCTATCATTTTAACGACAGTGTTGTATCGACCATTATCTCATTCAATCTGGTTTAAACCACTTTGGGGTAAATTAGAACAGGAAGTTACATCAAAACAATGTGTAGACGAAAGGAAATAAGATAATGGCAAAAGATAGTGTAGGAGTTGTTAAACTTCAGCCGTGGGTTATGTTGAGTGGAGAGAAGTATAGTTCAGAAGGGAATTTAGAGGCACATTATTATCATGCAAAGGATAACGATGGTAAGGTTCTTTTTACTACCAAATCTGGCCGACTTAGAAAGAATCCTGACTATGTACTACTTGCTTTATCCAATGGGCAGAAAGGGGTAATGTATAGACTAGTTGAGCAAGGACGCTATCCAGAGCTACCTAGTGATCCATCTTTTGAAGTTCCTTCACAGTGGAAGGTTCAAAATGTAGAACATGAACAAGCAGAACGCTACTACTGGTACGCTTTAGAGGTAGTGTCAGATATTCTAACTGACCTAGACACCAAAACAGAAGTACCCAGAGGACAGAGCCCACGGTATAGTGATATACGCTTATTCAAAGATAGAATAAACATAGAGGTTTCTGAGTAAAGATTTCGCAGGAATGATCTGTATGGATTTTAATTTAATGAAACATGATAAGTCACATTAAAGGAGCATAGTAATGAACGAACAAGTTAAATTAGCAAAAAGCGAAGAACAGCCTATCAGAAAGTATCGTACTGTATTTACAAGCACTAAAGGACTTTTTAAAAAGAAACGGTGGGTAATGTTGGATATTGATGAACATGGGATCACTTATCGTAGCGAACCAAGTTATGCAGGAGCTATGTTTTCTTCAATGTATCTTGTTATAGAGGAAATTATCATAGATGAACTCGCTTTTACAATAACCATTAAAAAGGACGAATGGGATGACCATAAAGCCTATGTTATTGACTTAAAAAGATTAGATGGAGATTTGTGGACGAATTTTACTATTATTAAAGAAACAATATCCAGGTTTGTAAAAAATAAATTGGTTATTAAAAGGTAGGAAAACAGAAGATGAAAAAAATTAAAGTGACTCTTAAAAATCCCAATAGTGTAGATTTGGTGCTATGTCGCTATAAAAATTGTGCTGAGGATGGGTGGAATGATAAAAATAATGCTCTTTACTTTAATATGGCACACTACACTACTGATACGCGCTACTATAAAACTTTTTTCACTGAGGAAGAGATTATTGAAGGTGGATTCGAGTGGACCTTGAGTAGTCCTGGAGTAAAAATAAAAGAAATAGACGAAGGCTTAGGATATCGTGTAAACGTAGAAAAAGATGATAAAATAATCTTTTTTGAATGTTTTGGAGATAATTTTCCAATCCACGAAAAAGAGTGGGAAGAATATAGATCTTTATTTCAAGAAGATTATTTTAGATTTGTGCTGCAACATGATATTGGTTTACTGACAATTTATGATGCTGAATATGAGCAGACGATCCTCTGGCAATCTAGTGGCTATCCATTCTCATCATTGCATGATATTTATACGTATTTGAATGAATGGCAAAATCCTTTTGCAACATTCATTTATGGAGATAGAATTTTAGAATCTTCGTTTGATAAAGATGAAAATGGAAATACAACGAATTTTTATTTAGAAAAAATTCGAGAAAAATTTAATCAAGCTTATGAATTCTATCTCCTAAACAACAAGTCAGAAAGTGAAAAGGGAGAACTAGAAGAAAAGGAGATAGAAAATGGTTAATTTAGGAGATATTTTGAACTTTTTATCAGCAAATAAATACTTGCTATTAATTTTTATAGTTGCAGGTTTTATAGTGCATTTTTGGGGGATTTTTTATATTATGGCCCATAGAAAGGAGGATTTTTCTTATTCTGGTCATACCTATGTATGGTATGAAGGTTCTCCTTTTTGGCTATTCTTAGCACGCATATCGTGGATTTGTGGAGGATTTGTTCCACTCGTTAGCTTTTATTATTTTATAAAGGGCTAGAAGATATACGAAAATAAAAGAAGAATTGGAGTAAATAAAACATGACAATATTAACGCTGCATGAAAAGGAATGTTGTAAAATCGCTGAGGAGATTTTGAATAAAGAAATCCAAAATCCAATTACGGCAGAAGTGTCCACTGATAGAGGAGAGGCTACCTACTTAATTTTCTTAGATGGTCGAAAATTGGCCAAAGGTTTGGAATTAAAGGTAAAAAAAGAGTTGGAAAAAAGTGATCTTTCAGATACTTATGTTGTGGAATTTGATTTCAATAAATCAATTCAACAAAACAAAAGTTTATATTTTGAAAAAATAATTGAGTCTTCAATTATTTACCAGGTTCCACAACACATTTCTGAATCAGAACAATTATCAAATAAGTTGAAAGAGCTTTGCACAGGGAAAATCCCTAGCTATGAATTGTTAAAAAAGGAATTAAATGCAGTTAAGATGAATCCAAAGGCAGAGATGGAATTCTTAGATTTGATTATTAGTTCACTAACAATAGTTGAGAATAATGTCTGCCTACCAAGACCTGAATTGGAACAAGCAGGATTTATACAAAGGATTCTTCCAAATGGAAAACCCTTTGAGCTGCCAAAAGAACTATCTGATATATACAGTTTGTCACAGGTGAGTACAAATTCTCCTTCTCAGTTCATTTCTAAAAGAATGACTACAGAAAATTATACTTTCCCAAAATTCAAAATAATTGAGACTGTTTTTCTTTACTTATTTCTTTTATTGACCCTAAAGTTCAGTAGACAAAAAGTGAATACAAGAACTGTCGAATATCAAACAGTAGCGGAATACAATGAAGAGCAATATCATTTTATAAATTGGGCTCGATTTATTGTAGAAAAGGTAGATGAGAAAATTCCTATTAAACAAAAATTTTACTATACCAGAAAAGAATTAGAAACGCTGATAGAATAGTTGTAACTAAAATAAAAGAAAGGAGAAAAGATGGAAATTTTTTGGATTTTTTTAATATGTTACATCATGGCCTTGATTGGAACGACTTTTATAATATTTGGATGGCAAGGAAAACAGCATTTGGCTTTAAATAAGTTCGGGTATTTTGATTTTAGAACAATGTGGGAAGATTCGGATTTTTGGGAGTTATTACTTTATACCATGTCTATGATTTTGGGAATGACTTTTTTAATTTTTGTATTTATAGCCCTTTTTATCATTGCTTTACTAGTAACAAAATATATAAGTTTATAAAATAAGAAAGGAGAATGATTTAGATATGAGTATAGATAGAAAAGATTTTAAATTTTTGTTTGTGACCTTGATAACAGTATGTTTGTCATTTGTTCTTTTGTATATCTTTGATACTGACGCATCTCAGAAAGTTTTAAATTTCACCTTTGAATTTTCTGAAAAATCTATGGAACTATTATCTCAATTTGTTGAGAAGTCCACGGATTCTTTTTATAAATTATTGCTATTTCCTTTCATGAATTAATTCACCCAATCCTAGGCGCTTCTTTATTAAATAAGAGGTGCTTTTTTTATCATAGCTTAACCTTTCGTATCTCTTGTAGTATAATCTAAGTATGATTATTACAGCACTTGCAGAAAAAGAGAGCCAAGGCATTGATTACTATCTAGCCTTATCACAAACTACTAACTCACGTGATGCGGTTGAAAAGATTGCTAAAAAACAAGGATACCTTGAGATTAAATCGTGTAGCTATCTGAATAACAACACACTCGTTATAACCTGGGCAAAGGGCCATTTAGTTCGATTAAAAGAACCAGAGGAGTATGATGAAAAATGGAAAGATTGGTCTTTAGAAAGTCTTCCTATTATCCCAGATAATTTTGAGTATGTTGTTGATGAAAAGCGAAAAAAACAATTTGAAATCGTCCAGAAGAAGTTGAAAGCAGCTCAACAGATTATTTGGGCGGGTGATATTGATCGTGAAGGCTCTTATATATCTTATATCATTTGTAAGGTGGCAGGAGTATGGGGAGATAGTAGAAAGATCTTTAAAAGTCTTTGGATCGATGACTTAACTCCAAAACCTGTCCGAAAAGGATTTCAGAATCTTCAGGATATTGAATATCGATATTTACAAGCGCAAGAGGCTCAAGCACGCGCAATAGCTGATTGGCTTTTAGGGATGAACAGCAGCAGATATCTGTCTAAGTCATTAGAAGAAAAGTTGGGCTTACGAGTTCCAGAGAAAGAAGGGAGAATTGCTTCAGGCCGTATCATAAGCCCTACAACTTATTTCATCTATAAAAGGGAACTTGAGATAGAAAACTTTGTAGAGAGAAAATATTACGAGCTAGAAGGTATCTTTACGCATCCAAACGGTATCTATACAGGAAAATATATCCCTGTCGAACTAGCTTATACGAAAGGCGAAAGAAAGGGCCAGAAGTGGAAGGGCGATTGTGATACCAAAGAGCAATGGGAGAAGTTGATACTTCATCCATCTTTTATTGGCCAGTATGATAAGGGGGAAATAGTTGAGTTAGAAAAGGAGCTAAAAGAAACAAGATCCCCTCGATTGTATAGTCTAAGTGATATGCAAAAGGAAATGAATACGAAACTTGGGATTAGTCCAGCTGAAACACTAGCTATTCTTCAGGAATTGTACGATGATGATAAGTACGTTACCTATCCAAGAACATCATCTAACCACATTTCCCAAGAACGCTTTGATTATCTTCACGAGAGTTTATACACCATGACAAAGTTGGCTGATATACCATTATCTGAATGCAAGCCCGCAGGGAAGGTGGATGGTTTTTTTGTCAATAATAAAAAGGCAGCAGTTCATGCAGGGCTAACACCAACCACTGAATTTCCATCGTTAGAGGAAATGGAAAGTTGGTCGAACAATAAGCGAGTGATCTATATGGAAGTCCTGAAGCGCAGTCTGGCCATGTTCTTGTTCAAATATAAATATGAACAGACTACTATTATAACCCAGGTAGGGAATGGGAAGTTTCAGACGATTGGGCGCGTGACTGCTCGCAAAGGTTGGAAAATTTTGTGGGAAGATACAGAGGCTTTGTTTGATGTTGGTGACGTAGATGAAAAATCTTTGATAAATGTATCGCTCAATGATCATGTGGTTCCGCAACTAACTCCTGTAGAGAAACATACCAGTAAGCCTAAATTGTATACTGAAGGCAAGCTGATTGAAGCAATGGAAACAGCAGGAAGAGACTTTGATGATGAGGAATTAAAAGCCATTATGAAAGAAACTCAAGGATTGGGAACAGAAGCAACCAGGGCACCAGCATTAGAAAAGATAAAAAATTACCATTGGTATGTGATCAAAAAAGGACGTATTCATTTAACAGAGTTAGGGCGCTTAATTTGTCAATCTTACTCTAAAGTAAAAATTCTTAGTGATGCTCAAACTACTGCACTATGGGAGCAATCACTGAGAAAAATAACTAGTGGAGAAAATACAAAGGATAGGTTTATATCAAACATTACCAGATATTTAGACCGAACTTCTGAAAAAAATCTATTTACAGATCTTGAACATTCTATGGAGCAAGTTGATTTTGAACCTTACAAAGATTTTATGATGAAATTAAGTAAGTCTGCGACAGGAGAGGTAGGGACCTGTCCTAAGTGCGGCGCACCTGTTCGTTACATAACTAGCAAAAATAAAAAAGTGTTCTTGAGGTGTTTAAATGGAATTCTGAACCAACAACAATTAGATGATGGTGAGGTAGCAACTTGTGATTTCTTCTTGAGTATGGAAATCGCTGGTAAGAAGCTAACACAAAAAATGGCATCAGACCTTTTAGAAAAGAAAAAAACAAGTGTGGTCAAAGGATTCAAAA